>ERZ839823.9-NODE-9-length-317197-cov-27.521962_pt1 | contig 317197 bp, 257 predicted proteins | sample MGYA00519862_ERZ839823 | MGnify/ENA primary metagenome ERZ839823 (study PRJEB31850, sample SAMEA3708853) | human gut metagenome | biome: human gut; feature: human-associated habitat; material: faeces | place: China | collected 2014 ...
AAATTAAGACATTTTCTCAAATGATTTATTAAGACATTATCACAAATGAATTATAGAATTTTACCTTCATTTACTTTTTTTCCTTGATTTTTTTGCCATTTGCGCGTATAATTTCCTTATATTAATTTAGAGATGGGAGTGTTTCTTATGGAAAAAGTAACAATTAAAGATTTATATCGTAACACAGAAAATTACATTGACAAAACTGTTGAAGTTGCTGGCTGGGTTAGAACAGTTAGAGATTCAAAAGCTTTTGGATTTATAGAATTAAATGATGGTTCTTTTTTCAATAATTTGCAAATAGTTTTTAACGACAAATTAGCAAATTTTGAAGAAGTTCGTAAATTAACAATCAGTTCATCTATTATAGTAAATGGAAAAGTTGTAAAAACAGAGAATGCAAAGCAACCATTCGAAATTCATGCAGATAGTGTAGAAATATTCAATCTAGCAGATGCAGATTATCCATTACAAAAGAAAAGACATTCTTTTGAATATTTAAGAACTGTTGCACACTTGCGCCCAAGAACAAATACTTTTAATGCAGTATTTAGAATTAGAAGTGTCGCAGCATTTGCAATACATGAGTATTTCCAAAATAACGGATATGTATATGTTAATACTCCTATAATAACATGTGCAGATTGTGAAGGTTCAGCAGAAATGTTTAAACTTACTACATTAGATTTGGACAAGCCACTTCCTCAAAAAGATGGAAAAACGGATTTTAGTGAAGATTTATTTGGCAAAAAAGCTTATATAACAGGTTCTGGACAACTTCATGGCGAGACATTTGCAGAAGCATACGGAAAAATTTACACATTCGGACCAACATTAAGAAGCGAAAATTCAAATACAAAAACGCACGCAAATGAATTCTGGATGATTGAACCAGAAATTGCATTCTGTGATTTGGAGCAATTAATGGACATAGAAGAAGATTGCTTAAAATTCGTAGTTTCTAGAGTTTTAGAAAAATGCCCAGAAGAAATGGAATTCTGTGATAAGTTTATCGAAAAAGGATTAATCGATAAGCTACACAAATTAGTTAATTCAAAATTTGTCAGAATTGACCACAAAGAAGCTATCGATATTTTAAAGAAAGCAGACAAAGAATGGGAATTTAAACCTGAATATGGCGAAGATTTAGCAAAAGAACATGAGAAATATTTAACAGAATATTTCAATGGACCAGTATTTGTAAAGAATTGGCCAAAAGACATAAAATCATATTACATGAAACTTAACCCAGATGGAGAAACTGTTGCAGGTGTTGACCTAGAAGTTCCAGGAGCAGGAGAAATTATGGGTGGTTCTCAAAGAGAGGAAAATTACGAAAAACTAGTAGCTCGTATGAAAGAAATGGGTATTGCAACAGAGCCATTATACTGGTATCTAGACTTACGTAGATATGGTTCAGTAATTCACTCTGGTTTCGGATTAGGCTTTGAAAGACTTCTTATGTACATTACAGGAATCGAAAATATAAGAGATGTAATACCTTATCCAAGAACACCAAATAACTGTGATTTCTAATACGTTAAAAAAAGCATTATAGTGCTTCTTTTTGTTTGCACTGTTTAAATCTTTCAAAAAATAAATTAGACTTTTAAAGAGCATTCAAATTTACTTGAATGCCCTTTGTTTTATTTATTAATTTTTTGTCTTACATATTCGTACAACATAATCCCAGTTGCAACAGATGCATTTAAGCTTTCCGTCTTGCCCAGCATAGGTATTTTTACTCTGTTATCAGCTATTGCCTGTACTTCTTTTGAGACACCATTTGCCTCATTTCCAATTACAATTACTTTTTTATTGTATTCTATATCATAAACACTATCGTTTGTATCTAGTGAAGTTACAACAACTTTAAATTTATTCTTCTTTATTTCTTTAAGGGTCGCAACCAAATCATCAGTTTCTATTACTTTTACCCTTAATATTGCTCCCATGGTTGACCTTACAACTTTTGGATTATAGCTATCTGCAGTTGTTTTTGTAACTATTATCTGTTTTAAATTTACACTATCTGCTGTTCTTAAAATAGTTCCTAAATTTCCTGGGTCTTGTATTCCATCTAGTGCAAGGATTATGTCTTGATCATATTGTATTTTTTCTGTTTTACTAGGCTTTTCTAAAACAGCAAGAATCCCCTGTGGAGCCACAACATCAGTCAAAAAGTTAAATACTTTTGCATTTACATATATGCAATCATATTTTGCAATTTCATATAAAAGTTTCTGTTCTATATCTCCGGTTTTTAAGCACTCTTCGCAAACAACAATTTTATCTATTTTAGCATTTGCTACAATAGCCTCTTCAATCATCTTCACACCTTCGATTATATACAACCCAGCTTCATCTCTGTACTTTTTATCTTTTAACTTTTTAATATTTTTTACAGTTTCATTATCTTTACTAGTAATAATTTGCATGAGCTCTCCTTCCAGTTATTTCTGTATAGAAACACTAAGTAAAATTAACATTTCTTTGATTATTTCTATAATCTTCTTTTCGTCTTTTTCGTTTGTGTTTAATGTTATGTATGGTTCAATTCCCTGTGAGAATCTTATTTTTGGTCCGTATTTTGTTACTAATTTGTTTATAATGTCTCCATTTATTTGAATGTTGTCTTTGTCTAAATAGAATACTACATTCTTTCCTTTTTGTGATAGTTTAAGCACATTTGCGTTTCTTGCAAGTATTTTTATTCTTGCAATTTCTATTAAATTTTCAACTTCTGTTGGCATTGTTCCATATCTATCTATTATTTCATCTATAACGTCTTCTATATCTTTATTGTTTCTACACAATGCAATATCTTGATAGATTTCAATTTTTTGTGCGCTGTCTTCTATGTATGTTTCTGGAATATAGCTTGATAAATCGATGTCTATTTGTACGTCTTTTTCTTCTTTTACCGGTGTTCCCTGCATCTCTCTTACGACTTCATCTAGCAATTTACAGTATGTATCATATCCAACTTGCTCCATGTGTCCAGATTGAATTTCTCCAAGCATGCTTCCTGCACCTCTTATTTCCAAATCTCTCATGGCAATTTTAAATCCAGAACCAAATTCGGTAAATTCTTTTATTGCTTTCAATCTCTTGTCTGCAACTTCTGATAATAGTTTATCTCTTCTATATGTTACATATGCGTATCCTTGCCTGTCTGAACGACCAACTCTTCCACGTATCTGATACAATTGAGCAAGCCCAAGTCTATCTGCATTTTCTACTATTATTGTGTTCGCATTTGGAATATCTATTCCAGATTCCAAAATTGTTGTGCAAACAAGTACATCTGTTTTATGCTCAATGAATTCCTGCATTATACTTTCAATCTCTGCTCCAGTCATTTTGCCATGCGCAAATTCAACTCTCGCCTCTGGAACTAATTTTGAAATTTCGTCTGCTTTTCTTATTATTTTTTCAACATTATTGAACAGATAGAATACTTGACCATTTCTTTCAAGTTCTCTTGTTATTGCTTCTTTGACAACTTCATCATCATACTCTAACACATAAGTTTGAACAGGTTTCCTGTTTTGAGGTGGCTCATAGATTACAGACATATCTCTTACTCCAACAATCGACATATGCAGTGTTCTTGGAATTGGCGTTGCAGTCATTGTAAGTACATCTATGTTTTCTTTTAGCTTTTTTATCTTTTCTTTATCCTTTACACCAAATCTGTGTTCCTCGTCTATAATTAGCAAGCCTAAGTCTTTAAATTCCACATCTTTGCTTAAAAGTCTATGTGTTCCAACTACTACATCTACTTCTCCGAGTTTTAGTTTTTTTATTACCTCATCTTGCTCTTTTTTAGTTCTAAATCTGTTTAGCAATTCAACCTTAATTGCAAACTCTTCCATTCTTGTCTTAAACTCTTCATACTGCTGGTTTGCAAGAATTGTTGTTGGAACTAAATATGCAACTTGCTTTTGATCCATTACAGCCTTAAATGCTGCACGGATTGCAACTTCTGTTTTTCCATAACCAACATCTCCACAAAGTAGTCTATCCATTGGTTTATTCGACTCCATATCTTTTTTCACTTCTGCAATACATCTTAATTGGTCATCTGTTTCTTGATATGGAAAACTATCTTCAAACTGTTTCTGCCATGGCGTATCTTTAGAAAACATAAAGCCCTGAGCCTTTTGTCTTCTGGCATACAATTCAATTAAGTCTCTAGCGACTTCTTTTAAATTGTTCTTTACTCTTGCCTTAGTGTTTTCCCACTCTTTGCTTCCAAGCTTATTAAGTTTAGGCTCTCCATCGCCCCCACCAACATATTTTCTAATGTTATCAAGCATATCTGTTGGAACATACAAAACATCATCGTTTTTATACTTAACCTTGATATAATCTTTTGTAATTCCATCTGCTGTTGTAATAGTATTTACACCAATATAAATTCCTATTCCCTGTGTCTTGTGAACAACATAATCTCCAGCTCTTAAATCTGCAAAAACAACCTTTTCTCCCTGTTTGAAAGAATCTGTATGCTTTTTCTTTTTTGGTTCACTCGCAATAAAATCTTCGCCAGTAATTACCATTACATTTGTCTCGTAATTTTCAAAACCAGATGACAGGCTTCCATTTGATATAATTACCGTTTTATTTTTAAAATATTCCTCAATTGAATTTTTATAAATTTTCTCTTGTGAATCTTCTAATTTTTCGAAATATTTATACTTGATTTCTTCTGGTTCTAATAAAGCTTCAATTTTCTTGCTTCCAGCCTCATTTCCAGCAAGTACTATAACCCTCTTATTTTCATCTAGTGCTTTCTTTATTTCTGTGGTTAAAATGTTCAATTCACTCTTAAAAAAATGCATATCTCTGTATTTAAAATTAAATACATTTGCGGAAAATTTTGTGGTATTTTTATCACTTAATAAATCTGTTTCGTACAAATATATCAACTGATTTTCCACATTTTCCACATCATATTTTGCAATATTCTTTATAGAATCTGGAACAATTCTATCTTTTTCTAGCAAAGTTTCAATAAGTTGATTATTGTCATTAATTATATTTTCTTGTCTTACATTTATTTTCTCAATATCATCTAAACATATTAAATAATCTTCGCCAATGTATTCCATAAAAGACGATTGCTTATCATAAAACTCATTAAAATATTTATCGACTTTACTTATATAATCGCCATTTTTTATAAGCTCTATGTCTTCTGTTATATTTTTAGCGTTTTCTTCACTCGCATTCTCTTTTTTAGTCTCAATTTGTTTGCAAATTTCATCAATATTTTTTGTTACAATAAGCTCATGTGATGGATAAATTCTAGCTTCTTCAATCATCTTATTAGAACGTTGAGAAGTTATACTAAAGCTTCTAATCGAATCGACTTCATCTCCCCAGAACTCAATTCTTACACCCTGTGTGTTAGTAGTTCCAATATCTAAAATTCCGCCTCTAACACTAAACTGACCTTTTCCATCAACTATATCTGCCCTTTCATATCCAAGGTGAAGCAAGCTTTGCTTTAATTCTTCCAAATTGAAACACTTACCAACCTTAAACTCTAATAATGCTTTATATACTTCTTCTTTCGAAATCATCTTTTGCATCATTGCTTCTATAGTTGTAATTACAATTAGTCTATTTTCGTTCTTTTTAGCAGATTTTTCTTGTTCAAAAATTTTATTTAAGGTTTCTATTCTTTCATATGGCAAATCTTTACTCTCTGCCACATAGTCATATGAAGCTATTTCTCTCTTTGGAAAATATACAACATTGCCAGAAAAATATTTTAAATCTTTATATATTTTTTTAGCCTGCAATTCATTATAAGTTACTATACAAATATTCCTATTTGCAAGCTCTTTCATAGCCTCTAATAATTGTATTTTTCCAACGCTAGATAAGCCCGATAATACTATCGGACTTATTTTTTTATTTATATCTGATACATACTCTTTAAACTTTTTCAAGTTTTCAAGCTCTTTAATTAGAATATTCATTACTATTCCTCTTACATATTTTCTAGATATTTAATATAAATTTTTGCACAACATTCACAGTCAAATTCTGCTCTATGGAACCCATCTTCTTGAATTCCAATATATCTTGCTACTGTATTTAGCTTATGGTTTGGCAAGTTTGGCAACATTTTTCTGCTAAGTGCAACCGTATCTATAACCTTATTTTTAGAAAAACTCTTGTTTGAATTGTTTTGTAAGAAGCTAACATCAAAATTAGCATTATGTGCAACAATAATATGATTATCAATAAACTCTACAAGTTTAGGCATTACCTCTTCAATTTGTGGAGCATTCTCTAACATTTTATTAGTAATTCCAGTCAAATTTGTTATAATATTTGAAACTTCTTTCTTAGGCTTTACAAGTGTAGAAAAATTGTCTATCTTTTTTGCACCCTCATACTTAATTGCACTAATTTCAATAAGCTCATTATATACAGGCGAAAGTCCTGTAGTTTCAACATCAATTGAAACAAATTTTACTTCTTTCTTTCGTTTATTTATTTCAATCCTTTTGTTGTCATCTAAAATTGATATTTGTTCCATAGTGCTTTTCTAAATTTCTCCCTTTTTAATTTTTTCTAAAGCAATCGCAATTTGGTCTGGGCAAGAAGTTCCTTTTCTGCCACATTCAATTCCTTTTAATTTTGCAATTACATCATCAATGGTCATTCCTTTTACAAGGCTTGCAATTCCTTGCAAATTTCCGTTACAACCATTTATTACTTTTAGGTTCTTTATAATATTATTCTCAACTTCTACAATTATTTCTGTAGAACATACTCCTTGTGGTTTATATCTATATTCCATTTAAAAGTTCATTCCTTTCCAAATTTATTTTTACTATGTTCTGCCAGTAGTTTTTAGTGCCTATTGTTTATTTTTTATAATCTCTATGAGCTTTTACAATAATTACATATCTATATTTTTACTATACAATAATACAACAAAATTAGGAAAAAATCAAGAAAATGGCAAATTTTAGTTTGCTTTTTATGTAAATCAGTGATATAATATATTTAATCGAGAGTCGCTCAGACCTCGTAAAAAATATTTAAATGGAGGGCCTAATATATGGCTATTGAATTGAATGTAAAAAAAGATTTTGAAACACTTGCATCCATAACCAACATATATGGCTGCAAACGGCAGATAATCCTGAATGGTTTCTGCCCTTTACTGTCAAATCCGTACATTATGTACAGTGATAAAGTTTTGCTTGATCTTAGGATTGGGCTGACTGACAAAGAAGAGGCTTTGTCCTTGGAGGAATTGAAGCAGAAATTCCATAAGCTTTTTCTGATCAAATATCCTGATGGGCAAACTGAACTTTTAAAGAGCCAGTTTAACGGCAAAAAGTTTTTGTTATTCCTGTACCATGTATATAGCTTCGATAGAGGCATAAACCTCTACAATAGTCTCAAGGAAGAATACTTCGACGTGAAGTAAAACCTCCAGTCCCGACTTGCACCTGCAAGCCGGGGTTTTTTAATGAAATTATTATATATAAATTTTTTATATTTATATTTTCACAAATTAATTTATACTATTATATTAAGCCCAAATTTGCGTTTTATGTAAATCTATGCTATAATATATTTAATCGAGAGTCACCTAGACCTCGTAAAACATATTTTTTGGAGGACTTAATAATGACTACAGTAAAAACAGGTTTTGAAACACTCAAGTCAACCAAGCGCATACACGGTTGTAACCGGGAAATAATTCTTTCTGGAAAACAAGTTCCTGTGATCGAGAATTATCTCGCATACGTCGATAGGGTTCTTCTCCAATTTCGTATGAAATTATCCCTGGATGAAGAAACCTCTTACACAATGAGAGAGCTTCGCGAAATTTTCAGCGACTTCTTCTTGATCAAAGTTCCAGAAGGCCGGACTGAACTCTGCCGTTGCATCGTCGAAGACGGTTGCTACCTTGAGTTTAACTATCACTGCTTCAGTGAAAACGCTGGTAGCAATTTGTACGAGAGGCTAAAGAACGATTTCTTTACCGAAACCTAAACATCTTTATCCTCGGAACTAGTCCCCTCCCCCTGGTTACACATGTAAGCAGGGGGAATTTTTATGTTCAATATTTTTTAATATTTCAATATAAAATTTGAGAAGTACCATTTGAATTTGCATTTTATGTAAATTTATATTATAATATATGTAATCGAGGCATTAAGCCCGTATCTCATATAGAAAGGATTTATGCAAAATGAGTAAACTAAAGAATTTGACAATGCGGAAAAAAATCTTACTAGTGGAAAGGGAGATATCTATTATTGTTAATAAACCCAATCCAGCGGATGAATTTATTCCTAAGACAGACAATATGAACATTCTAGTTCATATTGAGTTGACTCCAGATGAATGTAATCATTCTCGTGCAGGTTTACGAATTCGTCGCAAACTTAGCCCAATTTTCACACAACATAGTGAAAAAATTGTGCCCAATTATTCTATTGTGCATCTATCAGATAAAAAGCCTTATTTAAGGGCTGAGTTTCATTGTCATACACATGTAGCCGGCAAACGGCTCTATAAAGATCTCGTTAAAGAATTCTTTATGAATAACTAATTCTTTAAGTAAAATCCTTTACTCCCCTGATTTGCACTTGCGAATCAGGGGAGTTTTCAATTATATTTTGAAATATCTATTGGCTAAAACATAGCTCAATTGTTTTATATTTTATTTTTTTCTTAATTTTTTTATAATTTCTATTAAATTCACTACCAAATAATCTATATCTTCTTTTATATTTTCATCCCCTAAAGTTATTCTTATTGTTCCTTCCAACCACTCTCTATCTAATCCTATAGCCATTAATACATGAGACGGAGTTGCAGTTCCAGATGAACAAGCAGAACCACCAGAAGCACATATTCCAACTTCATCAAGTTTCATTAAAATATCACTTGAATCGCAACCTTTAAACGAAACATTTATATTTCCTGGTAGTCTATTTGTTAAATCTCCGTTTATTTTTATATCTTTAATATTCTCTATTAATCTTGATATACAATATTGTCTTAAAGCTAATAATTTTTTATTATACCTGTCTATATTGTATGTTGCAATCTCTATTGCTTTTCCTAATCCTACTATTCCAGCAACATTTTCTGTTCCAGACCTTTTATTTTTTTCCTGATGACCACCATCTTGTATTCTTTCAAAATTTATACCTTTTCTTACATATAATGCTCCAACACCTTTTGGCCCATAAAATTTATGTGCAGACAACGAAAGCATATCTACATTCATACTCTGAACATCTATTTTTATGTTTCCAACAGCTTGAACTGCATCTGTATGGAACACTATATTATTACGATGTGCTATTTTTCCAATTTCTTTTATATTTTGTATAGTTCCTAGCTCATTATTTGCCATCATAATGCTAATAAGTATAGTACCATTACATATTTCATGTTTAAGCTCATTAATGTCCACAAAGCCATTCTCGTCAACATTTAGATATGTTACTCTAAAACCTTTGTGCTCTAAATTTTTACACGTATTTAAAACCGCTGGGTGTTCAATTTTAGAGGTAATTATGTGGTTTCCTCTGCATCTATTTGCATACGCAAATCCTTTAATTGCTAAATTATCACTTTCACTTCCACAAGAAGTAAAATACACTTCTCCTTCATTACAATTAATTGCTCTTGCTACTTTTCGTCTAGCACATTCTATGGCTCTTTTTGCCTCACGGCCTATATAATATAAAGATGATGGATTCCCATACTCTAAATTAAAATATGGTATCATCTCATTTAAAACTTCTCTCTTTACTGCAGTTGTTGCAGAATGGTCAAAATAAATCTCCTTCAAAAAATCACTTCCTATTCAATATATTATATTCAAACATAAAAAAACGGTGCTGGCTTTTAACCAACACCTTTTCCTTATTTTGTAGATGAATCTTTCCATCTATCTACTTTAATATCTCTATATGTGTCCATTACATCTCTATACTTTGAATATTCATCTTCCCATATTATCGAAGGAATCTTTTCAAATGCATCAGACATTTTTTCTGTTTCCTGTAAGAAAATTATTTTTTCTTGTGGAGACATTTTGTTGTACTTTTTTGAGAATAAATATAGTTTATCTAATTCTTCGTTTGCCTTTATAAATGACCAAAAGTCTTTTACTTCAATTCCAGCCATATTAATCTGCATTATAGCAACCGTAATCAATGTTATGATTATGAATATTAGTATTCCAATACCAACAATTGCCTCCATTTCATTCTACCTTCCTTACTTTTCAAGACTATTCTTCATTAAATATTGCCTCGAACTCTTCTCCTGTAATTTTTTCTTTTTCTAATAATACTTTTGCTACTGCATGTAATTTATCTTCATGTGTTTTTAATATTTCTTTGGCACTATTGTAACATGTGTCTAGAATTCTCTTCATTTCTTCATCTATTATTCCTGCTGTCTCTTCAGAATATGTTTTTTCTTGTGCGAAGTCTCTTCCTAAGAATACTTCGTTTTGGTCTGAACCTAAAGTAATTGTTCCTACTCTTTGGCTCATTCCGTATTTTGTTACCATTGAATTTGCAATCTTTGTAGCTCTTTCAATATCATTGCTTGCACCTGTTGAGATATCATCTAATATTAATTCTTCTGAAGCTCTACCACCTAATAGTGATATTATTTGTTCAATCATTTCTGTTTTAGACATAAATGATTTATCTTCTGTTGGTTGATACATTGTGTATCCACCAGCCATTCCTCTTGGAACTATTGATATTTCGTGTACTGCATCTTGTGTTGGTAAAAATTTGCTTACTACTGCGTGACCAGCCTCGTGATATGCAACAAGTTTCTTTTCTTTTTCGCTTCTTACTCTTGTTGTTTTTTCTGGTCCCATTGTAACCTTAACCATTGCATCTTCAATTTCTTTTTCATGAATTTCTTTTAAGTTTCTTCTTGCTGCTAATAATGCTGCTTCATTTAATACATTTTCTAAGTCAGCACCAGAGAATCCAGCAGTATTTTTTGCAACTATTTTTAAGTCTATGTCATCTGCTAATTTCTTTTTTCTTGCATGAACTTCTAATATTTGCTCTCTTGCTCTAACATCTGGAAGTCCGACTACTATTTGTCTGTCAAATCTTCCTGGTCTTAATAAAGCTTTATCTAATACATCAGGTCTATTTGTTGCAGCCAATACTATAACTCCTTCATTTGCAGCAAATCCATCCATTTCAACCAATAATTGGTTTAATGTTTGCTCTCTTTCATCATGTCCTCCTCCAAGGCCTGCACCTCTTTGACGACCAACTGCATCAATTTCATCTATGAATACAATACAAGGAGCCTTTTTCTTTGCTTCTTCAAATAAATCTCTTACACGTGATGCACCAACACCAACAAACATTTCTACGAAGTCTGAACCACTTATTATAAAGAATGGAACTCCTGCTTCGCCTGCAACTGCTTTTGCAAGTAATGTTTTACCAGTTCCTGGTTGACCTACTAATAAAACACCCTTTGGAATATGTGCTCCCATCTCTGTGAACTTTGTAGGATTCTTTAAAAATTCTACTATTTCTTCTAATTCTTCTTTTTCTTCATCAACACCAGCAACATCATCAAATGTAACTCTGTTTTTATCTGTTGGGTTTAATACTCTAGCTTTGCTCTTTCCAAATGTCATTGTTTTATTTCCATTTTGGCTATTTGCTCCACTCATTAATACAAACCAGAAAATAAAGAATATTACTATAATTCCTATTGGAGTTAAATATGCTAAGAAAATTCCCCATGCAGACTCAGATTTTTCAGTTACTGTTATGCTAGCTGATTTCATATTGTCTTGTAAATTTTCCATCAAGTTATCTACACTTGGCACATTAACTTTTTTCTCTATATTATCATTTTTTAGCTTTACTGTTGCAGAAGCACCGCCTGCATCTAGCTCAATCTTTTCTACTTGACCGGCATCAATCTTTGCAATCAAGTCTGAATATGAAAGTTTTGTATTTGAATTTTCTAATATTGTTGATATTGCTACCACCAAAATTACGCCAATTATTAGCCAAACAGCTAATGTTTTTAAACTATTTTTCAAAATTTTTCCTCCTTTTGTTTGATACTATAAATATAATTTTTTGTTATATTTATTATTACTTTTTCCTTTCAGATATTTTGCAATATATCACATTTAAGCCATTATTTCAATACTTTCAGGCAAAGTTTATTATTACAAAATTGTTAAATTTTCGTAAGTCCTACGGAAGAACGAATGAACTTAATTTATCTTTACTTTTCAAGAAGCAAATTTTTATTTTTTTAAACGAAAAAGGAAGCTCGCCTTTTGAGAAGTTTGAAGGAACTCCGACAAAGAGCGACGTGTTGAAGCTTTATAAAAATAAAAATTTGTTCTAGTCATTAATGCGATAATTTTTCAAAGCTTACTTTCCCGCCTTTTACGGATATTTTATAATATTTATTCGGCATCAAAAATTTATTTCCTATATTATTTCCACATAATTTTATAATATCCTCTACATGTTTCTTTTCTATTCCATTCGATGTTCCGAATAATATTTTTGTAGTTTGCATTATTATTCTTGTTTTTATTACATATTCAAGTTTATTAAACTCTTTTAAGCCTAAAACTATTTTTGTATTTTCTTGTTCTATTAAAATCTCTGTAAATGCTTTCTCCGTAGCATTTTGCATGTAATCTTCTTCATCTAAAACAAGTTCAGAAAGTCTATCTAATGTTTCTATTATATTTGGATTAAATTCCTTTTGAATATATGGAATAAGCTCATTCCTTATTCTATTTCTTGTGTAAGTATTATCTTTGTTTGTTTTGTCAAATTTAGGTTGTAAATTTTTTTCTTCACAATAATTTTCAATATCGGCTCTATCGCATTTTATTAGAGGCCTTATAAATTTTCCTTCTCTATATGGTTTTATGCCTCCAAGTCCAGAAATTCCACTTCCTCTTAAAAGGTGCATCAATACTGTTTCTGCATTGTCGTTAAGGTTATGGGCAATTGCAATTTTGTTTGCACCAACCTTTTCTGATATTTCATCAAAAAATGCATATCTTTCACGTCTTCCACATTCTTCTGTACCAATCTTTAATTCTGTTGATTTTTTCAAAATATCAACAAATTTCACATAGCAGTCAATTTCTTTATTCTTACAATATTCTTGCACATATACTGTTTCAGATTTAGCTTCTTCTCTTATCATGTGGTTTAAATGTGCAACTACTATCTTTTTTATTTGTAATTCTTGCTTTAATTCTATCAGGTTATCCAATAGGCACATCGAGTCTGGTCCACCAGAAACAGCCACTATAATAGTATCGTTTGGTTCTATTAAATTATACTTTTTTATTGTATTTAATATTGTTTCTTTTACCATATAATATTTCATTCCTCACTTTTTACAAGCTGTATATTATTATAATTTATAGCTTAAAAAAATTACTCTCTATATTTATCCAGATTAGCAAATTTAGTATATTGTCCAAGCCATGCTAGGTCAACAGTTCCAGTAGAACCAGCTCTTTGCTTTGCTATTATTACTTCTGCTTGATTTTTCTTTTCTGAATCTTCATTATAATAGTCGTCTCTATACAAGAACATAACTATATCAGCGTCCTGCTCGATAGAACCAGATTCACGCAAGTCTGAAAGCATAGGTCTATGGTCAGGTCTTGCTTCAACGGCTCTAGATAGCTGTGAAAGTGCAATTACTGGTACTTCAATTTCTTTTGCAAGAATTTTTAAAGATCTACTTATCTCAGCAATTTCTTGCTCTCTGCTTGACGTTTTACCACTTCCTTGAACAAGTTGCAAATAGTCGATTATTACTAATCCTATATTCTTTTCTAATTTTAATTTTCTACATTTTGCACGTATTTCCATTACAGAGATACCTGCTGTATCATCTATAAAAATTTGTGCTTGTGATAGTTCCCCAGATGTTTCTGCAAGCTTACTTAGGTCTTCATCTGTTAATTCACCAGTTCTTACAGCATTACTATCAACTAATGCTTCGCTACACAAAATTCTATTAGCGACTTGATCTTTCGCCATTTCCAAGCTGAATATAGCAACCGGAATGTTTGCCCTTGTAGCAGCATATGCACCAATATTTAATGCAAATGCGGATTTTCCCATTGCGGGTCTAGCAGCAATTAATATAAACTCAGAGCCGTGAAGTCCGGCAGTCATTCTGTCTAAGTCAATAAATCCTGTTGGTACACCAGTTACGTGTTGTTTCTGATTATATAATTCTTCTAACTTAGCAAAGGATTCAACCAAAACGTCTTTAATTGGAGTATAACCCTTCTGGCTCTTTTTTTGCATAACATCAAAAATTTTCTTTTCTGCCAAATCCATAACCCTTTCCGGTTCTTCTGTTGGTTCATACCCCATATTTAGAATTTCATTTGCAGTTTTTATTAAATTTCTAAGCATAGCCTTTTCTTCGACTATTTTTATGTATCTATCAACATTTGCCGTAGTTGGAACTTTATCTGGAAGAACAGCAATATATTCTAGCCCTCCAACGGCTTCTAACTTGTTCATAGAAGAAAGCTCTGCCTTTAAAGTTATAATGTCTATAGGCTCTGCCCTATTATAAATATTCAAAATAGCTTCATAAATTATTTTATTGTCTTCTCTATAAAAATCTTCTGGTTTTAATGTTTCAATAGCTGAACTAACTGCATCTTGGTCTGTAAGCATACTTCCAATTACAGCTTGCTCTGCTTCTATATCCTGTGGTGGCACTTTGCCTAAATCCATTACAATCTTCCTTTCATAGTTTATTTTTCAACGTTACTCTGCGATAATATCAACCTTTAACTTACCCATAACACCTTCATACAATTTAACATCAACTGTTACAGTTCCAAGTGTTTTGATATTTTCAGATAATATTATCTTTTTCTTATCTATCTCTATTTTATAATCCTTTTTTAATCCTTCAGAAATTTCTTTGCTTGTAACTCCTCCGAAGATTTTTCCATTTTCTCCAGCTCTTACTTTAATTTTTAGCATAATTCCTGTAAGTTTCTTAGCAAGCTCTTCTGCTTCTTTCTTTTCGGTATCTTTTCTAAATTTATTTGACTCTTGCTTAGATTTTAATTTGCTCATATTTTCATTATTAGCTTCGACAGCTAGTTTTTTAGGAAATAAGAAATTACGTGCATATCCGTCGCTTGCTTCAATAACCTGATCTTTCTTTCCTACTCCTTTTATATCACCTAATAAAATAACCTTCATAATAATTGTCTCCTTCCTATTTTTGTGTCACATCTATTTTACTATCTTATTTAAGATTTGTAAATAATTTTTGTATTATTATTGAAATTAGCTTGTGCTTGTTTCCAAAATATGGTAATATAGATATATCCTTTTCGGAGGAAATCTGATGAAAGGGGGGCATCAAATGAATCACTGTGATTTGATTCTAAATCTTGTTGATAAATACATATCAGAAAGAGAAAAAAACATTCTCTTGCAACAAAAACTACAACAACAGGAAAAAGATGAACAACAAGCTAAGACTAATATTCAACAATAATTAGTCATAGAACAGGTCTCGCAGCCTGTTCTATTTTTTACGAAAAAAAAGCATGTGCACTCGCAGATACACATACTACATCAACTTGTTCACTGTGATTATAACAAGCTCATTTATTTTGTATTTAAATAATATCATATTATTTTATATTTGTCAAACACTTTTTCAAAAAATTGACATTTATATTGCAAAAGAGAGTATCCCCATTGGACGGAAAACCCTCTTTTCATCAAAATTTTATGATATTTCTGTAAAATATTCGTTTATTCTATTTATTAATTCTTGTTTTACTTCTTCTTGTGTCATTCCTTCTACTTGAGCTCCGGCAACTGTTATATGTCCTCCGCCACCAAGTTTTTCTAGTATTAATTGCACATTTATGTCACCAATAGACCTGCCACTAATATAGATTTTGTCACCCATTTTTCCAATTACGAATGATGCTGTTATATTGCTTATTGTTAATAATTCGTCTGCTGCTTTCGCACATGTAATGTTTGCATCACTATCTTCTTTGTCATATATTGAAATCGCGATTGTATCGTCTATTATCTCTGATTTTGCAACGATTTCAGATATTTTGTTATAAGTTTCTAGGTCACTTTGGAACCATTTCTTTACTTTTATAATATCTACTCCACATTTTCTTAAAAATGCTGCGGCTTCGAAGGTTCTTACACCTGTTTTAAATGTAAAGTTTTTTGTATCCATCATTATTCCGGCATACAAGGCTTCTACCTCAAATTTGGTAAGTTTTACTGTTTTTTCAGCATATTCTACAAGCTCTGTTACAAGTTCACAAGCAGATGAGGCATATACTTCGTGGAATGTAAGTATTGCATTTTCTATATAATCTGTTCCTCTTCTGTGGTGGTCTATTACAACAATTTTATCTGTCTTGTCTAGTAATTCTGGAGCTTCAACATAGTTTTTCTTATCTGTATCAACTACTACTAATAAAGAATCTGCACTTATTTTGTTTAAAGCTTCAGCTTTGTCAATTATGACATCATTATATTCTTCTATATCTTTCAAATCATTTATAAAGTTATCTAAGCTTGTACCATTTGTTTCATTTACAATATAAGCGTCTTTTCCTATTGTTTTTGCAATTCTATACACGCCCATTCCAGAGCCCATTGCATCTATATCACTATTAGTATGGCCCATTATTATAACATTGCTTGCACTATTCATCAATTCTTCTAATGCTTGTGCAACAATTCTTGCCTTAACTCTTGTACGCTTTTCGACTTCTTGTGTCCTGCCACCAAAAAAGTAGTATTTACCATTTTGCTTTATAATAGCCTGGTCTCCGCCACGTCCTAAAGCTATGTCTATTACAGCCTTAGCCGATTTATATTCTTCTGAATTTGTTTTTTCATTTTCAGAAATTGCAATACTCAATGTTAATTGAATATTATCTTGAGTCTTTATCTCTTTTATTTCATCTAAAATTTCAAATTTGTCTTCTTTTATTTTTTCTAAGTTCAATTGATCAAATATGCATACATAGGTATCTCTTTCAGACTTTACAAGTAACCCATCGTACTTATTCACCCAAGAATATATGTTTTTTTCTGCATTTGAAGTGATTTTTAATTTTTCCTCTTCTGTCACTCTCTGCATCAATTCTTCGTAATTATCTAATACTATAATTCCTATACAAGTTCTAGAATTAGTGTATTCTTCTAACAATTTCACATGGTTTGTCTCATCTAAAAAATATACTGTTGCCATATATTCTGATGAATTTTTATGCTCTTTTTCTCTAAGCTTTGTATATTCTGCAATTACCTTATAGTTTTTATCACCAATTTTCATACTTTCAGAAATTGATATATTATTTGTGTTTTTTCCATTTTCAATTTTTAGTTTTAGCTCTTTTATTATGTCTGTTAAAGTAGTTCCAGTATCTATATTGGCAAACTCTTTAATAAAATTGCTACTCTTCCAAATTATATTTCCATTCGTTTCTAAAACAACTAATGGAAATGGCGAGTTAATTATAGTACTTTGTGCTGCTTTATCAACACTTACAGTAAGCTCATTAATATGCTCCGAGATTTCTGTTTTTCTCTTATTATTTGACCATATTGTGTACACAAAAATAGCAATGTACGCTAAAATAGATGGTATTATTGCCTTAGGCTCAACCACGCATAAAATTACCAATATAATAGCAATTACTACCAAGTATATTTTTGTTCTCGAAATTAATTTATCTAAATTTAATTTAGTTTTCGGCATATATTTTATCTCCACCTTTATATACCTATTTTACATTATTTTGAAGCATTTGTCAATTTTCCGCTTAATTTCAACGTTTTTTTAAAATTTTGCTAAACCATTATAAAGTCTCAAACATTTAAGTTTTAAAAACAAATCAGTTATTTACACCATATAAATATGTCTAAAAGCATTATTTTTCTCAGTAGTTTTTCTATTATAGCAAATCTGAACTTTTCAATTTTCAGTCTTTACTCTATTTCTTACGCTCCTCTATAAAATCTAAAATTTCAGTAATTTTTATCTATTATACTATATATTAACTTTTGTTATACTGTAGCTTGACTTTTATTATTCTTTATCCTATCTTTTTTATCTGCTTTAATTAGTACAAAATTTTGAGTATCTTTCTTGTGTTCTCTTGCTGGCAAGTTTTCTTCTGCTCTTGCTACATATGTATTTATTCCTGTATGTTCAACTAAATATTTATGTTTTCTATACAAAATTACCATATTCTTATTATTTTCTTCTATTATTAATAAATCATTTTTTATAAGTTCATTATCTGCAAAATATTTTGTATTTAACCCACAAATCATTGGCAAAATTATACCTATTACTACTTCGTAAAATGTATTTACCTGTTCTAAGGCATTCATCTCTTTTCTTTTTCTTATTCTTGCAGTTTTAGCAATTACATTTGCACTTTCTATAAACTCTTGTTGAGAATATTTCTTTTCTCCTGCTAAGCTTACTATTATAGTGCTCTTCTCTCGGTTTTCTTCTTTTGAAAGATTATCTATACTATAATTTTCTATGTATCTTCCTATGTTTATTAGTTTCTCGTATTCTATAATTGGGAATTGATTTTCAGAATCAAAATTTATTAGGTTAAAATTATTACAATTATTATTTTTTATTATTTCTAAGACTTTTTCTTTATATGTACTTGAAAAAAATATTGTGTTTATATTATGTTTTTTTATTACTTTTTCTATTGTATTTTTGCTAAGTTTATTGTCTATTAATATTACAGTATTGTTTACCATTATGTTTGCGAGATATGTTACTAAAAATTCATATCTAAATTCTGATATTATCGCTATTTTATTATTTCGTACTTGGTTTTCTTTTGATTTTATTACTCTTGCCATTGAATATATATCAAACCTAAAATTGAAATAGTTTATATTTTTTATATAGTCACTTTCTATTGTTATTGCCTTTTTTGTTTTGTACTTATTGTATGCAAAATCTACCAGTTCTTTCACTGTGTTTATTTTTCTCATATAATCACTTTCCCTTCAATTAAATTACTTTAATTATAAGGTAGTCCAATTTTAAAGTCAATTTAAATCGTAAGTCAAATTATTACCAATTTCTACAAATTTTTATTTTATGGTAAAAAAATAATGAGAATTTTACATTTTCTCATCATTTTTTGTCATATTTTATAATATATTAAAATAAAGTTTTCGCTCATTCCTACTATTAAACTTTAATCAAAGTTTTTTACTTCCAAATATTTAGTGTTTTCTTCTATCTATTACATATGTACTTCCTGGAATTGTTTTAGACAAATGTTTTACCTGTGCTCCAGCTTCTCCAATTTCTAATGTATTATGGAATCTTCCTGGATCCACTTCCACCGCTCCGACAGATATAGTTGTTAATGGAAATTCCTCTATTATACCTTTTCTATTCGGTACTTCTAGATAACCCTTTTCAACATCTTCTTCCGAAAAATACTTTTTTACATTTTTGTCAAACTCTAATACAATGTTTTGACAGATTCTCTCATAGTCTTCATCTTCAACTATTGCTATAAAATCATCTCCACCAATATGTCCAACAAAATTATTATCTTCACGCTTTGAGTGAACATTTCTAGAAATCGTTCTAGCAGTAAATTTTATTATTTCATCTCCATTTGAAAATCCATAAACATCATTATATGCCTTGAAATTGTCTAAATCTATATATAGCATAACAAAAAATTGTTTTTTTAGTAATCTTTTTTTCATTTCTGCTTGTATTTGCACGTTTCCTGGCAAATTTGTTAATGGACTAACTTTTCTATTGATATATAGAAGATTTATTATATTTTGAATTGTATAATACAAATACTCATAGTCCAAAGGATTTTTTATGTAATACGTTGCTGCAGCCTTCAGTATTTCTACCTTATGTTCTCTCTCATATTCTGAAGTTACAACTATTACAGGAGTTATAGAATTATCATCATTGTTTCTTATCTTATGGCATACCTCTGTTGCCTTTTCCGAAATTGTATCTTCATTTACAATTATTAGTGCTGGTATATCTTTCAACGCTACATCAATTTCTTCTGTTCTTATTTGCTTAAACTTATAATTATCATCTTTTTTAAATTCTTCATTCAGTTTATTTTTCAAATTTTCATCATCATCAATTATATATACGGTATGCATATTTAAGTACGTTCCTTATTATTATTTAGGTTTTATGGTTCTACCTATAAACCATGTTACTAGATATTATTTTTCATTTACTAATTATAATATTGTTTTATATGAATAGCCTTTTACAGCAAAATTAGGCTGAATTTAATTCAACCTCATCTTGTTTTTTAGTTTTCATATTCTGCATTAAATTCAGTTACTTGTTCATTTATATTATAAACACGTAAAGATATTTTATTTGTTCCAGAATCAAGCTTTTGTCTATATTCAAATTTTGTATCATTTATTGAAATATTAGGGTCTGTTGTATATCCCTGTCCATTTAGGTCGTAGCAAAGTAATCTTAAGCCATCATCATCTGTTGCTTTTATTAATATGTATGATGCATCATTTGGATCTCGTTTTACTTCTATTGTTGGACGTTTTGAGCCCTTTATTTTTTGTTCTTTAGTTGCAACGTTTTGAGCTTTATCAACTGCTTCTATTGTAAGTGTTGCTTCACCTTGCTGTGCAGGAATTGTTTCTTCTATTGTTGTTTGTCCCTCTTCTTCAGCAGAAACTGTAACTTCTTGTGAATCACCATATTTATATGTTACATAATCTATTGCCGTATCATCTGTTACAGTAATTTTTATATTAGAATTTACGCCTTCAATAGTTATTACTGGTTCTGTAGTATCTTTTGCATCCTGGTTTAAAGTCTTTACATATCTCTTTGTCTGTCCGTTAGAATCTATAACTGTTATATTTAATTTATTATTTTCTCCAGATGGAATTGATATTATTTGCTCCAATATTTTATTGCCACGTCCTTGCACAATTGTTGGATTAGAATTATTCCATGTAAATGATACTGTTCTTATTCCGCTAGTACATTCAATAGATAATTTTGCTGTATTTCCGGTTTTTAAAACAGAAACAATTGGTGCTTTAGTATTTTTAGCAAGTTCCACGTTTTTTGTATAAGCATAAGCTCCATCAGCAGATAAAGCTAATCCAAACAAAAGAATTATTCCAGCAAAAGCTTTTGCAACACCAGTAATATCCCCTGGTGCCTTTGGTTCTCGCACCTTCTTTTCTTTTACCTTTTTTGATTTATCATTTTTCGTCACTAAAATTTGATTCATTCCAATTACCTTCCTTAGTATAAAACGCTTTTCAAATAGAATTATAACATAGAGAATTTTTAAAGTAAATAAATTTGGCATAAAAATTTCGCCCAAAAAGGGGTATCCCTATTGGGCGAAATTTATTATAAAACAAATTTCTTTATTAATACTACTCCTGAAGATAATATTACAAGTACTGCTAAGCTTATTGTTGTAAATGTTTTTATTTGTCCTGTTTGTACGCCTACAGATACTGGAGCATCATCTATATCGTCTTCACCTTTTTTGTTATTGTCTGGTGTTGAGTCTATATCTGGGCTGTTGAAATCGTTATGATCTTTGCTTATTTCTGCCCAGTTGTCCATTACCCCGAAGTTTTCTGAATCGTTAATCCATGTTAACACTACTTCTACTTCTGTTGTATCTCCTGGTTGTAATAATATGTCCTTTGTCTGGTCTGTTGTTATTGTCTTTTCGTCTATTTGCTTCCATAATGGGTTATCTTCTGGTACAAATTTTAGTCCGTTTGGAATATAGTCTTTTAATTCTTTTGCATATCCTGCTATATTTCCTTCGTTTTTAACTCTTATTTTGTATCTGAATTTTATTGTTACTTTATTTATCTTGCTCTTTTTCAAGTCAACCTTTACAACATCTTCTGGGTCATCTTCTGCCTTGTGGCCAGATTCTATTATTTTATCTTCCCCATTTTCTGTTACGATTGCTTGTGTTACCCATTTTCTTAAGCTTAAGTCGAAATATTGTACCTTAACTTTTTCTATGTCTTGGTCATCTTCTCCTTCATTCCATTTATCTGGAACTGAGTCTTGGTCTGTAACATCATTTCCATCTTTGTCTGAGTCTTTTGATATTTGAGCTTGGTTTATTAAAATTCTATCTGATGTATTTGGTTCTGTTACTTCAAATGCAACTTTTACATCTCTGTAATCTAATTTTTCTCCATCGAATGCTTTTAATAAGTTAGCTCCTGCTGTTTTTTCTTGTTCTTTTGATAGATAATCTGTTACTATTGAAACTGCCTCATCTAAGTTTTCTGTTTCTTTCCCATCTTTATCTAACATTTTCCATCTGTACTCTATGTTAGTCTTATTATCTGTTAAGAATTTTAAACCTTGTGGCATATCATCTTTTATTTCACTTGCATATCCGTCCATTTCACCTTCGTTAAATACTCTAATTGTATAGGTTACTATGTTTCCGTTTGATACAAGTACTGGATCTTTTGGATGATCGTATTTTGCTGTTGTACTGCTTCCATCTTTTATTGGAGTAACATCAACTTGTGGTATTCTACTTGTTATTTCTGTATTATTTACTGCTGTGATGAATTTTCTTAATGATAAGTCGAATTTTACAAGTGTTACTTTTTCAAAGTCATCATCATCTTCTTGTCCTGGTACATAATCTTTTTTACTTTCATCATCTTTATATCCTGGTCTATCTTCTGGAATTTTTACATTGTCTTCTTTAGAATCTCTATCTGTAACTTTGTTTCCTTCTCCATCAGTAAAATCTGATATATCTGCTAAGTTTGTTATTTTGCTTGGCATTGGATCTGTTGAAACTACTTTACAAGCTACTTTTACTTCTTTATAAGATAATGTTGTTCCATCAAATGCTGGTATTTTGTTTTCTCCGGCTACTTTTTCATTTGCCTTACATAAGTATGATGTTTTTATTACTTTTGAATCTGTGCTATCAACTGTCCAACCATATTTTTTATTTATTTCATTATCTTTAATAAATTCTAATTGGTCTGGTAAGTGATCTTTAATTTCTTCTACATATCCATCTACTTGACCTTCATTGTATACTCTAATTGTATATTCAACTACTGCTCCTAATGAAACTTTTACAGGCTCTTTTGAGTGATTGTAAATTGCAGTTGTTCCTGTTCCATTTTTCAAAGGTGTTGTATCAACTTGTGGAATTCTGCTCTTTATTTCTGTATTATTTACTTTTGTGATGAATTTTCTTAAAGCTAAATCAAATTCTTTTATTTTTAGTTTTTCGAAATCATCATCATCTTGTTGTCCTGGCACATAATCTTTTCCTATTTCATCATCTTTATATCCTGGTAAATCAGATGGAATATTTACATTGTTTTCTTGTGAATCTCTATCTGTTACTGTATTTCCGTTGCCGTCTGTGAATTTTGTAATATCGGCTATATTGGTAATCTTAGTTGGCATTGGGTCTGTTGAAACTACTTTACATACTACTTTTACATCTTTGTAATCTAATTTTGTTCCGTCAAAAGCCTTAATCTTATTGTCACCTTCTGTAGTTTCATTTGCCTTTGATAAATATTTTGTTTTAATTATTTTTGAATTATTGCTATCAACTGTCCAACCATATTTTGTATTTATTTCGTTTCCAGCAATAAATTCAAGTTGGTTTGGTAAATGGTCTGTTATTTCTTCTACATAGCCATCTACTTCAGTTTCGTTATATACTCTAATTGTATATTCAACTACATCTCCAATTTCAACAGATATTGGTGTTTTTGGATGATTATATGTAGCTGTTGTTGCAGTTCCGTCTGCTAGCTTGCTAACATCTGGTTGTGGAATTCTGCTTGTTATTTCTTCATCATTTAATTTTGTAATGAATTTTCTTAAAGCTAAATCAAATTCTTTTATTTTTAGTTTTTCAAAATCATCATCATCTTGTTGTCCTGGTACATAATCTTTTCCTATTTCATCATCTTTATATCCTGGTAAATCAGATGGAATATTTACATTATTTTCTTGTGAATCTCTATCTGTTACTGTATTTCCGTTGCCATCTGTAAATTTTGTAATATCAGCTATATTTGTAATCTTAGTTGGCATTGGCTCTGTTGAAACTACTTTACATACTACTTTTACATCTTTGTAATCTAACTTTGTTCCATCAAAAGCCTTAATTTTATTAGCACCTTCAGAAGCTTCTTTAGCTTTTGATAAATAATTTGTTCTAATTATTTTTGAGTTTGTACTATCAACTACCCAACCATATTTTGTATTTGTTTCGTTTCCTGCAACAAATTCAAGTTGGTCTGGTAAATGGTCTGTTATTTCTTCAACATATCCATCTATTTCTGCTTCATTATAAACTCTAATTGTATATTCAACTAAATCTCCAATTGCAACAGATACTGGTGTTTTTGGATGATTGTATATTGCTGTTGTTCCACCATTTTTTAATGGAGTAACATTTACTTGTGGTTCTCTATTTGTTATTGCTGTTCCATTTACTCCAGTGATGAATTTTCTTAAACTTAAATCAAATTCTTTTAATGTTAATTTTTCGAAATCATCATCATCTTGTTGTCCTGGTATATATTCTTCTCCTCTGTTTATTTCAGAGTCTCTATAATTTTCTAAGTCTTTTCCAGTTGGTAAATTTACATTGTTTTCTTGTGAATCTCTATCTGTTACTGTATTTCCATCACCATCTGTAAATTTTGTGATATCTGCAATGTTTGTTATTTTATCAGCCATTGGATCTGTTGCAACAACTTTACATTTTATTTTTACATCTTTATATGCAAGTGTTGTTCCATTAAATGACGATATTTTATTTGCACCATCAGTTGTTTCATTTGCTTTTGATAAATATTCTGTTTTAATCGTTTTTAAATCTGTACTACTTGCTATTTTCCAACCATACTCAATATTAACTTGGTCATCTACTATAAATTCAAGTTGGTCTGGCAAATGGTCTGTTATTTCTTCAACATATCCATCTATGTCACCTTCGTTGTATACTCTTATTGTATATGTAACAACATCTCCGATTGCAATCTTAAGTGGTGTTTTTGGATGATTATATGTTGCTGTTGTTGCTTCTCCTGAAGCTAATTTGCTAACATCTACTTGTGGTATTCTATTTGTAATTTCTGTTCCATTTATGTTTGTAATAAATTTTCTTAAGCTTAAGTCGAATGGTTTTGGTACTACAATTGAAGTTGTATCTGAAAAGTTTAATGGAGTTTCATTTACAATTACAACTGGTTGCTCTGTTGTTGGAGCATCTGCTACTGACCAATAATCAACTGTTTTTGATGTGTATGATGTATTTACAGTCATTTTTATGCCAGATATATTTGAGCTTGTTGGCATAATTAAATAGAATTCTTGTCCTACTAATTCTTTTAATGTTTTTGTTGTGGCTGTTACATTTCCGCTTACATCTTTTATGCCAATGCTTGGAGTAATTGCTGTTCCATTTATATCTGTAAATGTTGCATTTAATGTATAATCAACATTTAACAATTTGTTTATTTTGTATGGTCCTGCAACATAGTTGTTTCCAACCTTTGTCATTGTAGCATTACTCTTTACAATTTCGATTGGAGATGTTGTATTGTTTGTACTCTTGTAATTGCTATTTGCTTTTGCGTTTGTAATATAATATTGGAATAATGCTTCTATTGCATTTTCTCTATCCCATCCATCATCTCCAAAAATATCTCTCATTGAAGCATAATTTGAATCTACATTTGCAATTGAATTTACTTTTAGATTTGTCGTTTCATAATGATATTTGTCTCCAGAAGGATTTGTAAAATACCAAATTGCTAATTGCTGTACAGCATCTATATCATCATCTGTTATAAGTTCATATAATTCATTTGGAATTTTACTCTTTAAAAATTCTTCTCTTGCAGTTGTATTGTCTGTTCCAATTGCAGGCATTATATAAATATTATCTAATAACCACATTAAAGAATTATAATTGCTTCCTGTTGGTAAAATTTTTGAATATGTACTTGGTATTGAAGCTAAATCTTTTAAGTTAAACTTTTGTGTATATTTACTTATTGTTGGTACACCACCTGTTGCCATATCACTAGAGCCAAATCCAGGTCCACCTTTAATACAGTAAATAGTTTTACTTAAATCTGCTGTTTTTCCATTTTCACTATCATATTCTGCTATTTTCCATACTTTGCTACCTTCTTGTTGATAGCCATAGCCGGCTCTACGAAGTGAAACAATACCTAAATATAGTGGTCCTGCACTTGCAGCCTTAACAGCACTAATGCTTCCAAGTGTAGCCACTGTTAACATAGTAATTAAAATGCTTGATACTAATTTTTTAAACTTTTTCATACTCTCCATCCTTTTATTTATTTTTTATTATTTTAAATTCCTATACATATTTAATTATATTACATTTTAAATTTAAAAGCAATAAATTGTAGCAAGATTTTTCACTATATTTAGCCGTATTTTTCCTTTTATTTCAAATTACGGTTGAAAAAGAATTAAATTTTTGCAAGGAAAATGAATTTCAAAGGCAAAAGTGCATACGTGGTCTATGTAACTGCGTTTGAAATGATATTTGACACAGCAAAAATTGTAATTATTTTTCAACCATTTTTGTGCTTTTTATTGATTTTTGCCCTATATTAATATACAATAATTCTATCTAAAGAAAAGATGGTGGTTTTATGAATTATAAGAAACAAAAAGAAGTAAAAATAGATAACAAAAGCACCCATTTAAAATGGTTTGCGGTTATTTTTTTAATATTAATTTTATTATTAGTTTTTAGAATTTTCTGGTTACAATTCATTGATGGAAGTTTTCTAAAAGAACGAGCATATAAGCAAATTACTGCTAACAGAGTTCTAAGCCCTAAAAGAGGAACAATTTGCGATTCTACTGGAAAGGCTTTAGCTGTAAGTTCTGAGGTTGATACTATTAGTGTAAACCCTTCACTTATAGCTGTAAAAAACGATGCTGAGGCTACAAATGCTTTAAAAGAAAAAGTTGCAAAAGCGTTATCAGATATTTTTGAATTAGATTATAATGAAGTATTAGTAAAAGTAACAAGCACAAATTCAGTAGAAACAATTGCTAAAAAAGTGGATATAGATAAAGTTTCTAAATTAAAACAATGGATGGAAGATAATAAGTGGAGCTCAGGAATTAACATAGATAAAGACAATAAAAGATCTTACCCTTATAATAATTTAGCTTCAAATTTAATTGGATTTTGCGGGAGTGATAACAACGGTCTAGCCGGAATTGAGTATTATTGGGATGAAACATTAACTGGTACTCCAGGGCGTGTAACTACTTCAATAGATGCAACTCAAGAATCTATTCCAGACACTGATGAAAAATACATAGCTCCTGAAAATGGTAGTAACATTACTCTTACAATAGATGCAAATATTCAGACTATTGTAGAAAAATATTTAAAACAGGCTGTTGAAGAAAACAATTGTAAAAATGGTGGTGCAATGACAATTATGGACCCATCTACTGGAGATATTCTAGCAATGGCTACATATCCAGACTATAACCTAAATACACCATTCGAGCCAAACGAAACTCTTCAAGAAACTTGGAACACACTTTCTAGTGAGGAAAAAACAAACAGCTTATACAAAATGTATCGTAACAAAGTAGTTACCGAAACCTATGAACCCGGTTCTGTATTTAAAACTGTAATGGCTTCTGTCGGCTTAGAGGAAGATGTTGTAGAAACCGACACAGCTGGTGACTTTTATTGTAGTGGAAGCCAAATGGTTTCTGGAATAAAAATAAATTGTGCAAACAAATCTGGGCATGGAAGTGAATCTTTAAGAAACGCTTTAGAAAACTCTTGTAACCCAGCATTAATTCAATTAGGTCAACGTATAGGAGCAACTACACTGTATAAATATTTCAAAGCATTCGGACTATTTGATAAAACAGGGATTGCAACATCTGGAGAAGCTTCAAGCCAATTCCATAAGCTAGAAAATGTAGGTACAACAGAGCTTGCTACAATGTCATTTGGTCAAAGATTTACAATTACACCCTTACAAATGATAACAGCCGCAAGTGCAATTGCTAACAATGGTGTTTTAGTACAACCAAGAATTGTAAAAAGCATAGAAAACCCAGACACAGGTGCAGTTACAAACATTGATGTAAAAGAAGTACGTCAAGTAATATCATCTGAAACAGCTACAAAAGTACGTAGCATGATGCAATCTGTTGTTACAGACGGTGGTGGAAAATACGGTGCAGTAAAAGGATATGCAATAGGTGGAAAAACAGGAACATCTGAGCCAAACCCTAACCACCCAGAAGATGGATATGTTGTATCTTTCTTAGCAATAGCACCAGTTGAAAATACAAAAGTAGTAGCATTACTAGTATTATATGGTCCACAAGTTAAAAATTACTATGGTGGTGCAATTGCAGCCCCTGTTGTATCTCAAGTATTAAGCGAAGTATTGCCATATTTAGGAATTCCTTCAAATGATGCAACAGAAGTAACAACAAATAATACATCTTTAATAACAATACCAGATTTAAGAAATAAAACAATATCAGAAGCAAAACAAATATTGAAAAATTTAGGAATTACTCCTGTAACTTCTGCAAGTGATGACGAAATAGTAACAGTCCAAACGCCAAAAGCAGGCGTATCTGTTTCAAAAAATGGTGTATGTAAACTATATACAGAAGAAAATAGCACATCAGTTTCTGTAACAGTACCAGACTTAAAAGGAAAGAATTTGAGTAACGTAACAGCAACTTTAAAGAGTAAAAACTTAAATATTCAATCTACAGGTTCTGGAATAGTAGTTTCCCAAGACCCAGCAGTTGGTGCAACTGTTGAAGAAGGTACAGTAGTAAAAGTAACATTACAAGAAGTTGCAAGTGACTTACACTAAACTAATAATTTTTTAATAATAAAATCAAGCCATGAGATAATTTTATAAATAATTATCCCATGGTATTTTTTTACTATTTCAATTTTTCCAATCCTTCTGTTTCCATTTTTTCTTCTGTTACAGCATTTCTTATCGCAATATTTACAAGCGAATTTATAGAAACAGAATAATTTTCTTTTAATTCATAAAGTCCATTTAAGAAGTCTTCCCTTATTAAAAAAGACCTAGATACTTGATTTGTGTTTTCTTTTTTATAAAGAGTAACATTTTTGGTAGTAATTAAGTCCTCTATTGCCGCATTTACCAGCTTACTGATTGACGCATCATACATACTGTTAGAGAGCTCTGTTAAATCTTGATAAAGATTCTCATCAATACTTAATTTTTTGTTTACTGTAGTTCCTTTTTTACAAAATCTGCTAAAACATGACATTTTTCTTTCTCCTTTGTTAAAATTATATATTTTCTTACCATATATTGTAAGTCCTAAATTAGGTTCTTAAAATAACCATTTTTAGTGGTTATTTTTTACCTACATCTAATATACAATTATTTGATGAATTTGTAAAATATCTCCAGTAATTTTTCTAAAAAATGTTAATTTTTTTTATTATATAAAATATTAATAAAAGCAAGAAAGGAAAAAATGTTTATGAGTAAATTATTTAATAACTATATCTCGCTAAAATCTCAAGATTCGAATAAGTTTTATTTATTTAAAAGCGGAATTTTCTATATTTTTTTAGATGATGACGCACGAGCTATGTCTCAACAGTTTGGTTTTAAATTAAGCAATTTAAACAATTCTGTCGTAAAGTGTGGTTTTCCAACAAATTCATTAGATAAATATATAGAAAAATTTAAAATTGCAGGTTACTCAGTTCATATTGTTTGTGATGAAGATTTCAAAACAATTTCAAATTCTGTTGATTTAAATTTCTTTGTAAATAATCAATTATTTGAAAAAACCTTAAATAATTTTTTAGATTTAAACATAGACATGCTATCAATAAGTCAGGCTTTTGATACTCTTTTTAATTTGCAACATGATTTTAAACAAGTTATGCAGGAGGTCTCTGATGAAAAGAAAAGGCCACTTGTATGAAGCAACCTATGATTTTAACAATATTGTTGATGCTTATAATGAAGTTTGCAGAAATACTAAAAATAAAAGAAAAGTAGAATTTTTTAGAGAATATAAATGTGTGTATATCTCTCGTATTTATAACATTTTAAAAAATGAGAAATACGAAGTTGGACCATATAATATTTTTACAATTTATGAGCCAAAAGAAAGAAGAATTGTAAGCCAAAATATGCAAGACAAAGTTATAAACCATTTGATTTCTAGGCATATACTCTACCCTGCCTTAATGCCTTGTTTACTAAACTTTAATGTTGCAAGTAGAAAAGGCATGGGAATGAAAAGAGGCTTAGAACTTTATATTCATTATCGAAACTACTTTAAACAGAAATATGGTACTTATTACATTTTAAAATGCGATATAAGCAAATTTTTTGCAAGTATTAATCATGACATTTTAAAAAGAAAATTGGAACGAAAAATTAAAGATAAAAAGGCTCTTGATGTAGTTTTTAAAGTTATAGATAGTGATTCCGAAGGTTTAAGTATTCGGAAACATGACAAGCCAGGTTCTTGCCGTGTTTTATTTAAACGACATGGATCATTTCATAAAAAATGAACTACATATAAAAGGAGTAATTCGTTATCAAGATGATTTTTTATTGTTTCATGAGTCTAAAGAATACTTAAAATATTGTCTAGAACAGCTTACAATTTTTTTGAAAAAAGAGGACTTAATGTTAAATAAAAAAACTAGAATTTTTAAAAGTACAGATAATTTTATTTTTATTGGTAGAAACAAATATGGAAATTATGCAAAATATAGAACAGTAAAGCGAAGGCTAAAAAAACGAATGTACTTGTATAGTATTGGTAAGCTTACATTAAATAGCGTAGTAGCTTCAAGAATATGCTACAAGAATTTATGTAATAATAAGTTAAAAATATAAAAGAGCAGTAACTTTATAAATTACTGCTCTAAAAATAGTGCTAAAATAAATTTCTTTTCGATGATTTTTCCCTACTAACAAAATATTTATCTATTTTTACATTTATAGCTTTTACAAGCTACTGGACAACGGTTTGTTTCTATATTATCTCTTATGCAATTTATAATTGCATAACCACAGTGTATAGAATCTACGGGGCGAAGACGATTGTTATTGTTGTTCGTGTTGCCGTTCGAGTTGAACATGTTATTACCGTTAGTATTAGTGTTAGCATTGCGCAAACCGAAGTTAGCATTGTCTGAGTTAGTATTGACATAGCGCGCAGCCACCCAAACACAACGCTAAAGAGAATAGTCCGCAAACCGACAACCATGCCCAAATTTTTTATTGTTCTTTATTGCTTTTAATAGATTTCTTCCAGCCAACTAAATATTTTACTATTTCGTCTATCGACTCTCCAAATTTAATATAACGTTTGTTATTTATAATTTGCTTTTCGTAGCTTAAGTTTACTAGAAAGTCTATAATTTTTGCTTTTGCGATACATTTATTTATAATTGAAATTTTAGCTGTAATTTCTTCTGTTGTATTTGCTTCATAGGCAAGCTCTAATAAGTCATAGCTTGCATTTCTTATTCTATTTTTTATTTCGATATCCTTTTTAGGAAAATTTTCTAAATTTTTATCTACATTATTTATTAGATCCCTAATAAATCCAATTACTTTAAACTTTTCTTGTTGCATCTATGCACTCTTCTATATCCTTTAATAAAATTTTTAGTTCTTCTTTGCTCGCCAAGCTTAGCAAATACTCGTTTATGTTTTCTATTCTTCTTACATTGCTTACATACGTTTTAGACAGATTGAAGTGTTTTTGATATGTATTTAAATTTTTAAAATCTGTTTTTTCATTTACGGCATAATTGTCTTTTCTGTCTAAAACTATGTAATTTATTTTTTTGTTTTCAAGTCTGGCTTCTACTTTTTTTATTGAACTCGTTGGGAAACCTGATACCATGATATCATTTTCCTCCGAGATTTTGTATTTGAATAAATACGCTATAATGTATGCATCTTTTCCATATACCCTGTAAAAGTTTCCTACCTTTACCATGGTTATATCTTCTGGATGTACCTTCTTTACTTCTTTTATTATAGTTATTATGCTTATGATAAACACTCCTTATGCAGAGCTGGGAGACCAGAGGCCTCCCTAGCTCGTTGTTTTTTCATTCTGGTTTCTTCTATTTCAAATTCCATGCTCCACTTGCATCTTTTGCATCGCTCAAGATACTAGATGATAGAGAAACTACGGGGCGAAGACGATTGCTAGTGCCGTACGTGCTGCCGTCCGAGCGGAACAAGTAAGTACCGTCAGCATAAGTGCCAGCACGGCGCAAACCGAAGTCAGCAAAGCCTGAGCCAGTATTGACATAGCGCGCAGCCACCCAGTACCATGTTGAATTACTTAATACTTTATATGCATCTCCATAATTCGTACTATTTATTGATATGTTATAATATGTTTGCGTTACCGTTAATGGATTTCCTGTTCCTGATGTGTTATCAGTTGTTGGCTCTGTTGTTGCTATTGGTTTGCTCTCTTCATATGGATCATTTCCTTTTGTTATATCTGGTTGAGCTATTGTGTTTGCATTTGCTTCTGCTACATTTACTCCTGCTCCCTTTTGTCCTGCATATAAGCTTGGATATTTTGTGTTACTTGCATATGTTTTTGTTTTTCCATATTGTTGTACTCCGTTCGTATATCCATTTCTTGCTGCTATTCCTGCCGCTGTTAAGTGCTTTTCCATGTCTAATAGATTTATACTACGTGCATTTACTCCTAGACTCTTATTACTATATTGCGCTTTACAAATTTCATTCATTAAATATGGTCCATTGTTATATCCTAATATATTACCAAAATATACACTTGTTCCTGTTGGATTTTCACTTATTAAGTCTACTGTTCCGTTTGCTTCATCTATGTTTAATATTCTCCACTTTAAGCCTGTTGTTTGGGGTATTCCATCTGCTGGATTACTACTTGAACCACATGTTGCTGATGTTATTTTATAATTTTCTGCTGGATCATATGTGTAATTTACGTAATCTCCGATTTTATATTTTGAAGAATATTGGTTTACTGTTGCACTTACAGTTTTTGTACTTGTTTCTCCATTTACTGTTCCTGTTACTGTAAAATTATATGTTCCATTTGCTGTTACCTTAAATGGTATTGAAGGACTTACTGTTGTTGTTCCTCCTTCTATTGAATGTGTAAAAGTAATATATAGTGGTGTTCCTTCATCTGTTTTTCCTGCTGGTAAGTTTTCTCCACTTCCATTTGCATTTGCTACTACTTTTATACCACTTACTGCTGGTCTCGGTCCAGCTTTTGCAAAATCTCCTAGTGTTCCATTTGCGTTTACAGTTGCAATGTATCCATCTTTTTCTACTTCAAATGTTCCATCTGCTTGCTTTGTTACTGAATCAATTTCTCCTGTTTCTATTTTAGCATTTAAAAAATCTTCTAAACTACTTCCTGAACGCATTGAGTATTCTAGTAAAGTCATGTCTAATTTTTCTTTTACACTAGACTCTGCTGATTTTGTACTGGCTTCTTTGGCTTTATTTATAATACCATTATTACCTAGTACTAAATTTATACTTACTCCCGCAAGTATTAGCAAAACAACTATTGTAACTACTAGAGCTATTAACGTTATTCCGCTTTTGTGTTTTGTTTTTGTACTTTGTCTCTTGTGACTTTTTCATTTTCTTTCTTCCTTCCTTTTATTATTTTTGTAGTTTTAGTACTTATTATATCTTTTTTTGGTATTTTAACTACATATTTGATTTTAAATTAAGAAAATAAAAAAAGCAATAGTTTTTTGAATAAAATTTTATTTTTGTGATATTTTAATTAATGCTTTAATACACTTGTGTAAATTTTTATGTATTTTAGTTCACTTTTTTATTTTATTTCATCATGATATCATATTAAAAGGTAGGTGATTTTTTTGTTAGTTAATAATGAAGACATATTAAAAGTTCTTGGAAAAAATATAAAAAAAGTAAGAAAAGAAAAAGGCTACACCCAGGACTATGTAGCAGAACAAATAAATGTTTCAACAGATTTGCTTAGAAGCATTGAAAATGGCAGAAATATTGGAAGCATTACAACACTTCTTAACATTTGCAACTTTTTGCAAGTTTCACCTAATACACTATTTGCTGAGCTTTTAGACTTTAAAGAAGAAACCTTAGATTCATCTTTGTTAAATCTAACAAATCAGCTATCCAAACAAGGCAAAAATATTTTGAAAGAAATAATAATTCATATAGATAAAAATTATTAAAATAGAGACAAATTACTGCTAATTGTCTCTATTTTTATTTTACCATATGAAAATTTATTTTTTAGCTTTACATAACACAAATCATACTATATATCTCTTTTATTGCTATAATCTTCACTAAATTTGTAATAGTCACTCTTCTTACAGCTTTTCAATCTCCTTTTCACTTAATCCAGTTATTTGACTTATATCTTTTATATGCATTTTTCCTTTTAGTTTTTTTGCAACAAAAATATTTTGAAATAATCTATTTAATAATCATATTATCTTTTAGCAGAAAAATCAAGAAAATTCATTCGACAAAATTCTACTATAATATTAATTTATAAAAGAGCAAACTATAAAAAATTAATGCTAACTTCCGTTGTTTTATTATTTTTTGTATAGCATAGTGAACAAAATTCAATATTTAATCATTTTTGTATAGTGTGCAGTACAATTTTTCAAAAATAAAACCGCTATTCAAGCGGTTTTATAGTATTTTTCTAAAAGAATTTCAAATTATAGCAAGTCTGTCATATATAAATGTACAAAAGCTTAATTTTTTGTTTATATAACATCACAAAATCAAGAATAGTTCAAGTAATTATTTGCACAAAATCAAGGATAATTATTCATAACTACCAATTTTAACGAAAAAATCTATATTCCGGTAGCATATATTTTAGCTGATGAAACTGTTGTAGAAAGAGAATTTGGTGCATTTGAGTCAATTCAAGACAATTACCCAAAATATGTTTTAACACTTGATAAATTTGACTTTTCTCATGATGGCATAATTCACAAAAATGTAATAGATTGGTTGTTAGAAAAATAGTTATATAAAATAATCCACAAATCTGTGATATCATTGGCAGATTTGTGGATTATTTATTATGTATCTATTTCTTTGTTGAACTATTTGATTTTTATGTAAACTTGTTAGCCTTGGCAATGGTTCTTTTTCTTATGTAAACCCTGTGGGCATTTTTCTCCACCCCACCTCCCTAGCTCATTGTTTTTTCATTCTGGTTTCTTCTATTTCAAATTCCATGCTCCACTTGCATCTTTTGTTTCACTCAAGATACTAGATGATAGAGAAACTACAGGGCGAAGACAATAGTTATGGTCGCCAGTGCTGCCGTTCGTGAAGAACATGTAATTACCGAAAGTATTAGTGTTAGCATAGCGTAAATCGAAGTAAACAAAGTCTGCCTCAGTATTGACATCGCGCGAAGCCACCCAGAAGGAGTTTGAATTGCTTAATACACTTGCTGCATCTCCATAATTTGTTGCATTTATTGGTATATCGTAATATGTTTGTGTTACTGTTAATGGATTTCCTGTTCCTGATGTGTTATCAGTTGTTGGCTCTGTTTCTGCTATTGCTTTACTCTCTTCATATGGATCATTTCCTTTACTTATATCTGGTTGTACTATTGTACTTGCATTTTCTTCTGCTACATTTACTCCTGCTCCCTTTTGTCCTGCATATAAGCTTGGATATTTTGTGTTACTTGTATATGTTTTTGTTGTTCCATATTTTACATTACTTGAAAATGCATTTCTTGCTGCTATTCCTGCTGCTGTTAAGTGCTTTTCCATATCTAACCAGTCTATACTTCTTGCTTTTATTCCTCGACTATTATTACTATATAATGCTTCACATATTTTATCCATTACATATGGTCCATTATTATATCCTAATATTCCTTGAAACCTTACTGTATTACTTGTTGGCACTGCACTTACTAAGTCTACTGTTCCTTTTGCTTCATCTATATTTAATATTCTCCATTTTAATGTTTCTGTACTTTGCGCTATTGTTTGATTTCCAGATCCATTTTCTTCTGATTTTGTTTCATATCCACTACTTACAACATCGTATTCGTAATTTACGTAATCTCCTATTTTATATTTTGATAAATCTACTTTTGGCTTTTCTCCTAGTGCATTATTCATTTCTTCTGTTAATGCATTCATTCCTTTTAAATCGTTTTCGCTTGCTTCTGCTGATTTTATTTCTGCATCTTTTGCTTTTGCTATTATTCCGTTATTGCCTAGCACTAAGTTAATACTTACTCCTGCAAGAATTAACAAAACTACTATGGTAACTACTAGCGCCACTAGCGTTATACCTTTTTCTGTTTTCTTCAGTGTGCTTTTCATTTTCTTTCCTCTCTTTCTTTCATTTGATTTGCCCTTTCTTGTTTTTAGGCTTTTTTGTTTTTTAAAATTTAACTCTACTACCTTAAAATCTATTTTTGTTTTCTTATTTTTTGTGCTATTTTTTTGATAATTATTATTAAATTTTTTTAGTTTTGTTTTGATACACAACAAATTATGTACTTTTATTATACATGATTTTTTGTGTATAATTCAACTATTTCTTTCATTTGTAACATATTTGTAATTATTCTTTCCTTTTCTCTGTTTTTAATTCATTTTTAATGCAAAAGTATACCAAAGTTATTATTTCTCTTATAACTTTGGTACATTTTATTTTCTATATCTATCTGTTACCTATTTTCTAATCTTCTTTTCTTAGTTTTTTATTTAGCTTATTTTTCTTTTCTGTGCAAAGTAACAAAAGAATGCTGATAACTGGTCTGGCATTATTTTAAATAACAACCTACCTAGCCACATTGTAAAGCTTGGAAATATAAGTATTTTATTTGCAAACATTTTTCTTACTGCATATCTTGCCACTTGTTTGCTGTTAGCTTCCGCTAAATTAAATTTTACATCTGCCACCTTATTAAAATTTGTATTTACTGGCCCTGGGCATAGAGCACTTATTTTAACTTTTGAATGTTTCATAAATAGCTCTTGTCTAATGCTTTGTGTTAGCCTTACTACATATGCTTTTGTAGAGTAATAAGTTGCCATTAATGGTCCGGGCATAAAGCCTGCTATTGATGCAACATTCATTATATGCCCTCTGTTTACTTCTACCATGTCTTGTAAAAATAATTTTGTTAAAATATGAAGTGCCACTATGTTTGTGTCTATCATTCCAATTTCTTTATTTAAATCTGTTTTAGTAAACTCTCCACATGTTCCAAAACCTGCATCATTTATCAACACATCTATTGCTCCATATTTTGCTTTTACATCTTCGTGTAATTTAATGCAACCTTCTCTATCGGTTAGGTCCATGGCTTTTACCTCAACATTTACACTATAAGTTTTTTCTACTTCTTCTTTTAGTTTTATTAATGCTTCCTCATTTCTTGCAATTGCAATAATATCATATTTTCTTTTTGCAAGTTCTATTGCAATATCTCTTCCTATTCCTGAAGATGCTCCTGTAACTAATGCAACCATATTTTTTCTCCAATCTCAGTATTATAATTTTATTTTTTTGCAATTATAAAGTTTTTAAAACTGTCATTAGTATTTATTTCTTTTAATAATAATTTATTAGAATTTTAATAAATTTTTGCTAAAAGCTTATAATTTTATTGTATGTATCAATTGCCTTATTATCAGTCATTCCAGCTATGTACTCAACCACAGCAGTAGCATAATCTTCTGGCTTATTTATATTATATATTTTGTTGTTTTTTAGCTTTTTATTTTCTGCAATTTCTTCATTTATGCAATAATTTTTAAGCCAACAAGCAAATTCTTCTATTACTTCTGCATATAAACTATTTATGTTTTCTTGTAAAATCTGATTTTTAGCTGATTTTAACACTTCGTAAATTGTATTTAACACTAAATTAAAATATTGGTCTGCCAATCTATTTTTATCATTTGAATATATCTTTTCATAATTAAATGCTTTCAATTCATTTATAAAATTTAAGCCTTCCTGAGAAAAAGTTAAGCCTTTTTCTAATGTTGTATTTTTCAATAAATCCGACATTAGATAATTTACTATATTTGTTGTGTTTAATATATCATACCCAGTATTTGCAACATCTAATCTATGTTGTAACTCTTTAATATCTGCTTCTGTAAGTATTTTAAATCTAAGTGCATCTTCTATATCTCTGCCAAGATATGAAATTTTATCAGAAATTTTTACAACACATCCTTCCCAAGTAAATGGAGCATATTCGTTAGGCTTTGTATAATTTTCTAGATTAATTGCTTCTTCTCTAGGCTTTATGCTGTTTTCATCAATTTCGCCACAATGCGAAATTATGCCATCTCTTACTGCATATGTTAAATTCAAATTTTCTTTATATCCTTCTCTATTATCCAAAAGCTCTATATTATCAACATAAAGTAAACCATTTCTTTCATGCCAAAAGGTTTTTCCTGTTTCATCTAGCAAAATTTTATTTAATACCTTCTCCCCAGCATGGCCAAACGGACTATGCCCCAAGTCGTGAGCAATAGCAATGGTTTTAGTAAGCTCTATATTTAACCCAAGCGCTTTTGCTAAACCATAACTAATAGATTCAACATAGTTTACATGCTCTATTCTAGTACAAATATGGTCATTTGTTGGCGAAAAAAATACTTGCGTTTTATGTTTCATTCTTTTAAACGCATTAGAATAAATTATTCTAGTATAATCTCTTTCAAACTCAGACCTTATCTCTGTATTAGCCTTATACAACGGCTTTTTTCTTGCAATCATTTGCTTCCATTTAGAATTTTCTGGAGTAGCAGAGCCTTGCTTTAAAGCATTTAAATTAATATTTTCATTCATCATTATCACCTTATCCTTCGCCCATTAGGGACGCCCCTTTTGTGGCGAGATTTTATTAAAAATATCCTATCACAAAATCACAAACGTTTCAACGCTAATTTTCACAGAATTCTTATTCATATACTTATATGAAAATTGTAGCCTAAATCATCTTACAAATAATAAGGGAAGCAGATTGTGTTCTGTTTCCCTTATTTATTTTTATTCAATTACAATTTTGTCGTCTTTTACAACTGCTTTTGCTTTTTTCTTTGGTTTTATCACGCCATCTAGTATTGCTTCTGCAATTTTATCTTCTAGCATATTTTGTATAGCACGTCTTAGTGGTCTTGCACCATAATTTGTGTCTACGCCTTTCTTAGCAATTAAGTCTTTTACAGATTGGTCTATGTCTATTTTTATATTTTGTGCGCTTAATCTGTTTTGAACTTGTACTAACATTATATCAATTATTTTCTTGATGTCCTCGTCTTCTAGCTTGTGGAATACTATTATGTCGTCAATACGGTTTATAAGTTCTGGTCTGAATTGTTTTTTCAATTCTCCCATTACCTCTTTCTTTATCGTCTCATATTCTTGATTCTTGTTTTCTTCGGCATTTCCACCAGCAAATCCTAGTTTATTTTTGTCTGTTATTAATTTTGCGCCGACATTTGATGTCATTATTATTACAGTATTTTTAAAGTTCACGGTTCTGCCTTGAGCATCTGTTAATCTTCCGTCTTCAAGAATTTGTAATAACATATTCATTACATCTGGGTGTGCCTTTTCAACCTCATCAAATAGTATTACAGAATATGGTCTTCTTCTTATTTTTTCTGTTAATTGGCCACCTTCGTCATATCCAACATATCCTGGAGGAGCACCTATTAATTTAGCAACAGAGTGTGGCTCCATAAATTCAGACATATCAACTCTTATCATGCTATTTTCGTTGCCAAACAATGCTTCTGCCAAGGCTTTTGCAAGCTCTGTTTTACCAACACCAGTTGGTCCTAAGAATAAGAATGAACCTATTGGTCTGTTTGGATCTTTTAATCCAACTCTTCCTCTTCTTATAGCCTTTGCAACAGACGAAACAGCTTCATCTTGTCCGACAACTCTTTTATGCAAGTTGTCTTCTAGGTGTCTTAATTTTTCATTTTCAGTCTCAGATATTTTGCTTACAGGAATACCTGTCCAAGTTGATATTACCCCTGCAATATCTTCTTGTTTTAGAGTCATTACTTTTTTAGTATTGCTCTCTTTCCATTTATTTTGAGCATCTTCTAGTTCCTGTCTCTTATTTTTTTCTTCATCTCTTAGCTTTGCTGCTTTCTCGAAGTTCTGAGTCGCAATAGCTTCTTCCTTCTCTTTACGAACCTTTTCGATTTCATCTTCTAAGTTTCTTATCGAGTCAGGTTTTGTATATGTCTGCATCTTAACTTTTGACGCAGCCTCATCAATTAAATCTATCGCCTTATCTGGTAAATATCTATCATTAACATATCTTGTAGAAAGTTCAACAGCTGATTTTATTGCTTCATCAGTAATTTTTACATTATGATGAGCCTCATATTTATCTCTTAACCCTTCCAATATTTTGATTGCATCTTCTTCAGATGGCTCGTTTACCATTACTGGGCTAAACCTTCTTTCAAGAGCTGCATCTTTCTCAATGTATTTTCTGTATTCGTTTGTTGTAGTTGCTCCAACAACTTGAATTTCTCCTCTTGCAAGAAGTGGTTTTAAAATATTTGCTGCATCAACAGCACCTTCTGCAGAGCCAGCACCTACAATCGTATGAATTTCATCTATAAATAGAATTACATCTCCGGCTTTTTTTACTTCATCAAGAGATTTCTTTATTCTTTCCTCAAAATCTCCTCTATATTTTGCACCAGCTATCATTCCAGATATATCTATGCTTACAACTCTCTTACTTTTTAAAGTTTCTGGCACATCACCTTCAACTATTTTTTCTGCTAACCCTTCAGCTATTGCAGTTTTACCAACACCTGGTTCACCTATCAAACAAGGGTTATTCTTGCTTCTTCTTGATAAAATTTGAATAACTCTATCAATTTCAGTTCTTCTTCCTATAACTGGGTCAAGCTTTCCTTCTCTTGCCTTTTTAGTTAAATCACTACCATATTGGTTCAAAGTTGGAGTAGAATTATAACTTCCACCATTGCTTGTCCTCTTGCTCTCAGATTCCTGCCCTTTTGTTTCATTAATCATTTTCACAAGTTCATTGTACAACTTTTTTGGATTTACATTCAAATCCATCATAATTCTAACAGCTACACTATCGCCCTCGCGCATAATTCCACAAAGAATATGTTCAGTTCCAATATACTCACTGTTAAATCTACGAGCCTCAATAAAAGAATTCTCAATTATTCTTTTACTTCTAGGAGTAAGTCCAATGCTATCAACATTTATAATTGGAGCATTTTCGCTAACACCAATAAGCTCTTCAATCTCTTTGAGAATAGCTTCTGCAGTAACGCCTTGGTTTGCAAGAACTTTGCTTGCGACACCAGTTCCTTCTTCTACTAAACCATATAAAATGTGTTCTGACCCTATATAATTATGCCCTAGCTTTGCAGCTAAATCGTTCGCAATTTCTAGAGCATTTTCTGCACTATTTGTAAATTTATATTCCATAATTCACCACTTTCCTTTCATTCATACATTAGATTGAAAAAGAATTGGATTTTGGCAATTAAAATAAGTTTCAAATGTAATAAGCACATACTTTTTGCATGTAATTACGTTTGAAATGGTATTTGACGTAGCCAAAATTATAATTACTTTTCAACCTAGCTTTTTATATTTATTCTGTTACAATTTTTCTAATAACATCTGTTCTCTTTAAGTCTCTTTCATTAGAATCCATTACTTTTCCATAGTACTTCTGTAAATTTGCTGGTTTCGTATATAGAAATAATTTTTTTATTTTTGTATCATCTAATTCACTTATTATCCCCATATCTGTACCAAGTTTTACATCAGATAACAAATCTATGCATTCATTACTCGATAAAATTCTGGCATTTTCTAATATACCGAAGGCCCTGTACACTTTATCAGCAAGTCCAATTTGATTCTTTCCCAAATATTTTCTTGCTACTCTTTCTTGTTCTATAATCTTATCTGTTATAAGCTTCATATTTTTTACAATTTCTTGTTCTGTAAGCCCTAAAGTCTGATTGTTAGAAATCTGGTACATGTTTCCCATGCTTTGGCTTCCTTCTCCATAGACTCCCCTTACGCTCATTCCAAAATTATTTACAATATGAAGTATTTTATTTAAGTTTCCAGTCTCCGCAAGCCCTGGTAAATGAACCATTACAGAAACTCTAAGACCTGTACCAACATTAGTAGGGCATGCTGTTAAATATCCATATTTTTCACTAAAAGCATAATCCACTAATCTTTCTAGTTTTTGGTCAATTTCAATTGCAAGATTCATTAACTCTTCTATTGCAATTCCTTCTCCGAAAAGTTGCATTCTTAAATGATCTTCTTCATTTATCATTATGCAAATATTTTCTTCGTCGTTTATAAGAATTGCACAATTCTCATCTTTGCTACTTGCAAACTCTGGACTGATAATATGTTTTTCGACTAAAGATTGTTTTGTTAGATTATCCATATCTTTTAATCTTAACAATTTTAAGTCATATCCAATACTTGGAAGAATACTTTCTATTTTTTCTAGTATATGTTTTTTATCATCTTTTGAACATCTGCTCTCAAAATTAAAATCTTTAATATTACGTGCAAGCCTTACTCTTGTACTAATTACTACATCAGACTCTTTTCCATTTTGTAAATACCAATTAGACATTTTACTACTTCCCTTCTCCATTAATAATTTCAAATTGACTAATTTTTATTTGTTTGTTTTTTCTTTCTGTTATTTTGCATTTTTCTTTTCAATGTCTTTAATTTTATCTCTTATTTTTGCTGCATCTTCGTATCTTTCTTCTTGTATTGCAGCATTTAATTCTCTTTTCAAAGGCTCCAACTCATCAACTGGACTTACCTTTTTATCTTTTTCAGCTTTAGAATTTTGAGAATTTACATTAGCCTTATTTTCGCCAGTATTTTTCATTTTCTCTTCAATGTTTAAAGGTTTTCTTCCAACATGTTTTATACTTCCTTGCATATTCTTTAATACTTGGTCAATTTTATCTTCAAACATATCGTAGCAATCAGCGCATCCTAATAACCCAGTTTTTATAAAATTATCATACTCTTCTCCACAGTTTGTACACGTATTGCTATTCTCCTTCATAAAACTTGGTAATAATTGCTCATCATCAAACAAATCATCAAAGAAATTTGAAAAATGGATTGGCATATTAACTTTAAAATTTGATATTCCCATCTTTTCGGCACATTCTTCGCATAGTACCATCTCTTTCTTTACTCCATTAACAATTTGAGTATATTTAACATTAGCTTCATTTTTTCCACAATTTTGACATACCATAATAATCATCCTCCTATAATAGATTTTATTTTTAGTCGTCTTTTTAACAGTTTTTCATTACCTTTTTACTGTTATAATTTAATTTTTTTTAATATTTTCGCTTTTTATCATAAACATAATTTAATGTTTTTGCTAAAATACACTTTTCTTCTGTAATCTTTTAGTTAATCTTCAACAAGATTTAATAACATATTTTTAAATATGTTAGCTCTTAATTTATCTTTTTCTTTTGGATCTACAGTGAGAACATTGTCACTAGTTGCAACCTTTAAAAGTTTTGCCTCATTTTTAGTAACCATATCATATGATAAAAAATTACTAATAAATATGCTAACTTCTTGAGCCGTTACAGCATCTCCCATACTTGATATTATATGCATTAAATAATTGCTTTTTGTAATGTTTACTTTAGTAATTGTAATATGTCCTCCACCACCACGTCTGCTTTCAACATAATAACCTTGTGTAGGTTTAAACCTTGTAGATATTACATAATTTATTTGAGATGGCACACAGTTGAACTTTTCTGCTAAATCGTTTCTTTGTATTTCAATACTATCTTCATCATCAAATAAATCCTTTATAAAATCTTCTATCATATCTGATATTCTCACCTTTTACCGCCTCTTTTCTATTTATATTACTATTTTCATATCATATTAAATTTTGCTTTCAATCGTCATTCAGATTTTGACTTTGCTTTCAATTGTTTTTTGTTTTTTGACTTTGACTTTCTTTGACCTACATTCTTATTATAGCACCATTATTTTTTATGTCAATAGCTTTTTTATAATTTTTATTTCCAATTGGTCTTAATTTTTATATTTTTTCTTTTGTTAATTAATCTGTTAACATCATTATTTATAAACTTAATATTTTTTAGACGTATATTTGTTTTTTTTAGTCATCTCATTTAGCTCATCTGCCCTATTTTTTTGCCTATTAAGTCCAATCCATGCAAAATATGAAGAAACAAATTCTCCATATTTTGTTGTTCCCTCTCCTCCTAGTAATTCTTCTAAATGAAAATTATTAGATTCATCTAAACTACTATCATTTTTATATAAGCCTTCTATTTTTACAATATCAGAATTTTGTTTTTGTAAATTTCTTAATTTTCTATTTTCAATATTTTCCTCTTTAAACATAAAATGCACCTCTTTTAGTTATTTTGTGCATTTTATTTTCTTTTATTCTATATTATCCTTCCAATAAATATTTCTTTTAAGAATACATTTTTCCATTACATTATGAATTCATTTTTAGTATTATTCTTCACTTAACACATATTTTTCTATTGCTTCAGCAACACCATCATTATTATTATCTTTAACAATCACATCTGCAAACTCTTTCATGTATGGAGCACAATTCTCCATCATAACTCCAAGCCCAGCATTTTCAACCATTCTTTTATCATTCATATTATCGCCAATTGCCATTATTTCTTCTTTATTTATTTGCAATCTATCAGCTAATTTTTCAATAGCTCCCCATTTATCAACATCCTTGCTAGTTATTTCTGTATAATAATATTCAACTTTCTTTTCTTCTGTGCCAAGCTTAATATACTTTCTAGCCATATGTTGTAAATCAAGTACATCTACATTCTTTACTTCTCTTAGTTTTCTAATTATACTATCAAAAATTATTTTGCTTTCATCGCAAACAGTAATTTTTAAAACTTGTAAATCTGGATTTTCTTCAACATATTTATATATATTATCTATTATTTTTATGTTGGTTTTCTTATCCTCTGGAACATTTTTATTTTCATTATTGTAAAATAAAATATTATAATTTAGTGATTTTGAAATTGTTAATTTTTCTGTATATATATTAAAAAATATACTATTTTCTTCACAAATTTTAATAATCTGTAAAGCTTTTTGTCTTTCTATAAATTTATCGTATATTATTTGTTCATTTTTCATATCATATAATACAGAACCATTTCCACAAATTATATAATTATCTGCTCCAACTTCATATGCATAACTTCTTGCAGATGAAATTGGTCGTCCAGATGCAATTACTATTTCTGTGCCTTTATTTTTTGCTTTTTGTATTGCTTCTTTATTTTTCTCTGATACTTCTCCATATGAATTTAATAAAGTTCCATCTAAATCTATTGCTACTAATTTATACATATTAATTTCCTTTCTATTCTTTCAAAAATATATAATTTAAGACGTATTTATAACACTTTGAATTAAGTTTTTTAAATTTTTCTACGGTTTAACAGCAATATTATAACATAGTTTTTATCTTTTTAAACATTTTTTTATTTTTCTTTCATAAAATTTCCAGTTTATTTTTGAAAATTTGAGGCATTATATATACTGTAAAGAGCACATACGCTTTTTAAATACTCACTAGGAGGTGAAAATTATGGCACATTCATCAAGCAATAGCAATTACAAAGTAGTTCCTGAAGCTGCTGATGCATTAAACAAATTCAAATACGAAGTTGCTAGCGAAGTTGGAGTAAATCTAAAAGATGGATACAACGGTGATATATCTGCAAGAGACGCTGGTAGAATTGGTGGAAACATGGTTAAGAAGTTAATACAACAAGCTGAAAGCCAAATGAAATAGTTTTAGTTTTTAATTAGTTAAATTATTATTAATTTTTAGTGATTAATTATTTACAATTAATTATTGGCTATTATTATTAGACAGGATTTTAAGTTCGTTTTATATATTTTATTTGGGAAAAGATAGAATACATAAGGCAGGATTTAATATCCTGCCTTATTATGTAGCAGAAACAATTTTTATTTTAGCAATTTACTCTCATAATGTATTTAAAGTATAATTGTTATGATACCTTAATTATTCTATACTCATAATTTTCATATTTTTCTATTGCATTTTTTAATAGGACCTTATATTCTTTTGAGTTTTCTTTATGTTTTGTTTTGCAAAAGGCTTGTATCAAACTCATTTCAATTATTTTTCTACTATATTTCGTAATATCTGGATTTATTATTATTGTTTTATTTCTGGCATTTTTTATAAATGTATCTGGCATTCTTTTTATAGCATAATCTTCTGGTGCAAAACCTAGCATTACTCTTATTTTTTCCATACTATTTGCAATTTCTATTTCTGCAATCTCAGAATACATCTTTTTTATAGCTTCACTTACAATTTCAACTGTTCCTATTTTTTTATATCTTACTGGCAAAAATAAATTTACCTCTTTATCATTCATATCTAATTCTGGAACATTTATATTTTTAAAATCGATATTCAAATTTAAACTTTTTCCTAAAACGCTAACCGTTAAATATGTTTTTATTTCTACTGGTTTTGTCAAATCAATTATATTATTATTTTTTTGTTTTAGAATATTCATTTTGTTATCCTCCTATCAATCTTTTATATAAACGTATGTTCGTATTTTGTGTATATTCTACATTGCTTTTTAGAATTTGTCAATAGATTTTACGAACATTTTTTTGTTTATTGTATAAAAAAATTATCCACTAAATTAGCGGACAATTTTTTGGTTGACAAATGGTTGACAGTTGACAACTTTTTATTATTTTTTAGTTTATTTTTATAGTTTTATAAACATTAGATAATTGCTACATTACAGTATTATCAACTATTTCATAGCCTCTTCTACTGCAACTGCTATTGAAACTGTAGCACCAACCATAGGGTTGTTACCCATTCCTATTAATCCCATCATATCAACGTGAGCTGGTACTGATGAAGAACCTGCAAATTGAGCATCTGAATGCATTCTTCCCATTGTATCTGTCATACCATAAGAAGCTGGTCCTGCAGCCATGTTATCTGGGTGTAGTGTTCTTCCTGTTCCACCACCTGATGCAACTGAGAAGTATTTCTTTCCTTTTTCATAGCATTCTTTTTTGTATGTTCCAGCAACTGGATGTTGGAATCTTGTTGGGTTTGTAGAGTTTCCTGTTATAGATACATCTACATCTTCATGATGCATTATTGCAACACCTTCACGAACATCGTTAGCTCCATAACATCTTACTTTTGCTCTTTCTCCATCTGAGTAAGGAATTTCTTCTACTATTGTTAATTTTCCTATATAATAATCAAAGTCTGTTTTTACATATGTAAATCCATTAAATCTTGATATTATTTGTGCTGCATCTTTTCCCAAACCATTTAATATAACTTTTAATGGTTCTTTTCTAACTTTGTTAGCTGATTTTGCAATACCTATTGCACCTTCTGCTGCTGCAAAGCTTTCATGTCCTGCTAAAAATGCAAAGCATTTTGTTTCTTCTGATAAAAGCATTGAAGCTAAGTTTCCATGTCCTAATCCAACTTTTCTATCATCTGCAACTGAACCTGGTACACAGAATGATTGTAATCCTTCTCCGATTGCTTTAGCTGCATCTGCTGCTTTTGTACAACCTTTCTTTATAGCTATTGCTGCACCTACTGTGTAAGCCCAACAAGCATTATCAAAACATATTGGTTGAATTGATTTAACCATTTCAACTGGATCAAATCCTTTGTCTTGACAAATTTTTCTTGCTTCTTCTAAATCTTTTATTCCATATTTATTTAATACGGGCATAATTTGATCTATTCTTCTTTCATAACCTTCAAATGTTACTGCCATATTTTTTGCTCCTTTCATACCTCATAATTATTCTTGTCTTGGGTCTATATATTTTACCGCATCAGCATATCTTCCATATGTTCCTGTAGCTTTCTCTATAGCCTCTTTAGGATCCATTCCACCTTTTATAAAGTCCATCATTTTTCCAAAGTTTAATGCTTTGTATCCTATTATTTGATCATCTTTATCTAATGCTTGGCTTGTTATATATCCTTCTGTAACTTCTAGATATCTTGGTCCTTTTAATGATGTTGAGTATATTGTTCCTATTTGAGATCTGTGACCTTTTCCTAAATCTTCAAGGCCTGCACCTATTGTAAGTCCACCTTCTGAGAATGCAGATTGGCTTCTTCCATATACTATTTGTAAGAATAATTCTCTCATAGCTGTATTTATAGCATCACATACTAAGTCTGTGTTTAGTGCCTCTAGTATTGTTTTACCTGTAAGTATTTCACCAGCCATGGCTGCTGATTGTGTCATTCCAGAGCATCCTATTGTTTCTATTAATGCTTCTTGTATTACACCTTCTTTTATGTTTAATGTTAATTTACATGCTCCTTGTTGTGGTGCACACCAACCAATACCATGTGTTAATCCTGAAATATCTTTAATTTCTTTTGCCTTAACCCATTTCCCTTCTTCTGGAATTGGGGCTGGTCCATGATTTACGCCTTTTGCAACTGTGCACATTTTTTCTACGTCTTTTGAATAAATCATATTAATTGCTCCTTTCAATACTATAAAATTACGCGTTACCTTCGTAACGGATATATTATATTACAAAATTCTACATTTTTCAATTTTTTTAGCAAAATTTCATGAATTTTACGAGAAATATTTTTATTTCTGATTTTTATTAATATAAGTATTATTTCTGTACTTTTTTATCTTATCATTTTAATTTTTAAAATCCGGTTCTTGGCAATTTCTTTTCTTGTACAACTTCATAAACATTTGATACTGCTGTATCTTTTGAGCTCACTCTGTAATCTTGGTTATAACCTTCTAACACAGTACTATTTTCTATTTTTGTATCATTTTTTAATCCGTCATTTGTTTTCATTATTATATGTGGTTTTTTCTCTGATTTAAATCCTACATTAACAGTTCCAAAATAGATTTTTATTTCTGTAATTTTTTCATCTTTTTCTAAATGTAAATCTGTTAGGCTTATAAAATTATTCTCTGCTCCGTTTAAATTTTTCTTTAACACCATATACTCATCCTTTTGATTTGTTTTGTAGTATATGTTATAAATAATGTCTTTATTATATGTTCCGGTTTCGATTCCTGTAATTTTAGCATAGTCTGTTGGTAAATAATCATACCACGTAAAGTCCTCTAACTCTACATTTCCAGTATTTTTTATTTCAAAACTGTAATCAATTTCATCATTAGATTTTGTAATATTTTTGCATGATTTTGTTATCTCAACCTTTGGGTCTTTTGATTTATTGATTATATTTAAATTTACAATTTCATTATTTTCTTTTATTTCCGCGTTATATATTTTCTCATCTAATATATACCATTTTCCCGTTTCTACTTCTTGTACCGTATATATACCTTTTTCTAATCTTTTTGATAGAGCTACTCCATTTTCATCAGTTACTATTGTATCTACAATTTTATTAGCTTTATCATAAATATTAAATTTGACACCTTCTATTGGACTTCCTTCTTCTTTATTTATTACATTATTCTTGTCTTCACTCGTTTTGTTTATTTGTATTTGTCCTCTTTTTTTCTCATTTTGAATTACAACTTCGGTAATGTTGTCATCTTTAACTGTTACCTGCACTTTATCTTCATTTAATATATAATTATCTAATGTTTTTATTTCTTGTATATAATAATTTCCTATTGGAAGATTTGGAGTTATGGCTTCACCTTTTTCATCTGTTTTTAAAATTTTTACTAATTTTTCGTCTTTATCTCGAATTTCAAACTCTACACCATTAAGCCCAATGTTAGAGTCTTCTTTGTCTTTTTTTATAATTTTTATCTGACCTTTTTTCTTTTCATTTTCTATCTTCAATTCTACAACTTCATTCCAATTTACAGTTACACTCTCTTCTTTTCCTATCTTATATTCCTGTTTCGTTTTTGTTTCCCTTATTTTATAATTACCTATATTTACCTTAGCACTTGCTTTTCCATCACTATCTGTTATTAAGTGTTGTATAACGTTTCCAGATTCATCAATTATATCGAATTCAACTCCCTCTAATTTTATATTTTCATCATCTTTATCCACTTTATTTACACTTATTTCACCTTTTTTAGGATCATTATAAAATGTTAGCCACACATGTTCGCCATACCCTAACTTTATTTCCTGTTCCTGCTCATCTAGAATGTATCCATCTTTAGTTTCAATTTCTTTAATTCTCGCCTTCCCTTGATGTAAACCCTTGCAGTTTGCAATACCATTTTCATCCGTCGTAAACTTGAATATACATCCATCTTCATATGTTATAGAAAATTTTACTCCTTCAAGTGGCTGATTAGTTTCAGAGTCAACTTTTGTAATTTGTATTTCTGATTTATTTCCTTCAACGTCAAGTTCTATCTTTCCAGTTTTTTCTCTTGTTTTTTCTAATAATATAGCATAATTTTGTTTTCCTTCTATCTTGCTTGCAGTATAATACACTGGAAAATCTTCTACTTCTTCAGTATAGTATATTTTTAATTTTGAGTTATCTAATATTTTAGCCTTCGGAATCATGACATTAATCATATCTCCTGGTTTAAACTCCATTTTAGGATTCCTATTTTCGTCTGCCGTAAAAGCACTACCATCATTCCATTCTATTCCAGTAATTTTTATCTTTGCATTTATTCCAGTTTTAGGTACTATATATGTTTTTATACAATACTCTTGGCTTTCATTTCCTTCCATATCTCCAATTTCAACGATTTCTGGGTCTTGAGGTAACTCAAGGTCATTGTAGAATGCAATGTTAACCAATTTATATATAGCATCTATTACTTTTTTGCCACGTCTCTGAATATCTTCTAGGTTCTGATTATTAATCTCAGTTTTACCAGCTCTAAAATGACTGTACACATTATATACATTCCCACCTTCTACATCTTTGTTTTTTATAACCCAATACACAGCTTGTTTTGTTGCTAAATATGCATCATCTTCAGTTTCGACTCCTAATTGTTCTGGTGAGACATTAGGATATCCATTTTTAAGCACTCTCCATATTTTTTCATCTTTTAACTCATATTTTACCTCAGTATCATAATTTTCATCTTCTCCCGGTAACCATCCAACACCATCTAAATCTTGATCCATGCAATATGCAATTTTTTTGCTTCCATCTTTATCTGTGTAATATGTTCTAGAATATGTTTTGTACATCCACATTCCTCTATTCTCATTCCAATACTGTATTGAATAAAATCCTAAATCTCCTCTTTCAATATTTATTGTATCTCCTATATTAATTGTGCTCGCAACAGCAAATGCTGTAGGCCAAAGTATCATTAATATTTGCAATATTACTAAAATTTTATTTAATTTACATCTAACCATAGTTTTTATATAATCAATTAAACTTATTATTTATTACAATATTAATCTATTTAACTGATTAATTCCTTTCTTTATTTTTTAGTTTTTGCTAAATTTTTTCTTGTACTGCTTGTACACATAATCTTTGGTTTACTTTATTTTTTATACATGTTATTAAAGTAAGTCTATTATCTGAAGTTCCCTCTAAATTACTCCAATCTGTTTCTAGTATTTCTTTTTTTGTATCAACAATATATTTTCTTTCTCCATATTTAGTTGTATATACTATTTCATCTCCTGGTTCTAACTCGTTTATCCTAGCAAAATAAGAATATTTATTTCCTCTGTTGTGAGCTGCAAGTCCAACATTTCCATCATATTTTGCCGTTTCTTCTATGTGCCCTATGTAATCTCTTAATATCTCATTAGTACTTCCTTCTTTTACTGTTCCATTTAAATTTATTTTTTCAATTTTTAAAGAACCTATTAAATCTTCCTCAAATCCATCATCTTCAGTTACTTCTTGTTCAACATCTTCTGTATTATCAAGTTGCTCACTTGTATTTTGTTTTTCTTGTTCTATAACTTTCTTATCATATGAAAATAAAAAGCCTATAGCAACAATTAAGATGAGCACAATAAATAAAACAAATATTTTTTTGTTCATGCTTTTATAGTCCTTTCTTAAAACACTCAATCTAATTTCAAAATTTAATTTTTGCAAAGAAAATAAACACATAAAATACCTATTTTACGTTTTAGTTAGTATATTTAATAGAATAACATTACAAAAATGGCTTTTTGTATTTTCTTTTTATTTTGGATTTTATTTTAGAATAAATTTTCTTGAAAAAATCATTTGTGATATAGTAATTTGATATATCAAAATTTAACTAATCTAATTATACATTATTTTAAGATATAGTCAATATGTTTTTTACATATTTTTACAGTTTCATATGTCATAATTCGACATTTTATTAATTGCACTAATGTAGTCTATATAACTTCATGACCATTTTCGTAATTTTTCAGATATTTAACCGTTCCTTGCCTTCGCTCAGTCTACATTAAGTACAAATATTTTATTTAAAATTATTTGGTATTAATTTAATATTTATAAAATATAACAAAAGAGATTATAAAACTTCTAAGCGTCTTATAATCTCATATTTTTAACTATGCTTCTGGTTCTATTAAACCAAAGTTTTTGTTATCTTTTAATTTGTATATAACATTTACTTTTCCTGTTTCGATGTTAACAAATGTTAAGAATCTGTTTTGTGGTTGTTCTTCTAATAATAATTTAGCATCTTCTGCTCCCATTGGTTTTATACTATAATACATTGTTTTAACTATTTCATCTTCTATTTCATGCTCTTCAGCTCTGCTTGCTTCTTTAGCTCTTATAGATTCTGTCATATTTTGCTTGTCCTTTTTAGTTTTCATTTTTCTAATTTGGCCCTCTAATATGTCAATATCTTTATCTATTGAAGCATACAAATCATTGCTTGCTGTTACAGCTCTGAATGATTCTCCATTAACAGATATTTGCATTTCTGCAACTTGGTCTCCGCCTTCTTTTTTTATTGTTACAAATAAATTTATATCTTCTGCATCAAAATATTTTTCTATTCTTTCTGCTTTTGTATCAATATAATTTTTTATTGCGTCTGTTGCCTTTAGTTCCTTTCCTGTTATTTTTATGTTCATAAAAATCGCTCCTTTCAATTTATCGAAATGTATTTTTCTTGCGACTTCATTATATATGTTTTTTGTACTTTTTTCAAGTGTTTTTTGTTCTTTTGTTGTTTTTGCATTCTTATTGTTACATTTGTTTATTTTTAATATTTATACACATATAGAAAATAAGATATGTATAGACGTAAAGAAAATCTGTAAACACTTAGTTTTATACACTTCATATGGCATTTTTTATATGTTTTATCTTATATTTTTCAGCTATTAAATACACTTCTACCACATCAAATCTTATTTGCTTATTTTCCAATTTATTTTTGCATACATAATATTGGGCTGTTTGCTCTATATGAATTTGCTTTGTTTTAGTTACAGCTTCAGCTGGTCTTCCATATTTTAAATTTGTTCTAGCTTTTACTTCTACAAATATTATTTTATTTTTTTCAGTTGCTATTATGTCGATTTCTCCTTGTTTCCCTCTATAATTTCTTTCTAAAATTCTATATCCACTACTACTTAAATACTTAGTTGCTAAATCTTCACCAATTTTTCCAATTTGTTGTTTCGTATTCACGTTTCCAATCCGCCTTTCCTCAATTAATTTTTTAATTACATATAATTGTTTTTCAAAATACATTGCTTAATCTACATTTAGAAATATACTCCACGTGATACTTAAGAATTCAATATTCATGATTAAATTACCTCTTACTTAATTAGATTGTAGTTTAAAACTTTAACTAATTTTTTTGCCCGCTCTTACATAATAGTTTCCAGGAACTTGTTCTATTGTTCCCTCAATTTCCATTATTGTTAGCATAGAATTAACTTCAGAAATATCTTTATTTATTTTTTTAGCAATTTCTTCTGATGTCATTTCTTGTTCTAATAATCTAGAAATTTTACTAAAGTCTGTTCCCACTGTATTATCATTACCTAAAATCACTTTGTTTTCTTTCTGATTTTTTTCTTCATTTTTGTCTTTTTTCCCAGAAGTACTCTTGTAAAAATTTTTTCCATACAAATCTTCTATTAATTGTCTTGGTGTTGTTACTATTTTAGCTCCATCTGCTAATAATTCGTTTACACCAGAACTATTCTTTTGGTCTAGACTTACAGGAATACAATACACCTTTTTCTTTTGAATTTTTGCATATGTTGCTGTTATTTTACTTCCACTTCTATGCTCTGCTTCTATAACTAAAACTGCATCTGCTAACCCACTAATTAGCCTATTTCTTTTTGGAAAATTGCTCATTTTTGTTTCTTCATTTTCCTCATACTCTGTAATTACACAGCCACCAACATCAATTATGTTATTATATAACCATATATTTTGTGATGGATAAATATATTTAAATCCACCTCCTAGTACCGCAATTGTTTTTCCAATTTCGTGCATTGCACCACAGTGAGCTGATGTGTCTATACCTATTGCCATTCCGCTAATTACACATATTCCTCTTTTTGCAAGTTCTGACGCAAATATATTGGCATATTTTCTTCCATATTCAGAACAGTTTCTCGATCCAACTATGGCAACTATTTTTTGCTCATTTAATAATCCCACATTTCCTTGGCAATACAATTGTTCAGGATATTCCCTTATTCGTAACAGCCTCTGTGGGTATTTTTCTTCATAACATTTAATAATTTCTATAATTAATCATCCTTCCCTCTATAAAATTAACAATAAAATATACTTAAAATATAATTTTCTACAAACTATATGTAATCACATCTTTTTCCAAATTTTATATAGTAAAATTTCTAATTTTTATTGTCCTCTAACCATATTTTTCTATCTAGTCCAATATTTCCTATCTAAACTCCTATACTGTATAGCTTCTGCTATATGTTTTTTCTTTATTTCTTCTGAATTATCTAAATCCGCTATTGTCCTTGCAACCTTTAATATTCTTGTATATGCTCTTGCACTCATTTTCAATCTTTCGAATGCAGAATGTAGTAATTTTTCGGATTCTTCATCTAAGATGCAAAATTTATTTATTAGATTCGAATTTAGTTCTGAATTTGAAAAAATTTTATATTCTTTGTAACGTTCTCTTTGCTTTTCTCTAGCCTTATTTACTCTTTTCCTTATTTCGGTTGAAGTTTCTTCTATCTCATTTTCCTTTAAATCTGTGTATTTTACTGGATTAACTTCTACCTGTATATCTATTCTGTCTAATAAAGGTCCACTTAATCTATTCATATATTTATAAATAGCAGTTTCACTACAGGTACATTCTTTTTCTTTTGAGCCGTAATATCCACACGGACACGGATTCATAGAAGCAACAAGCATAAATCTACATGGATATACAATATTTCCACTTAGCCTATTAATGTTTACCTGTCCTTCTTCCATAGGACTTCTCAATAATTCTAGTGTATTTTTATTAAATTGAGGTAATTCATCCAGAAATAACACTCCATTATGTGCTAAGCTTATTTCTCCTGGTTTAGCTATTTTACCACCGCCAATTAGTGCCGCAGGTGTAATTGAATAATGTGGAGCTCTGTACTGCCTATTGTTTATAATTGGCTCTCCCTGTGGCATATTTCCTGCAATACTATATATCTTAGTAATTTCTATTGCTTCTTCAAAAGTTAAATCTGGCAATATTGAAGCTACTCGTTGTGCCATCATTGTTTTGCCTGAACCAGGACTTCCAATAAGCAGGCAATTATGACCTCCTGCTGTCGCGACTTCCAGTGCTCGCTTTACATTTTTTTGACCTTTCACATCTTCAAAATCTGTATTTATGTATTCAGTGTTATACTCAAATTCTGTTTTTTTCTCTGGAGAGATTTTAATTTTATTATTAAAAAATTCAATTACTTCTCTAAGATTTTCTACTCCAATCACATCTATTCCATCAACAAGAGCCCCTTCTTTTGCATTTTCTTTTGGCAGTATTATTTTATTAATTCCCTTTCTTTTTGCTTCTAAGCAAATAGGCAAAATTCCATTAACTCTATTTATAAGGCCATCTAAAGATAGTTCTCCAATTACAACAGTTCTTTCTTCTATCATTTTTATTACGCCCATGTTTAATAAAATGGCTACCGCAATTGGTAAGTCATAAAATGTGCCTTCTTTTCTTAAATCCGCCGGAGATAAATTGACTATAATTTTTCTGCTTAAAAACTCATGCCCAGAATTTTTTATCGCAGTTTTTACACGCTCTTTAGCTTCTTTTACACTAATATCTGGCAAGCCAACAATTTCCCAGCAAGGCATACCAGACGAAATATCTACTTGTACCTCTATTAAATAGCCTTCTAGCCCTCTAAGCGCAATACTATTTACTTTAGATAGCATAATTACGCACCACTTTCTATAAAAATTTAATAATTGGATTTTTCTTCGAATTAATTTTTTGAATAAAATTGTTTGATTTAAGTTTTAATAAGTATATACCATAATTTTCCATTTTGCAAGTATAACTCATCGTCAAATTTCAACAAAATATGACATACCTGATTAATATCAATTAACCGCAGCACTTCTGATAATAACAATGGATGCCTCCGATTTTCACATGATAAAACCTTGATAAGATTCACTCTATCAAGGCTTACTAAACTATAAATATAAATTATTTTCTTCTATATATTGTACTATTTCCGGCTTTGTATATTTTTCGCATTCTTTATAATTTCCATTTTGTATAAGTTCTCTTATAATTCCAGAACTTACATTCGAATATTTTTTCTCATCTAAAAATTCAAAATTATTTTTATTTTGCTTTAATATTTCTTGTGTAGCTAATAAGCTTTTTGAATTTGAACCATTTCTTTCAAATATTATGTATTTAAAATTTTCTATTAACTCTTTTGCATTTTTCCAAGTAGGTAATTTTTCAAAGTTGTCTGCACCCATTATATAATAATTTTCCGTACTTTTATATTTCTGCTCTATTAATTCAAATGCCTGCAAGGTATTTAATGTTTGTTTTCGTCCTAACTCTATGTTTTCAACCATTATTTTATCATCACAAATAAGCTCTAACATTTTATATCTATAATTTTCATCTATCAAACTAGGCTTATTATATAAGTTCCCAACTGGTACAAAATATACTGCATCCAAATTAAATTTTTCAATTGACATTTTTGCAACATTTATATGCGCATATGTTGGTGGATTGAAACTACCACCAAAAAAGCCTAATTTTTTCATTATTTACATTTCTCCTTTAAAACAAAAAATCAATTAAAATTTTAATACACATTTTTGCATTCCTAAAAATTTTACATAGTTTTTTTGATTGTTATTTAATTTTATACTTTGTTTAATCTTATAATATTAAATACTTAATTTTTCATTTAAGATAATTCTTTTTCTTAATTTCATGATAAATTATACGTATTTTTATACTTTTTGTAAAGATTTTTCTACTAATCCTTGCAAATTTACCAAATTCATGGTACAATAATATGCGTTATAATTACAAACTCAAAGGGAGGTGCAATAGACATGCCAAATATCAAATCTGCAATCAAACGTGTAAACGTTATAGAGAAGAAAACTGCTAGAAATAATATGATTAAATCTGGATATAAATCAGCTGTTAAGAAATTTGAGCAAGCTGTTGAAGCTGGAAAAGTTGAAGACGCAAAAGTTTTACTTTCTGAAGCTACAAAGAAAATAGACCAAGCTTGTACAAAAGGAGTTATCGTTAAGAATACAGCTTCTAGAAAAAAATCTGCTTTAGCAAAAAAATTAAATGCAATGAATGCATAAATAAAAAATTGTGCACAGTTTTTTATTGAGTAGAATCGTAATAACATTTGTTATTGCGATTTTATTTTTTCTCTATGCTCATTGCATTTGTTTCAAGTGCCTTTCTGCCTTAACTCCTCCTACAATTTTTTATTTAAATTTATCAAATACAATATTGTATATTATAGAACAATCATTACTACATTACTTTATATCAATTTTTCCATTTATTTCAACTATATTTTTCATCTTTTATATGATATCATTTATATAGTAGATTTAAAATATAATTTTGCCTGTTGGCTGTAATTATATAATATGTATCAAATTAATGAAGTAAAATACAAAACCTTACAATAACATATTTTTCAATATATTATAAATAAATTAGAAAGGATGGATTTTTAAATGTTTTTGATTTTTAAGAGCTTTTTTAATAAATTTCTTTCTGTTTTTGATTTTTCTTTTGAGCCAAAAGTAAAAAATCTTATGACTGCAGGTGTACAAATTTCGTTTATTTTAGTACTATTTGCCACACTTATAATGTCTATTTACTTAACCATGAATCAATCTTACATAGTATATGAAATTGGCTCTTCTCTTTTTAAGTCTTTCACAATGTTTATGGCAATTTTCTTTATAAGTGGAATTGCATTTAATACTATTTTAAAAGAAAAAACTAGTAGATAAATTTTCTAACCTATATTTTCATAAAAAAGATGCACATTTAAAGTAATTAAACTCTTTGTGCATCTTTATTATTATTTATTCATTTCTTCTATAAACATTTTGTTCAACATTTGTGGATTTGCCTTGCCTTTTGTAGCTTTCATTGCTTGTCCAACTAAGAATCCTAAGGCTCTGTCTTTTCCTGCTTTGTAGTCTGCTATTGATTGTGGATTTGCTTCTAATACTTGCATTACAACCTCTTTTATAGCACCTTCATCAGAAATTTGTATCCATCCTTTTGCTTTTATTATTTCTTCTGGCTTGCGTGTTGTAGCATCTTCTGCAAACATTTCTTCAAGCACTTTTTTACCTATTGCAGAACTTATTGTTCCTTTGTCTATTAATTCTACTAGACTTGCAAGTTCAGCTCCTGTAAATGGAATATGTTCTGGCTCTAGCTCTTCCTCGTTTAATATACGCGAAATATCTGATAAAATCCAGTTGGCAACTGCTTTTGCATTTTTGCATATTTTCTCTGCATCTTCAAACAAGTTTGATAAATATTTAGAAGCTGTAAGTAATCTAGCATCTTTCTCAGATAGTTTATACTCTTCCATGTATCTTGTTTTTCTGCTTTCTGGCAACTCTGGAAGTGTTTTTCTTATATTTTCTATATATTCATCAGATAATTTTATTGCAACCAAGTCTGGCTCTGGGAAATATCTGTAATCTTGTGCATCTTCCTTATTTCTCATAGAAAATGTTCTACCAGATACATCGTCCCATCTTAGAGTTTCTTGCTCTATAATTCCGCCATTATCTAGTACTTCTGACTGTCTTTGAATTTCATATTCTATCGCTCTAGAAATTGACTTAAATGAGTTCATGTTCTTCATTTCTGTACGTGTTCCAAATGGTGTTCCAGGCTTATGTATAGAAACGTTTACGTCTGCTCTAAATGAACCTTCTTGCATCTTACAATCAGATACTTCTATATATTCTAATGTAGATTTTAATTTTTTCAAATAAGCATCTGCTTCTTTTGCAGACCTTAAATCTGGTTCTGAAACTATTTCTATTAGAGGAACTCCAGCTCTGTTTAAGTCAACTAAACTTCCCTCGCTAAACTCATTGTGGTTTAACTTTCCAGCATCTTCTTCAATATGAATTCTTAAAATTCTTATTTTTTTCTTTTCACCATTTTCTTCTTCAATTTCTATGTAACCATTGTTGCAAAGAGGCTTGTCAAACTGTGAAATTTGGTAAGATTTTGGTAAGTCTGGGTAAAAATAATTTTTTCTATCGTTTTTACTGTCTTTTGAAATTGAACAATTTGTTGCAAGACCTGCTTTTACAGCATATTCTACTACTTTTTCGTTTAATACTGGAAGAGTTCCTGGCATTGCCATACAAATTGGGCATGTGTGTGTATTTGGCATTCCACCAAATTCTGTTGAGCAGTTGCAGAATATTTTTGTTTTTGTAGAAAGCTCTGCATGGACCTCTAGTCCTATAACAACTTCATAATCTTCTCTTGCCATTTTTTACTCTCCTTTCTTAAATTCTGGTTTATATTTTTCTCTGAATTTTTCTTTTTGCTCAAATGTATATGCAGCATTTAATATTGTTTCTTCATCGAATCTGTTTCCAATAAGTTGCATTCCTATTGGCATTCCTTTGCTATCAACTCCGCAAGGTATTGATATTGCTGGAACTCCGGCAATATTTATTGAAACTGTGCATATATCAGCTAAATACATTTCTAATGGATTGTTTGATTTTTCTCCAATTCCGAATGCTGTTGTTGGGGCAACTGGTGTTAATAAAACATCATATTTTTCGAAGTTTTTATCAAATTCTTTCTTTACGAATGTACGTACTTTTTGAGCTTTTTTGTAATATGCATCATAATAACCAGATGATAGTACATAAGTTCCTAATATAATTCTTCTTTTTACTTCTGGTCCGAAGGCTTCGCTTCTTGAATTTACGAATAATTCTTTCAAATTTTTGTAGTCTTTTGCTCTGTATCCATAGCGGATTCCATCAAATCTACCTAAATTTGAACTTGCCTCTGCACAAGCGATTATGTAGTATGTTGCAAGTGCATATTCGGCAACATCAAGTGAGCATTCTTCAACAATTGCTCCCATTTCTTTGTATTTTTCTATGGCTTCTTCCAATTTTGCTTTTACTTCAGCATTTATTCCTTCTCCGAAGAATTCCTTTGGAACACCTATTCTTAATCCTTTAACATCATTTTTCAAAGACTTTGTATAGTCTTTTTTTTCTATGTTATATGATGTAGAATCTTTTTCATCATGACCTGCAATCAAGTTTAAAAGCATAGCACAGTCTGTTACGTCTTTTGTTATTGGTCCAACTTGGTCTAATGATGAAGCAAATGCAACTAGTCCGTATCTTGAAACTAATCCATAAGTTGGTTTTAGTCCAACAACTCCACAGAAAGATGATGGCTCACGAATAGATCCACCTGTGTCTGAACCTAAAGCCCATGGCACCATGTCTGCTGCAACTGCTGCTGCAGAACCACCTGATGAACCTCCTGGTACTTTGTTTAAATTCCATGGGTTGTGTGTAATTTGCATTGCAGAATTTTCTGTTGAACTTCCCATCGCAAATTCATCCATGTTTAGCTTTCCTAAACTAATTATATCTTGCTCTTTTAGCTTTTCAACAACTGTCGCGTCATATGGTGCAACAAAGTTTTCTAGCATTTTAGATGCACATGTTGTTTTTACTCCATTCGTGCATAGGTTGTCCTTTATTCCAATTGGAACGCCTGCAAAACTCGATTTTGCTCCACTTTTTCTTTCTTCATCAACCTTAACAGCTTCTTTTTCTGCTTCGTCTAAAGTAGTTGTAATAAAGGCTTTTACATCTTTTTCTTTATCTTCAATTCTTGCTTTGTAAGCTTTTACAATTTCTTCTGAAGATAATTCATTTTTATTCAATTTTTCCACAAGCTCGTGGACTGTAAGTCTTGTAATATCTTCCATTTGCCAATTTACCTCCTATATGTGTTTTTTTACCTCCGTAAAAATCTCGTCATTTATATCTTGAATAGTTCTAATTTTTCCATCTTTAACACATTTTATTTCGTACCAATTATATTCTTTAGAAAGCTCGCATGCCGCATTGTAGGCTTGTGTTAAATACACTTGGTCTTTCTCATGTATGTCTTTTTTTGCCTCATGTGTTATTTTATTTTCTCTATTTTTCATAAGCTTTGCAGAATATTCTGGTGGCATATTCAAGAAAAATACCTCTGCTGGAACTGGAAGTCCGTATAAATTAAACTCAAAATCCCATAACCAGTCTAAAAACTTTTTTCTTTCAGCCTTATCTTGAATTTTTCCTGCCTGATGAACCATATTAGCCGTGGTATATCTATCTGCAAGGATTATTCCACCATTCTCATAGTACTCTTTATATTGTGTTACATAAGTTGCATATCTATCTGCCGCATAAAATGTAGAAGCAATATATGGGCTAATTGCTTTTGCATCTGTGCCAAACTCTCCAGCCAAATACATTTTAACTAGTGAAGATGATGGACTATCGTAGTTTGGAAAACTAACAGTTCTATAATCTATTTTTTCGTCTGTTAGCCTCTTCTTCAAAGTATCTAGTTGTGTCTGCTTGCCACTTCCATCTGTTCCATCTATTACAAATAATTTTCCCATATTCATGCGTTCCTTTCTCTCTTAAGATATAACCTTTGGTATTTTAAACATATCTCTTTCTTTTTCTGGTGCATTTGCCATTAAACCTTCGTGATTTTCAAATGTTTTTACTTCATCTTTTCTGAATACATTTGAATTCTCATTTGCACCGATTGTTTCTTGTAAATTATCTATTGGTGCCTTATTTACAACTTCTGCAAAATTTAAAATATCTTGCAAATTGGCTAAGTAACTGTCTATTTCGTCATCTTTTATTTTTAAATCTGCAAGATTTGCTATATGTAATAATTCTTCTTTACTAACTTTCACTTTTATCACTTTCCTTTCGTGGCATCTTGAAAGCCTTATTTTTATACTTCCATATTCTACAATAAAAATGGTGTAAAATCAATACTATTGTGCATTTTTTAGCAATTTCATTGTGCAACTTTTAGTATATTTATTGTGCACTTTTTAATAGTTTTGTTGTGCAACTTTTGTCAATTTTGTTGTGCATTTTTATATTACAAAAGCAGATACTTTAATTGAACGTTCCCTGCTTGTGCATATTATTTTTCTCCAAAAATTTCCTTTTTTATCCACTTGCATTTTATTTAATTCCGTGTTATAATTCTAATTGATGGTGCATTATTCTAGTAATGCTTTCTATTATGAGGGTGGGGCTAAAAATCCACTAAAGGGCACATCGTTGAAGTTCCTTGTTAATGCGCGAAATGCCAGTTTTGTGTGTTTTCAGGGAGTAAGATTTTAGGGAAATATGTAATGGCATACATATCAGGCTCCCTATTATCGCGGAGGCTTAGATAGATCTATGTTTTAAGTATAACCTATGTACAACATACATAGTGTAGCCTGTCTTGAGTGATAGCATTGGGATTATACGTTTATCTTTGTATATGAAATTTCTATTGCAAAAGGGACTAATCTTAGAAAAGTATTTCAAGGAAAACTTCTAGAATGTTTGTTTCATTAGAAGCATAGAATTGTAAGGATTAAGGTACGGACTTAAGTGGCAATCTGGCATTCCTTTACATGGAATATCTGCTTGAAAAGGAAACTGCTTAACAGTAATGTTAAGTAGCAGATAGAGAAATTAGGCTAGACCTCAAACCGTAAAATTTACTTATAATTTTACCATCTTAACTTTAATTTAGAAATTAATCGATAGTGTTCTAACACTATCGAAATATTTAATTTAAGGAGATTTTTTAATTATATGAGTAAAAAAGATAAATCCTCTAAGGAGAATTTAACAAACACAGAAGATTCCACTAATTCAACCAATAAGGCAAATAACAACTCAAAGAATAAAGTGGCGGAAAACAATAGTGTAACCAATTCAAAAATTAATAAAGGAAAAAACTCTAACACAAACTCTAATATAAGGTGGTTAGTCACTGTATTTATCACAACATTTATTTTGTCAATTGCATTCTCATTTATATCAACAAACTCGATTACAAATTTACCATTATTCCCTGCTATATTAATATTATTTTTAGTTATATTTATTGGTATATTTTTTGATATAATTGGTGTTGCTGTTACCGTTGCAGACGAAAATGAATTCCATGCAAAAGCATCAAAAAGAATCGCAGGCTCAAAAACATCTGTAAAATTAATTAGAAATTCTGCCAAGGTTGCAAACTTCTGCGCCGATGTAATTGGTGATATATGTGGAGTTTTAAGTGGTTCAATAAGTGCTTCAATAGCATTAAAAATTACAGCTTCATTTGGAATTTCATTCAACATACAATTTTTAATAAGTGCATTGGTAGCCTCTCTTACCGTGTCTGGTAAGGCAATTGGAAAAACAATAGCACAGAAAAATTCAACAAAAATAGTACATGCTGTTGCAGTAGTTCTTAACAAACTACACTTAAATCGATAATAAATACATTTTGGGAACGGAACAAAACTTGTACACTAAAAAAATATTAAATAAAAAAGCACTAATTCATATTTTTAAAGTAAAACCGGAAGCTCGCCTTTTGAGGAGTCCGCAAGGAGCTCCGACCAAGAGCGACGTGTTGAAACTTTATAAAATATGAATTAGTACTTATTTTTTATGAAAAATGTACAATTTTTGCTCCGTCCCCGGATTGTACCGGATTGTACTTATTTGTACCTTATTACTCTATATTGTATTTTTAATAATATTTTTAATACTGAGTTGTCTAATGGGTATGATCTATGTAGTCCAGATAAATCAAGTTTGTCACTTAAGTTTATCCTATTATCAGTCAAATTTTGTACATATCCAGCCTGCCATAAAGTGTCTCTTTCTGCATTTGTATATAATCCATATGGATACGTAAATACTTTTAAAATGTTATTATCTTCTAGATTATTTTCCAAATCTTCTTGAGCCTTATTAGTGTCTGAAAGCAATCTTTCTGGAGTTTCTTTATCATATTGTGTATGTGTATAACCATGAAGATAGATTGACATTAGTCCACTTTCTTTCATTTCTTTTGCTTGTTCCCATGTATAATAGCCTGGAATTCCGACTGTATCGGTTATTTCAAACGATGTCATTGGGATGTTATATTTTTTTGCAATTTCGAATGCATACTTGTACACACCAGTGTATCCGTCGTCAAATGTTATTAAAAAGCTCCACTTTGGTATCGCTTTTTCACCATTTTTATATGCTACTAAATCTTCATAACTTATTGGTTTGTATCCTAATTTCATAAGTCCTGTAATTTGTTTTTCAAATTGTTTTGCAGTTGTTTGCATATAGTCATATTCTATTTGTGATTCGTCCTCAACTATATCATGATATACAAATACCGGTATCTGCAAATTTTTTTCACCTATGTAGTAGGTATTGTTGACTGTTGCAATTTCATAAATTATAAATCCTGCTATTGCCACAATGATTAGCAATACTATCCATAATATTGCTTTCTTTGTTGTACTCATTTTTCTTTTTTCTTTTGATTCTTGTTTTTCAACTGAATCTGTACTTTTTTTCTTTTCTTCTTTTTCCATGTTTCTCCTTCTCTGTTTTTTGACTCTCATCTCGTTGATATATTTTCTGTCTTACATTTGTATATTCTATCTCCCTATATCTATCCACATATAGTGAATTTTGCATTAGGTATTAGATATTATTTTCATTTAATAATAGTAATAAAATCTGCTCAGCATTAGAATTGAGAAAAGTCCTATATAGATAAATGCACATATTGCTACTCCAATTATTCCTGTTATGAGTCCTGCTTTTCCCAATTTACTTCCTAACTTTCTAGTTGTTTTTGCACCAAATATTATTGCTAAAATTCCTGTTGGTAATGAGATATACCAAAACAAATTTGTTATTATAGATATTATTCCTAGTGGCAAACTTGCAACAGCCATCGCGCTTTTCTTCTTTTCTTCGATTTTACCGTTTAAATTTTCTTTTCCTATATTTTCATTATTTGTTTTTTTCTCTTCCATTATTCGTCCCCTCCTATTTCTAACTCGGAAATTTGCGATAAATCATCCAATTTATTTACCTTTATCATTTTTTCAGATACTGTATACAAATTATCCTCTATCCACAATCCTCTTAAAAGTTTTCCTGAATATCCATATCTATATCCAGAAGTCTTTATAATTTCATGGTTTATTATACCTTTTAAATTAAAACCGTCTGTCAGATTTATATTATATACTGCATACCCCTCAGCAGTATAATTTTTATTATAATTTGTATATTGACTTACCAATTTTGAGATATCATTGCTCGATGATTCCACCTCAAAATCACTTGGGTACGAATTTACCGGAATTGCAAGAATTCCTTTTTCCTTAGAAAATAGTAATGCCTTGTGGTTTGTAAGAATTGCTGACGTTGTTCTACTATCTCCTATTATTGTTTGTGATATTTGTTTAGGATTATTCACATCAGATACATCAAATAACGCCATTTTCATTCCCGTTATTCTAGCCGATGTAGATGTAACTCTTCCTTGTGAGTCTCTGTATATCGTTTCCTTTGTTTGCATTCCTATTCCAATCAAATGGTGTTCATCATAAGGATGCAAATATGTACTATATCCAGGTATTTTCAGTTTTCCTAGTACTTTTGGCTCATTTGGATTGCTTAAATCTATAACATACAACGGATCTGTATTTTTGTATGTTACCATATATGCTCTTTCTCCTAAGAATCTTGTCGAATACATTTTTTCACCTTTTGACAGGCATTCTGTTTCTCCTATTTTATTTAATTTATTATCCAACACTACAACCTTAGAACCGTCTGATGTTTCTAATCCAACTCTTAAATTTTCATTATATTCATCAAGAGAAAACTGATTTATCGTGGTTCCTCTTACCTTATTTTTTGCTAAATATTCAATGCTACCATCTTCTTGAATACTAAATTTGTATATGTTTGTATAATCGTCATACTCACTATAATCATCATAATCTTCATTTATTATATAATTAAAAAATCCGATTACACCTTTTATTCCAAAAAGTTTTTTTACACGTTTCTTAAATCCGCTATTTTCGTTGGAATACAATTCATTTAATAAATACATATTCTTTTCCGAAATATAAGCATTCTCTACATTAAATAAATATGAATTTACTTTTACATTATCTGTAGATTGTAAATTTATAGTTGCAATAAGAGTCTGATCATTAGATATTAGCTTTTTTAGGCGTTTTATATTTTCTAATCCAATTTCCTTCTTTGAATTATCTTCCTCATAATAAGTTACAACCTTATTATTTTCTTCTCTTAGCTTTCCCGATGCAATTACTAGCAATTTTCCGTCAATGCTCCTTGATGTATAATATTTTTCTGGAAGCATACAACTTTTTACTAATTTTGGTTCATCTTTTTTCGTTACATCATATACACTTACTAGTGTATTAGACTGGCTATATTTAATGTATTTTGTAGAAATAACAACCAACTTGTCATTGTACAATATCAAATCTTCAGGATTATAATCCTCTTCTGATTGTATTTTGCTATCTATTTTTATATTTGATGGGTCTTGTACATTTGTTATTACAACATCACTTCCAGATAAAGAATAAATGTAATCTCCATCTGTTTTAGTAATATCTGCCTCATCAACATTCTCCACCTGTATATTGGTTGTAGAATGTTCTTTCGTAGTAGATGTACTAGTCGACGCATTTGAAGCATCGCCTCTTATAGAATCTAGATTTCCAAGTACTTTTGAAGTATCTACTCCAGCTGAACCGTAGTCCAACCCTAACTCATAGTTTTTTTCCATAGGTGCACCATAAGTTAAAAGCGAAAATGGCATAGTTAAAATTTTTAGTAACTTATTATCACCATCAGAATAATCTTTTTGATAGATTTGCTTTAACTCATTCTCGGATTTTACTGCTATAAGCACATCCTTTTCTGAATTTAGATTTACCATTGCCACAACCGCAACGGCCACAATTACCGCTATTATAAATAGCACAAAAATTTTTTTATTTTTCAAAAAATCCCCTCCTTCGAGGAGATTATACAATATCATACTGGTAAATTCAATATATTTTATCTGTTTTTGTCAAGTTCTATTTTTGTTACTCTGGTAAGTCCTTTTATCTTTTTGTTTCCAACTGTTCTAAGACCTTCATCCATGAGCTTTATCAAATCTCGTTCATCTATTGGTAAGAATGTTCCCGTTTTTTCCGAATAAATATATCTCACATACTCATTTTTTTCTTTGTTTGCAGATATACAACAGGTATATTTTCTCTCCCCATCTTCTTCAACGTACATATCCATAATTTGAACTTTTTTAGCTTCCTTTGTACTAAAAACATCGGGTAAAATCATCTCATAATATAGCATTTTTTCTACAAAGCCCATATCAGTGCCAGACATAAAACCCTCAATTTTTTGAAGTGCATATTTCATTTTTTGTTCCATGTTCGGTATCAATTCTAATTTATCCCTAAGCCTATCTATCAATATAGCTAAATATTCGTCTCCCTCATATGTATAGCCGAACTTTTCATCCATTTCCTGCATTTGTTCGTCTGAAATTAATTTTCTTGTTGAATAATCTGGCTCTCTCCCAAATAGTCTTGTTTTCCTATGAGCTTGTATGAATTTCATATCTCTTTGTAAATCCGCCTCATATTCAACCCCATCTATTTTGAAAATTGAATAAACATGTAAATCATCTTCCGCATGAACAGCTTCAGCCTCTATTCCAATTCTTTGAAGTAAGCTATTATATGTGTTTGTAAGTGATACACATATAACCTTGTTACTCTTCAAATCTTTAGGCGTATGTATCTTCCTAGCCGATTTATATATCATCTTTCTAGTTTTACTATTTCCAAGCCAGTATTTCTCGTCAAATGTAAACAATTTGCCTAATTGCAAATAAATGTATCTTGCTTGTTCAATTTGAGTTAAATTTGCAGGCATTCTTCTTAATACATTTTCAGTCAAATTATTAATGTCCATAAAATCACGTCCTTTTATGTGAAATATTATACTCTACTAACTCAATTTATTCAACAAAAAGCTAAAATTATTTATGGCAATTTCCCAATTTTACAATGTTTTGTGAAAACAGCAATATGGTGTGTAAATAAAATTTACACACCATATAATACACTGTCTAAACTAATTTTATAAAATTAGAAAGTTCTTACTAAACGTACTGGATATTTATTACTACGAGCCTCAATACCATTAGACTTGACGGCATAAAAAGCAATATAGTAACTATGGTTACTGCCAAAACCGGTGAATGCAGTAGACGACCAATATATTCTTTCTAATCCATATTCACCATAGTTTGAATTTGTGATTTCTAACTGTCCAGCAAATGTACTCCATGTAGCTATAGTTGGAGTCTTCCATTCTCCTGAGGTTATACTTTGGGCATTTGCAAATGCATATGTAGAACTATTATTATAATCACTCAGTGCCATTACATTAAATCTTGCATTTCCGCTGCCTCTTGCTGATAAAACATTCTTTGTTCCAAATGGGCCATTATAATTTGTTTGACTTATATAATACTCTTTTAGCCCTGTTACAGTAGATATTGTATAATTAGTGCCTCCCCATGAGCCACTTCCACCATTTTTAAAGTCTGCAAATATTATTCCATCTGGAGTTCCATCCCCATCAGTGTCTGCATAATAACCTACTCCTGACTCTTCTGTAAATGTCGAATCTTTTACTGTTACTGTATATGTTGCTGCTTTTGCATTATAGTTTGCACTTGCTGCACTTGTTACTGTTATTGTTGTACTTCCAACTCCAACTGATTTTACTGTTACAGTATTTCCACTTACACTTGCTGTTGCTATATTGTTATTATTTGAAGATACACTTAATGTTCCTGTATTTTCACTTACCGTAAATGCTGTGTTATTTGGATATGTTATTGTTCCACTAATCTCTGATAATGTTAATTTTCCTTCTGCCTTATTTACAACTGCTGTTTTTATTACTGTTTCTGTTTTATATTCATCTCTACTTGCTTTCACAATTACAGAGACCGATGAAGCATTTATTATTTGCGGTATATTTTCTATATACGTTTTTCCATTGTCTATTGAATACTCTATCTTAGCATCACTGGGTAAAACATTTACACTTGTTAACATATCATGTAGTTGTCCATCATATGTTCCAACATATGGTACCACATCCAATGTTAATTTTTTACTTTCTGCTTTAACTTCTACTTCAATTTCATACCCGTTCTTTTTTACAATTAAAGTATTATCATCTTTTCTAGTTACTCCATCTATTCTCGATGGAACTTTGGATGTTAAAAATTCTTCTAATGTTTCATCTTTCTTTGTTAGCTTATGCTCTAATACTAATTGATTTACTTCTTCACTTGCAATTTGATAATATGTATCATTTTGTATCTTTTTAGCATTATCTACAACACCATTTTCTCCTACCAGTGTACTGATGCTCACTCCTGCTAATATTAATAAAACCACTATTGTTACTACCAGTGATATTAATGTTATTCCGTCTTTTTTATCATTATTCAATTTCTTCATATGTATCTCCTTCACTTTTTCTTCTTTTCATAACATTTATATTAATTTTATAACAATTTGTTTTAAAAATCAATATAACGTTTTGTTTTATCATATAATTTTTTTATAGTAAATTTTTCCAATTTTTATAAAAGGAGTTTATAATATGGAAACACGTATAAAAATTTTAAGAGAAGACCATGATTTAACTCAAAAACAACTTAGTAGCCTTCTTAATATTTCTCAAGTTGCTTATTCTTACTACGAGCTCGAGAAAAGAAGTATACCTTTAGAGTTGCTATCAAAACTTGCAGATTTTTATGAAACAAGTGTAGATTATCTACTATATAGAACTGATGAGTATATTCCTTATCCTAAAGTTAAACAAAAAAATGCGTAAATAATTCATATTTTAATAAATGATTGTATAGTTTTGCAGTTTTATTAATTTGATGAATTATTTTTTATTTTACAGTAAATTTTATTATCGTAAAAAAGCTCTTATTCCATTACAATAATACGGAAAAAATCTAAAATCTTCTAAAATAATTGTATTTTTCAGTTTCTTTTTACCCTATTCTATGATATAATACTTGCATATTTACAGAGAAAGGAAGATTTTTCATGTCATATAATTATAAAGAAATAGAGAAAAAATGGCAAAATAAATGGGAAAAAGAAGGAACTTTTTATGCAGAAAATAATTTTTCTAAGAAAAAATGGTATGGTCTAATCGAATTTCCATATCCATCTGCTCAAGGATTGCATGTTGGTCATCCAAGATCTTATACTGCAATGGATATTGTTGCAAGAAAAAGAAGAATGCAAGGCTACAATGTATTGTTTCCAATAGGATTTGATGCTTTTGGATTGCCTGCTGAAAACTTTGCAATTAAGAATCACATTCACCCTAAAATTATTACAGAAAAAAATGTAGAAAACTTTACAAGACAATTGAAATCAATTGGTTTTTCTTTTGATTGGTCAAGAGTTATAAATACAACAGATCCAGAGTATTACAAATGGACTCAATGGATTTTTATTCAATTATATAAACATGGTTTAGCATACAAGGCTACTATGCCAATCAATTTCTGTACTGGATGTAAGGTTGGTCTTTCTAACGAGGAAGTTGTAAATGGCGTTTGTGAAAGATGTGGTAGCCCTGTTGTTCAAAAGGAAAAGAGCCAATGGATGCTTAAGATTACAGATTATGCTCAAAGATTGATTGATGATTTGGACGATGTTGATTTTCTTGAGAAGATTAAAATTCAACAAAGAAACTGGATTGGAAGAAGCGAAGGTGCTGAACTTGATTTTAGCATAGCTGATTCTGATGAAAAATTAAGAGTTTACACTACTAGACCAGATACTTTATTTGGTGCTACTTACATGGTTGTTGCTCCAGAACATCATATTATTGAAAAGTTAAAAGATAAAATCACAAACTTAGATGAAATCAAGGCTTATCAAACAGCTGCAAGTTTAAAATCTGATTTTGAACGTTCTGAATTAAATAAAGATAAAACAGGTGTTGAAATTAAAGGAATTAAAGCTATAAATCCTGCAACAGGAAAGGAAATTCCTATCTGGGTTTCTGATTATGTTTTAATTACTTATGGAACTGGTGCAATTATGGCTGTTCCAGCACATGATGAAAGAGACTATGCTTTCGCTACAAAGTTTGGTTTAAACATCATTCCAGTAATCGAAGGCGGAGATGTTTCTAAAGAAGCTTATTCTGGCGACGGAGTTCATATTAATTCAGATTTCTTGAACGGAATGAATAAGCAAGATGCTATTGCTAAGATGATTTCATGGATTGAAGAAAAAGGAATCGGAACAAAGAAAGTTAACTACAAATTACGTGACTGGGTATTTTCTCGTCAACGTTATTGGGGAGAACCAATTCCAATGATTCACTGTGATAAATGTGGTTGGGTTCCAGTTCCAGAAGGCCAATTGCCACTTGTTTTACCTGATGTAAAAGATTATGAGCCTGGTGAAAATGGAGAATCTCCACTTGCTAAACATACAGAATGGACACATACAACTTGTCCACACTGTGGTGGTCCTGCAACAAGAGAAACAGATACAATGCCACAATGGGCTGGTTCATCTTGGTATTACCTAAGATATATGGACCCACACAACGACAAGGCTTTGGCTTCTAAAGAAGCTTTAGAATACTGGTCTCCAGTTGATTGGTATAATGGTGGAATGGAGCACACTACCCTACACTTGTTATATTCAAGATTCTGGCACAAGTTCTTATATGATATTGGAATTGTTCCAACAAAAGAACCATATGCAAAACGTACTTCTCATGGTATGATTTTAGGATCTAATGGAGAAAAAATGAGCAAATCTAAAGGAAACGTTGTAAATCCTGATGATGTTATAAACGAATATGGCGCAGATACATTACGTGTATATGAAATGTTCATGGGTCCATTCGACCAAACTGCTCCATGGTCTGTTGATAGCATTCGTGGATGTAGCAAATTCTTAGACAGAGTTTGGAACATGCAAGAAATTTTAGTTGATGACGGAACAAACAAATATTCAAAACAATTCGAAAAAATGATACATCAAGCAATAAAGAAAGTTTCTAGCGACATTGAAGAAATGAAATTTAACACTTCTGTATCAACATTTATGACAATGGTAAATGAATTCTACAAGGCAAAGAAAATAAATAAAGCAGAATTTAGAACATTTTTACAATTATTAAATCCATTTGCTCCTCATATTACAGAGGAATTAAACGAAAAACTTGGATTTACACAAACTTTAGCCGAGACACCATGGCCTACATTTGATGAAGAAAAGACTAAAGAAGATGTAATAAACTTACCAATTCAAGTAAACGGAAAATTAAGAGCAAACATTGATATAGCAGTAAATTCAGACGAGGAAACTATAAAAAATGCTGTACATGAAGCAATAAAAGACAAATTAGACGGAAAAACAATAGTAAAAGAAATATATGTAAAAAATAGAATTTACAATGTTGTTGTAAAATAAATTTTAGAAATCGCTCAAAAAGTTTCGCCCAAAATGTACGCCCCTTTTTGGGCGTACATTTTGGTTTTGTAATATTTTTGAAATATTTTTTTAATTTATTTGTTACACATTATAGCCATTTATGTAGTATAATGTATATATCTGTACAAATGATAATTTAACTAAAAAACGTTAAGCCTTTCATATGTACATTTTAGCAAACCTGGAAAGGAAATGCCTTTTAATGAGTATTGAATCAGATTTAAAGAAAGACGGAATTACGGTTATTGAACCTCTTGATACAACTACAGTTAATGTTATTGCCAAGAATGTAAGCAAGAAAATTGTTGCTGCATTTTCTAATCTTGGCTTTGATTTTGATACCCTTTATGAAAGATTTTCTAAACTGCCCATGTACATAGCAGATATGCCTGAAGGAATGTCTGAGGCTAGCTATTTTTACAAGAATTCTGCCATATATTTTAGAGACGGTATGGGACTTGCTGATTTGGAAAAATTCGCTGTTCATGAATTGATTCATAATTTTCAAGAACAGAAAAATGAAAAAGGCGATTTAACAAGACTTGGACTTTGTACTTTTAAAGGGTCTAAGCCAACAGGAATGGCTTTAAATGAAGCAGCTGTTCAGCTACTTGCTTCTAATATTTTAGAAAACACTTTCGAAACAGCAACATACTATGATATAACATTTTCAACAGTCAGTCCAAATTGCTATCCACTATTATGTAATTTAATTTATCAAATGGCTTATGTTACTGGTGAAGAAGTTTTGTTTGAAAGTACTTTTAATAGTAATGACCATTTTAAAAATAAATTTACAGCTCTATGTGGAGAAAATGTGTATAATCAGATTTCAAATTATTTTGATAAAATTCTAGAAACAGAAGAAAAAATAATAAAAATTTCTAATAAGATTCAAAAGAATGAGTTATCCACTGCCAAAGTAGATTCATTATATAGAAAATCTGATGAATTAAAGAAGCAATTGAAAAGTGTCTATTTTTCTACACAAGAGTTAATTATAAATTCGTATTTTACAAATTCTTTAAAAACACTTATTACTTCTGATGATGTAGATATATTTAGAAAAAAATTGTACAGTTTTCAAGACATAATTGGAACTACAACTAATTACTTTTTCTTTAATAACTACTATATTCAAATGATGGAAAAATTAGATAGCAGATATGATTCATTGTCTGATTATTTAGATGATGATAATACTTATTTGATTCCTAAAAAGGAAAATAAATTTACTAAAATTATAAATTACATAAAAAAATTAATTTGGAAAAAAGAATCAGTTCGTTAATATTCGGACAAAATAATACTTATTCCTTTTAGTTAATATAAAAATACCGAAGCAAATCTACGCTATACTCACAGCATTGATTTACTTCGGTTTTTATTACCCTTAAAAGGGTTACTTAGTGAACCACTGGTTCAGAGTCTCGCAGAACTGCAACAGTTTCCCATAAGGAACGACAAAAACCATGCTATTATCAGGATTGATTTCCTCATTATCCTTCTGGAATGTAAGAACCACTCCGTAGGATTCCATTGCATAGTTGTAGTCGCCGATGAAAGCCAGACGAGCTTTATAGCCCTCGTTGATGTATTTCAGAACAGTCTCTTTTGCTTCCTTGTTCGAACCCTCGTCTTCCCGCACATCAAATATCATTCTGACAAGGGTTTTCGAGTACGGATCTAAAATCCACCGCAACCGATTGCAAATTCTGGATGCTCTCATTGCATCTTTCATGCCATGCTCTTCGTATTCCTTGGCAATGTTCTCATCAGCTTTTTGCTTCATGCAGAATTTAGCAATTTCTCTGTACTTCTTTTCATTGTTCATTGTTGTTTCCCTTTCTTTGTCATATAAGGTAATTTTTCAAATAGCACATAAAATGTGCACGTACAATAATATATTTTACACTATTTTACATAATATTACAAGTTATTTTTAAAATTTTTTCTGCGACATCTCTTCCACTTCTTGAAGCCCATGCCACTGTTGCTTTCTGTCCTACTATGTCTCCACCAGCAAACACTTTACTAATTGAAGTTTGCATATTTTCATCTATTTTTATATAACCATATTCATTTCTTTCAAATTTTTCTATGATATTATTCTCTGGTTTAGAGCCTGTTGCCATTACAACATAATCCATGTCTAAAATAAAATTGCTTCCTTCTATATTTACTGGTGATAGTCTATTTTCTCCTTCTTTTTTTACCAATTCTGTTTTTATACATTCTAGCTTTTCTACTTTTTCTTTTCCCAATATTTTAACTATATTAGTCTGAAATAAAAACTCTATTCCTTCTTTTTTTGCATCTGCAATTTCTTTTTTCTCTGCAGGCATTTGCTCTTCAGCTCTTCTATAAATTACATAAACTTCACTTGCCCCAAGTTTTTTTATTGCTCTAGCAGAATCCATTGCAACATTACCACCACCGATTATAGCAACCTTTTTTCCATTATAATCTGGGTGTTTATTATATTCTAATAGATAATTTCCCCCATAAACACCCTCTAAACTTTCACCTTCTACATTCATCTTGGCTGGAATGTTAGCTCCAATAGCAACAAATACTGCATCATATTTTTTTGCTAAATCTTCAATTTCAAAATCTCTTCCCAACTCTTGATTTAGCTTTGTTTCTACTCCTAAATTCAATATTTTTTCTATTGTTTTTTCTACCACTTCTCTAGGCAATCTAAATTCTGGAATTCCGTGTGTTAGCAGGCCTCCAAGCTTATCATGTTTTTCGTATATTGTAACCTTTACGCCTCTTCTTGCTAAAAAGGCTGCACACGTTAGCCCTGCTGGTCCACTTCCTATTACAGCAACTCTTTTATCTTTTGCTCTTTCGTCCACATCTATTGATAATTCGTAATTATTTTCAATACTTAAATCTCCAATATATGCTTCCATTGCACCTATTGAAACAGGCTCTCCCTTTATTCCACGAATACAGCTCCCCTCACATTGCTTTTCATGTGGGCATATTCTTCCACATATTGCTGGAAGTATAGTAGTATTACACAATATTTCATATGCTTTCTTACTATCGACCTCATGTATAAATTCCGGAATGCAATTACCTAGTGGGCAACCTTTTATTCTACACTGACTATTTTTACAATTCAAACAATAACTTCTTATCTCTTCAATTTTTTTCATCATTATACCTTTCATTTTAAATTTCAATTTTCATCTCATCAGCCTTATGTTTTACTAACTTTAAGTCTTTCCAGAAGTCTATCTTTTTATTTTCATCACGAAGTAATGCAGCCGGATGCCAAGTTGGCATGTAAAGTATTTCTTTCTTTTCTACCCATTTTCCTCTTGAAGCTGTTATTCCATACTCTTCTCCGAGTATGTTTTTTAATGCTGTGCTTCCTAGTAACACTATTATTTTAGGTTTTACCAATATTACTTGATTTCTTAAATAATTAAGGCAAGACTGTGCCTCATCAGCCTCAGGTGTTCTATTTTGAGGTGGTCTACATTTTACAATGTTTGCTATATACACCTTGTTTCTATGTATTTCTAATGCTTGAAAAGCCTTATCCATAAGCTTGCCTGCTTTACCAACAAATGGCTCTCCAAGCCTGTCCTCGTCTGCACCAGGACCTTCTCCTATAAACATTACATCTGCATTTTTGTTGCCTACGCCAAAAACAATATTTGTTCTGTTTGTGCATAATTTGCACTTTTTACAGTCTTTAATCGATTGCTCCAAATCTTCCCAATTATCGTACATAATTTATCACCAATTTTATTTTCCTTCATCAACGCATTTTTCTACTAACTTAATTTTTATTTTCTCATTTGTATTAATTTCTGCTTTTGTTCCAATTGGTATTATTATTTTTTTGTCAATATGACCAAAGTTATCTGATTTTATTATTGGAAATTTATATTCATCTCCAATAGCATTTTTTATTATTTTTTCAATACTAACTTTAGATGGATGCTCATAATTTCCAATCCATAGTCCTGCAATTCTGTCAAATACTCCATTTTGTTTTAAATAATATATATTGCTATTTACCATTTCTGGTGCAGCTTCAAACCCAAGCTCCTCTAAGAACAAAATTTTATCCTGTAAATTTACGGCATATTTTCCACAAACTAATTTTGTAAATAGTGATAAATTTCCTCCAACAAGTTCTCCTGTAGCCTGTCCTGCTTGTATAGTTGTGTATTCGTCTTCTGGTTCTCCCATTATTAAACTTTCTGTATTCTCTACAAAAGTTTTTATGAATTGCTTATAGGCATAGCCTGTTTCCCATGATGTTAACGACTTAAACGTTGGCCCATGATACGTTACAAGCCCAGTCTTTTCGTGTATTGCATTTAGAATGCTGGTGTTATCACTAAAGCCACAAATTATCTTTGGGTGTTTTTTTATCATTTCATAATCTATATAATCTAGAGTTATGTTGGAATCTTCACCACCTTTTACACACATTATGGCCTTTACCTCATCGTCTTTAAAAGCCCAGTTAATGTCTGCAGCTCTTTTTTCTGGTGATGTTCCATAGCCGAGAGTATCTTCAAATACGTATTTGCCGAATTTTACTTTAAATCCCGAAGCCTCCATTAATGCAATGGAAGCATTTATATACTCTAAATCGTCTTTTTCTATATAGTTTGATGGAGCAATTACTCCTATAGTATCACCTTTTTTTAATTTACTAGGTATCATAAATTTTTCTCCTTTTTATTTATTTGGAAAAGAATTAAATTTTGGCAAGGAAAATGAATTTCAAATACTTTGTGTATGTAACCGCGTTTGAAATGAAATTTGACGTAGCCAAAATTATGATTATTTTTCAAATGTCATTCCTAAAACGGTAATATTTCTGCCAGCCCTATCCTTTTGTGCTCTATATGAATGTATTACATTAGAATTACATACTGTACAAATTTTACTTTCTATTATGTTTGTAGATTGTAATCCACATTCTTCTAACATTAATCTATTTATTAAAGTTGTATCTATATGATATTTATTTTCTCGTTTTTCTATTATATCACAATTTCTATTTAGATAACTGAATGCTTGTTCAAAAATATTTTTTACGTCTTCATCTACCTCAAAATGACATTTCCCAATACATGGACCGATACATGCAATAATATCTTCTGGTTTAGAGCCATAGTCACTTATCATTTTTTTCACGGCTTTCTGACCTATTTTCTGAGCTGTTCCACGCCACCCAGAATGAATATTTCCAATTACATTTTTTACTGGGTCATATAATAAAATTGGTGTACAATCTGCAAATGATAATACTAAGTCTGTATCTGGCTTACTTGTAAGCAAACCGTCCACATTTTCTAAATACTCTTTTGATGTTTTTTGAAAATTGTTATCCACATTTTTTATACAATCTGTGTGTGTTTGGTGCGGTTTTACTATATTTTCTCTTTTTATATCTAGCGCATCACAAAGCATATTGTAACTATGCTCTGTAACACTCTTTTCAGCCTTGCCATTAAAATCAATTCCATACACACTTAGCGTATATGCGTGTACTAAATTTTTGAATTCTAACAATCTTCTAAATTGCAAATATTCAATTCCATCTTTTTTTACATGAATCATATTCTCATTAGATAAATCCATATAACCTCCATTTCTTTATGTTCCACATTAGTTTATGAAGAATTAAATTTTGACAATGAAGATGAGTTTAAAAGGCAAGGGTGCATACTTGCTGTATGTAACCGCGTTTTTAACGAAATCTGACACAGTCAAAATTTTAATTATTCTTAAACTACCTTATTTTTAATCATTTCTAAAACCGCATCTTTATTCAGTTTTGAAATATATTTATATTCATTGTTTTTCGTATTTTCATCAAACCTGCATATAGACTTGTATTTACAATACTCACATGGTGTTTTTTTGGTACTTGCATTATAATATGGTTTTACTTCTATATTGCCTTGCAAAATTTCTTCTGATATTTGTTTTATTATTTTTTCCATGTATTTTTGCAAATAAACAAATTGCTCTTTTGTTACAGCACTCGTGCCTCTATCGCTTATCTCTCCGTCTTTTTTTATTGTCGCCGGAATTATTTTGCTTATACCTTTTGGCTCATTTTCTATATTTGTGTCCATTTTTTTAATTATATTCACATCGGCTAAAATTAAGCCTTTCATCTTGAACTCTTGTCTGATTTTCTCTTCTACTTCTTCATCAGTCAAGTTCTTATCAGTTCCGATTGTAGGATTTATTAAATTAAAATATAATACCCCAGCAGGTATAAAATCTTCTACCTTGCAAGTCTCGTTTAAATATGTTAAAAGCTGTAACTGAAGTCCATAAAACACTTGATTTAAATCGATATTTTTTACAGAAGATTTGTAGTCTATTATTCTTACATATGTTCCATCTGGATTTTTCATTATATCTACTCTGTCTATTTTTCCTGTAATCTCTACCTTTTTTCCATCTTCGGTTACAACAGTAATTGGTTTATACTGACCGTCCCCGCCGAATTCTAATTCATGCCCAAATACTTCAAACTCGCTTTGTTTTAGACTCTGCACAATATATTTTACAGACATAGTAACAACCTTTTGTAACCTATTGCTTAACACTTTATATTTTGATGTTGTTGTAAATATATAATTTCTGTCTAATTTTAGCTTTTCGCTTACTATTTCTGCTACAATTTTCTCTAGTTCTTCGTCTGTAATTTCTTTTAAATTAATATTTCTTTCTTCTATTACTCCGAAAAAGTTGTCAATTACATCGTGCATAAATGAGCCTGTATCAACTGCTTCAACATTAAATGTTTCTTTATCATTCAGTTTTAATCCATATTTTAAATAATACGAAAATGGGCAACCGCTGTATTGCTCCAATTTTGATACACTGGTTTTTAATGTACTTCCATACATTTTTTCTACATTTTCTTTTTTAATTTTCTCTGCTGTATTCGTGTAATTCAAAGCTTTTACAGCAGATGCAAGCTTTTCATGCCATTCTTCACTTTCATTATATAAATTGTAAACATCAAACCATTTTGTATCAATTTCATTACCATCTCTAAACTCACGTAAGTTTATTAATAATTCCTTAAAAGTATTTTCCTTTGTGGAAATTTCGGATTTTCTGTATATTACATCACTCGTTTCTTTTAAGTCTTCGAATATTTTCTTTATTCTAGAAACTAAAACCGATGGTCTTAAAGATTTTCCTTCCATGTCTGATGATGAATATGACAAAAATATTCTTTCTTCTGCTGTTGTAAAAGCCTTGTAAATGTTGAAATTATCCTCGTAAATTCTGTCTATTGTACCTTTTGCAAGCTCTACTCCGTTTTGCTTAATCTTTTCTCTATCATCATCATTTAAAAAGCCTTCGGCCTTATTGATTGAAGGAAACATTCCATCATTTAGTCCAATTATAAACACAGCCTTAATCTTGTGGCTTCTAGACCTGTCTACGTCTCCAACAGTAACTTCGTCTTGTGCCATTGGAATTGTTCCAAGTTTGCTTTCTCCAAGACCAGTTTTTAATATCTGCATATAGCTTTCAAAAGTAATGTTCTCATCTCCAAATACAAGTACAATCTCGTCTAATACCTGCATTACAATCTTCCAGCTAGTCTCATATTCTGCTGCAATATCAACCTTTTGCATATCATTTAATTCTTTTATTTTGCTCTCTAGAACTTTATCTATATTATTATTGATTAAAAAATTATATAAATTTTCTGAAATCTGTTTTGCAGTCTTGTTTCCAGATAAATTATTTTTTAGCTCTACTAATGGTGTTACAATTTCTCTTCTAAGCTCATTTATATGGTCGATTGTTGCCTTACCAGTACTGTCCTCATCATGGAAATTCCAGTCAGCCTTGTACCATTTACTGCCTTTTATCTCCCATTTTAAAGCATAATTTTCAAGAAGGTAAATATCACTAGGTGTAATATTTAGAAATCCACATTTAATATAATTAAATACACTATCATATGACCAGTTTCTAGCAAAGATATCTAATATTGAAATAAGATATTTTACAAGAATATTCTGGCTCAAATCTCTCTTTTCGTCTATGAAAACTGGAATATCGTATTCCTTAAAAATAGCCTTACACAAATTCGAATAAACATCTATGTTTTTCGTGATTACAGAAATGTCTCTGTATCTAAACTTTTTACTTCTTACAAGCTCTAAAATTCTTCTTGCAACTTCTTCAATTTCTGAATACTGGTTATTTGCTAAAAACAAGCTTAAATTTTCTACATTTCCATCATATTTTTTATATGGAAAATTATATAAATTTCTTTCAATATGATTTAGCTCTTTAGATTTAAATCTATAAATCTTCTCTAAAAATACTGGCTCTTCCACAGACGTCTTTGTTTCTTTTGCAATTCTTAATATTTTTTCAATTGTTTCTTTATTGCTGAAAAAAATATCATTACTTGCCTCATCAGTTTTCTCCATAGAATTACTCGTTACTGTAATTGTAACCTTGCTCGCTTGTTTCAAAAGCTTAGCAATTATAGCATATTCTTGCTTCGTAAATCCTACAAATTCATCTATATAAATCTCTGTATTCTTAAACATATCAGTAGCATCAAGCTGACCTTCCAATATTGTCAAAGCATCATTTTCATCAACATAATTATTTACAATCTTCTCTTGAAACTTACTATAAACAGTATAAATATCTTGCAATTTGTTTTCCAAATATAAATCATTTTCTCCTACCTGTTCCATCAAAGTCTTAAGATTTTCTAATGTTACACCATGCTTCTTAAGCTCTGTAATCTGGGTCATAACCATATCTATATTGCTATCTGATTTTCCTAAAAATTTAAGATTATTCTTTTTATTTGAAAGAATGCTATAAATTAACATAGATTTTCCACAATTTGAAAGTACAGTTTTATTACTACCACCAACTTCACTAGAAACTCTGTGTGCCATTCTCGCAAAAGTAAGAACCTCGGCATTAATAACTGCCGAATTTTGTTCTTCATCTTCCAAAGACCTTAAAAGCTCTTTCTCAGCCGAAAAGGAAAACTGCTCTGGCGTTATAATATACTTTTTTCTGCCATTATCTATGTTTTTACTTATCTCATTAAAAATATATTGCGTCTTTCCGCAACCACTTCTACCATATATAATTTGTAAACTCATTCTACCTCATCCTTTGGATGTATTCTATCATAATTATTGTAATTAAGCTATATTTTTGTAAAATAAAAACACTACTTTTTGTAGTGTCTTGAAATTACTGTTGTGTTTTAACATATTTTTTAAATAGCTCTTCTAATAAAATAAAATATGACAACCTTCTTAATAGATTGCCATATCTGCTTTTTTAAGTTCCTACTTTGGCAAGGATATTCCTACTTTTTTAAGTTCCTACTTTGGCAAGGATATTCCTACTTTTTTAAGTCCCTACTTTAGCAAGGGTATTCTTTCTTTTTATTAATGATAATTAATTATCATCACTAGTATATTTATTATACACCATAAATATACATTGTTCAAGGACTTTTTATAATTAAATTTAAAAAACCAGCCACTTATTTAAGCGACTGGTCTTCATTATTTTAGATTGTTCCCTTCTTTCTCATCTTTGCTTCATACATGTTGTGGTCTGCTTTTTTGATAACATCTCTTATGTCATCATATTCTGGATTAAACAATTCATGTCCAACTGAAATTGTCGGAAACAGATTTTCTCTGCTCTGGATTTTAGCCGTATTTTGCTCTGCTACAAAAATTGCATTCAATTTGTCAAGATTTGCAGAACTATTCAAAACCACTGCAAATTCATCACCACCAATTCTGTAGCATAAGCCACATTGACCATACACACGTTGAATTATTTCTGCAACCTTTTGCAAACATTCATTGCCATACTGGTGCCCATAGTTATCATTAATCGACTTGAAATTGTCAACATCGAAAACCAATATCGTAGCAGCCATCGACAAATTTGTAGTGTAGTTAAAGAAGCTTCGTTGGTTCAGCAACTGAGTCAATCCGTCTATATGCTGAGTTAGCTCATTATAGTAAATGTACATAAAGGTAGATGCTACTGCAATCGTAATCCAGTCCAATCTAAGGTTTGGCAAAATTAATTGGATAATTATGCTACTTGCCATAAATCCCAAGATTAAAATTAAGACATAGGCATTTCGGTTTTGATATTTTTTGCTGAACATATATGCTTTTTGAAAATAAAATGTAATGCTAATCATATATACCAAAATATACAACCAATACATTTTTCCATGATGATACGTATACGATTCATCAATATAAAATATACATCCAAAGAAAACTGATATTATCTCAATTAAGATATGTGCACATGCAATAAATTTCATAATTTTTTTTTCGTTTTCACTTACAGAAAAAAATGCATTTGCACAAGTAATTGAAATGAATGGTGCAACCGAAAACTCAACAACCTTCACTATATAATGAAGAATTACTGTTTCTTCCGATTTGCCATCTACCAACACCCCAATAAGCTCTCCTATTGTCGCAAGCATTATACCTGCAAAAGTAAATATAAGTCCCCGTTTTGTTTCTTTTGCCATGTACCTGTTTCCAGATACTATTGCCATCATTATGGTCATTACCATTATTGTAAAAAACGTATTTCCTATATAATATTCATTCATTGTGCAATCCTTTCTTTTGTATTTGTTGCTAATCTAAAACAATGGTTTTAACATACCTCCTTATTATAAAAGATATTTATTATAATTTTCACGCATCACATTATACCATTTTTTTACAATTTTTTCAAGTTTTTCGCTTTATTTATTATTAAAAAAATAATATCTGCACATATTCTTTTACTTTATATGCAGATACTTCCCTTTTTTCTCATCAAAATTATAATTATTTTTCAACGTTTTATCCTTATGAATTTTCTCTTTTCCAGTAGAATAAATACTGCTGTGCAATGCCTTCTAAATCTCCAAATTTTTCTTTTGCAAGCTGTTCTATTTCTTTTTTGTTTACTTTTGCCTCTACTGGATTATGTATGTACAAATCATTCATTACTCTACGTACCCAAACGTCTATTGGGAATACGTCAAATCTCTTTAACGTTGAAAATAATAGTATGCAGTCTGCTACTTTTGGTCCAACGCCTGATAGAGTTAGAAGTTCGTTTCTAATATTCTTTGTACTTTTCTCTTGTTTTAACTTTTCTAAGTCAACCTCTCCATTCACAATTTTTCTAGTAGTTTCAAATATATATTTGTCTCTAAAGCCTAAGCCCAATGCTCTTAAATTTTCCATACTTGCCGTTGCTAATGCTTCTGGTGTTGGAAATGTGTAATACTCTTGTCCTCTAAACATTATACAGGTTCCATACTTTTTTGACATTCTATCTATTATTCCTTTTATTCTTGGAATATTGTTGTTTGCAGATACTATGAAAGAAATTATCATTTCCCATAAATCTTGGTTTAATATACGGATTCCTTCTCCATATTTAATACTTTCTTTCATGTATTCGTCTATGTTTGCAAGTTTCTCTTTTATCGCTTCGTAATCTCTATCTAAATCGAAATATTTTCTGCAAACTTCCTTAATATCTCCATCACAAATTCCGGTTATTATTATTTTTTCCTCAGGTTCTTGCTTTACATTTAATACATTCTTTCCAAATATTCCTGTATAACTTCCGTCTTCTTGCACATTCCACCTGAAACATTGTCCACACTCAAAAATATCTCTGGCATTAAAAGATTTACAATTTTCTATTACATATGTTTGTTCCATTTTATTTTCCTCTCTTCTACTTAAATCCTCTTCCAATTACTTCTCTTGCATTTAATATTATTATAAATGCCTCATTATCAATCTTTTTTGCAATGTTTTGCATCGCATAGGCTTCCGTCCTAGAACCTACACATAGCAAGGTCATACGTTTTTCATTTGTGTACATTCCTTTTGAGTATAAAGCTGTACTGCCTCTGTCTATTGTCTTTCCTATGGTTTCGGCAATTTCTTGATAATGTGGAGAAATTATTAGCAAAGCTTTGGTAAAGTTTATGCCCTCGAAAATCAAGTCTATCATCTTTCCCATTAAAAATATTGCAATTGCAGAATACAATCCGATTTCGATTGTTTTGAAGAATATCACGTTTGCAGTTATGATTATTACATCTATGAATAATATCAAGTTACTACTTCTGTATTGTGGTTTGTATGCTCTAATTACATATGATAACAGATCAGATCCACCTGTTGAAGAATTGAATTTCAAAATTACAGCTGTGCCAACTCCCATAAATATTCCACCATAGATACATGCTAAAAATTTATCATGTGTTAATGGCTCGATTCTATCTAAAAGGTCTACAAATACAGAAAATAACACTGTTCCATAAATAGATCGTGTAAATAATTGTTTTCCTACTTTAAAATATGCAATTAATAGCATTGGTATGTTCAATATTAACATAGTCGTTCCCATGGGATAATTTGTTAAATAATAGACTATTATTGCAATTCCAGAAAATCCACCTGTCGATAGCTCATTTGGCAGTAAAAATTGCGACACTCCAACAGCCATTGCTAAACATCCAAAAGCAATGTATATATACTCCTTTATCAGATTCTTTACACAATTTTTATTCAGTTCACAAATATTTTCTATATTTTTTCTAATCTTCTTTTGTTTTCTTGTTTTTTTCTCTACCATAAAAATCACCTATATTAGCATTATTGGCAAATATAGGCAATTTTATACTTTTATGCAGTTTCTAAAACATTTATTTTGAATTTTCCTGGTTTTATTTTGTTGTTACACTTTACTATTGTAATTACAGCATATGTATCTTTTAATTTATTTATATTTTCTTTTTTATGTCCAATAATATTGTTTAAATCCTTAGAGTTTGCTTCTATCTCAACTCTAATCACTTTTGCATTTATGTGTTTTATGTCATCAACAATCTTGTCATACCAAATTGCATCTTCCACAAGCTGACCAAATGCTGGGTGGTATGGTCCAGAAATAACTTCGCTATCTTTATTAGCAGAATCTGTAATTGTATCTGTATTTTGCAAACCAACTCTTATTACTTGAATGTGTTTTTTATTAAACATTTTAAGTATTTCTTTGCTTCTTTCTACAGCCTGTCCAACGGTTAATGGAGTAAATTCCCCTTTATTAAATTCTTGTTCAAGTTCAGTTCCTTTTATTACAAGCACGGGATAAATTCTAACCATTTTAGGCTTCAATTTTATGCAATCCTTCGCAGTTTGAATATCATCTTTTTCGCTACTTTCTGGAAGCCCAACCATCATCTGATGTCCAAGATTAAATCCATACCAACGAATTAATTTTGATGCTTTAATAACGTCTTCGAAGCTATGCCCTCTCTTGCATCTTGCCAAAATATAGTTGTTTGAAGATTGAACACCAAGTTCTATAGTCTTTACGTGGTATTTCTTTAGCATTTTTAGAATTGGCTTATCTATTGCATCAGGTCTTGTTGATAGACGAATACTGTTTACTTTTTTGCTTTTTATATATGGCTGAACCGCTTGCAATAGTTCTTCTTGTTTTTCAACTTCTATTGCAGTAAAGCTTCCTCCAAAAAAGGCAACTTCGACATAGTTCTTGTCAGTCTTAAAATTACTTAAATAGTAATCAATAGTCTTTCTAACATCATCTGCTGTTACTTGCTTTTTCTCTCCGCTAATGGTTCTTTGGTTACAAAAAGTACAACATTTTTTACATCCCCAATGTGGTACAAATATTGGAATGATATACTCTTTTTTCAATATTATTTACCTCCGTCCACATAATTCATATTTTTATAAATTCTTTAGTGCCTTATCTGCAGCATTCATTTCAGCCTGTTTCTTTGTTTTTCCTTCTCCTGTTGCCAACACTTTGCCATTCAATTTTACTTCTGCAGTGAAAGTTTTGTCATGGTCTGGTCCTGTTTCTTTAATAATCTCGTATTTAATATCAACAGTTCCGTGTACTTGAAGTTTTTCTTGTAATACGGTCTTGTGGTCTTTTATTCCAACATTTTTGCTTGCAATTTTTATCTCTTCTTTCAAGTTTTCTATTATAAACTTTTCGGCTTGCTCTAAGCCAGAATCAAAATACATTGCAGCTATAACAGCCTCTACGCTGTCAGCCATTATTGCTACTTTTTTATTTCCTTGATGCATCTGTTCACTTTTTCCAACGTACAAGAAATCACTAAAATTATGCTTTTCTGCAATTTTGTAAAGGCTGTCCTCACATACAACCGTAGCCCTAACTTTAGTCATTTCTCCCTCTTTTAAATTAGGATAATTATTATAAATATACTTGCTTGATAAAAATTCTAATATACTATCTCCTAAAAATTCTAGTTTTTCGTTACTAGCAATTTTATGTTCATATGCATATGATGTGTGTGTTAAAGCATTTTTTAGTAGATTAATATTTTTAAATTTATATCCTATGTTCTGTTCTAAAGCTGACAAATCTCTATTCTGTTCCATATTCTCACCTCCTCATCAAGTACTATATTACCTCATTTTTTTGCATTTGTAAACAGCATTATAAATTATTAATAAAAAAAGACCAGTTTTGCACCAGTCCTATTATTCGTTATAAATTGCTCATCCAATTAGACGCCCCGTAAAGAATTCTTTCAATTCTTACAATTCTTTTGCTCTCATCTATTCTATAAAAAGCTATGTAATTCTTTATAAGTAATCTCCTAATATTTAAATGTTTAATTTCATTATCCTCAATAATCATATATCTTTGCGGAATATATTTTAATGTTCTTATTCTTTCATTTATTAGTTGTGCATATTTTCTTGCAATAGTTGGTTCGTTTAAATTTTTCTTTATATATGTTACAATTTTCTTTAAATCTTCTTTTGCCTTTCCAGACAATTCGATTTCATATTTTTCTTGCATCTGAACCTCCTATTTTATTTTTTCAATATTTTTTCAACTTCATCAAATACTTCATCAATGGAATAAACATTACCACTTTCAGAATCTTTTATGCCTTCCTCTAATTTTTCCTTGAGATCTTTTTTATCCTGTGCAATTAATTCTTTAGGTGCCGTAGCTGTTGCAACTGTATATTTTAAATATTCAATATAGTCTAGAACCTTACTTGAAAGTTCATCTGGTAATGTTTCTATTATATTGCATATTTCTTTTTGTTTAGTTGTCATTTTATCAACTCCTTTATATTTAATACATTTATATTATATCACAGTAAATAGAAGATTTATACTCTTTTCATATTTAATTTTGACAAGTAAAAAAAAAGAAAGGTATTTAAACCTTTCAAATTTATTTTATCTTAAGCTACGTGATCCTTTATATAATCAACAACGTCACTTACTGTTACTATCTTTTCAGCATCAGCATCTGGGATTTCTGTATCAAATTCTTCCTCTAGTGCCATTATTAATTCTACTATATCTAATGAATCAGCTCCTAAATCATCTATAAAAGAAGCTTCCATTGTAACTGATGTTTCAGTTACACCTAATTGCTCAACTATTATTGATTTTACTTTTTCAAATATTTCTTCTGAACTCATCTTGTAAGTTCACCCCCTCTCGAATACCTAATCAACTTATACATAAGATAATACAAGTTTTATTAATTGTCAAGCAAAATAAATAAACTTTTCACATTTGCATGTAAATTTCTGCTGAAAGCGTGTATTTAAAAGCATTACATGTTTTCGAATGGTCGTTCATTTTTTAAACATCCCACAAATAAGTAAAAATTTTGTTGCCTTTTTTTTATTATAGTGTTATTATTTTTATAGTATTACGAAGGAGAAATTTTATGTATCAAGAAACTTTTGATTTTTATGACTCAACTTCCATAAAAATATATAATCTAGATAAAAAAATAAGATATGAACTTTCTATCTTAGATAGATTAGACCCTATGACAAAACGTCACTCTGAAAATGTTGGAAATTTAACAGGTAGAATTTGTCAATATTTAAGATTGAATAAACAATTTACAGTTCATGCCATTATTTGTGGATATTTGCATGATATTGGTAAAACACAAATTCCATATGAAATATTGTCAAAAGATGGGCCTCTAACAGAAGAAGAATTCGAAATTATGAAAAGCCATACTACTTTAGGTTATAATATATGTATGAAGGATTTGCGTTTGCGTCCATATGCAGAAGGAGCTTTATATCACCATGAAGCATTAAATGGAACAGGCTATCCTCAAGGTTTAAAGAAAGAAGATATTCCTTTTGTTGCAAGAATAATACGTGTTGCAGATGAATATGATGCATTGGTTACAAAACGCCATTATAAGACTCACGTACATATTTCTGAAACCCTAAAACTAATGATGAAAGATGCAAAACCTGATGACATGCACAAAGTTGTTGCTTTAGACCAACTTTCTGAAAATGCACAAAGTGGAAAAATTAGTCCTAAAATTTTAAAATGCCTTTTTAAAATTGTTATTGAAGATACTAAGTACGAAATTAGTTGCGTTATTGATTATATTGACTATTTAAAAGAGACTATTAAACGTTTAGAATTGATTGATTCATACAATATGAAAATGCAAAAATCAACCAGTCAAAAGAAGCGAGAGTATTATAAAGAAGGCATGGTTATGCTATTTCAGGCAGGAGAAAATTTTCAAAACTACCACCAAATTTTGAAAGAATACAGAGATGCTTTAGTAATTCGTGAAAAAAGAATTAATGATTTATATAACGAAATTAAAATAATTAAAAAGCTAAAAGTTTAAGTACTTTTAGCTTTTTACAATTATAGCATCTTCACACTTTTCGTTATTTTTGTTGTGAAAGAATTAAATTTTAGCATAGAAAATGAGTTCAAAAGGTAATGTCGCATACGTGTTGTATGTAACCGCTTTTTGAATAAAATTTGACGTAGCTAAAATTGTAATTATTTTGCAACATTATAGGCCGAAACTCACTCCTAATGCATTATTAATCTTATTCATAACATTTTCATCATCTATATGACCTATTTTTTCTTTTAATCTGCTTTTATCTATTGTTCGTATTTGCTCTGTTAGCACTATTGATTCTGTTTTTAATTTTGAATTTTCTGGTCCAATTTCTATATGAGTCGGAAGCTTGTTCTTCCCCATTTGAGAAGTTATTGCAGCTGCTATAACTGTAGGGCTGTGTTTATTTCCCATATCATTTTGAATTATTACAACGGGCCTAATTCCTCCGTTGTTCTGAACCAACTACAGGACTTAAATCAGCATAAAACATATCTCCTCTTTTTACTATCATATTATTCACTCCTACTATTTCTGTAACTAAGATTTGTTTTTTGATATATTTTAAATACTAGTTTTGAGATAAATTATTTTATTTCTATCTCATTGTATAATATGTAAACTATTACATTTTTGCTATTGTCCATTATTGATAATTTTGTTGGTTTAAGTGTTTTTTTGTCTAAAATTAGCTCCTCTGTAACTATTTTTTTATCTTTTTTTCTTTTTATTTGCATTACTATCTCTTCATTTTTTTCTGTTATATTTCTTTGTTCAGAATTTCGATATTCTTCAATAAAAGAGTTTAACCAAAGTATATTGCTTTCGATATATGGATAATTATTATATATTTTTTTCAGGTTTAAATTGCTATTTTCAATTTTCAATGATGAATCTTTGTATTCTAATTTTACTCCCTTAATAGTATCTGGCTCTAGTACTTCTTGCTCATCATTTTTTTCTTTATGATTTTGTTTAATTAAGTATTTGTTACTATTTTTATTGCTATTTACAGTAACCTCTATTGTAGCTGTATACTCTTTAATATTTAAAATATAATCTTCAACTTCCTCTAAAGTTTTGTTAAGATTATTATTTCCAATATTTATAGTTTCATAACTTTTTTTAGAAAAAATAATTGAAATTATAACCAGTAAAATAGCAATGGCTAATATAATAAATAAAAATTTTTTTGACTTTATAAATTTAACATTCATACAATAAAACTCCCAATATATTTAATAATAATATATTGAGAGGAATTATAAATATTCACTATTCTATTTAATATTTACAATTAGACCACAATTTTTTAATTTTATAGTTAAATTGTAAATTTAATTTCGCCCAAAAAGGGGCATCCCTATTGGGCGAAATATTCTTTTAAGCATTTTCGTACTTCTTCTGCTGTATCCATTGTGTTTATTTTACTTCTAAAACTGCTTGAGTCTGGCATGCTTTTTGTGTATGCAGAGATATGTTTTCTCATCTCTTTTACGGCTATGTTTTCTCCTTTTTCTTCTGTTTCCAGTTCTAAGTGTTTTAGTATTGTCTCATATTTTTCTTCGTTTGTTGGTTTTTGGATGCAAATGCCGTTTTGTAGATATTGTACTGTTTCTCTAAATATCCAAGGATTTCCGAATGCACCTCTGCCTATCATTATGGCATCTACTCCACTTTGTTCTAACCTTTGCTTTGCTATTTCTCGGCTCGTAACATCTCCGTTTCCTATTACTGGAATGCTAACACTTTCTTTTACTTGTTTTATTATGTTCCAATCTGCTTCCCCAGAATAGTACTGGCTTCTTGTTCTTCCGTGTACTGTTATTGCTGATGCACCAGCTTTTTCCGCTATTTTTGCGGCTTCTACAACAACAATATTATCCGCATCCCAGCCGGTTCTCATTTTGACTGTTACTGGCACTTTAGAATTTGCAACTGCTGTTTCTATTATTTGTTTTACTAGCTCTAAATTTAATAATAATCTACTTCCATCACCATTTTTTACAACTTTCGGTGCTGGGCATCCCATGTTAATATCTACAATATCTGCAAATTCACTAACATATTTACTTGCATATGCAATTGCCTCAACATCACTTCCAAATATCTGCACAGCTAACGGCTTTTCTTTATCACAAGTCTTTAGTAATAATTTTGTTTTTTCATCATTGTATAAAAGTGCTTTTGCACTTACCATCTCTGTATATACAAGCCCTGCATCATTTTCTTTGCAAATTAACCTAAATGGCAGGTCTGTAATGCCTGCCATTGGTGCTAAAAATATGTTATTTTCTAGTTCTACATTTCCTATTTTCAAAATTTACCTCATTTAAATTTTATATATTTTTATTATTTTCAATCGTTAGTCTATAAATATTGCCTTCTGTCTTCTTCCACTAATATTTAACAAAAGACCTATCATCATTAAGTTTGTAAGTAATGAACTTCCACCATAACTTACAAATGGTAGTGGAACACCTGTTATTGGTAATAATCCCATTGTCATTCCTATATTTTCTGCCATGTGGAATAAAAATATTCCTGCAATTCCTATTGCTATATATGATCCTAAATTATTTTTTGCAGTTTTTGCTATAAATATTGACCTTGTTATAAGCACAACATAGGTTATTATTACTGTTGCAGCTATAATAAAGCCCATTTCTTCTCCTATTACAGCAAATATAAAATCTGTAGTCTTTGGATATAAGAAACCTAATTGAGTTTGGTTTCCTTTTAAAATTCCCATTCCCAGGAACTCTCCCGCACCTATTGCAAGCTTAGATTGAATAACATTGTATCCAGCACCTCTTGGGTCTAAGTTTGGATTTAAGAACACATCAATTCTTGTTTTTGCATGCTCTGGTAATACAAAAATATACAATACAGGTAGCAGAATAACAACTAATAAAATTCCGGTAATGATATACCTTTTCTTTATTCCTGCAACAAATAATATAAAAATTGTTGCTATTATAAATGTTATTGCTGTTCCATAATCTGGTTGTTTTACTATTAAAAGTACTGGAACTGCAACTATAACAAGTGCTAATAACAATCTAGTCGGTCTGCTTATTTGGTCTTTGCCTTTTTCCTGTATTTTTGCTACATAAGTTGATAATGAAATTATTGCTATTATTTTTGCAAATTCGGCTGGCTGTATTGATACCGAACCTATTGTAAACCAGCTGGTTGCACCATTTACACTTTTCGTAAACAGAACTGCAATTAGCGAAATTATCATTAGTACATACAATATTGGAGAAATTTTCGATATTGTATTATAATCAACAAATGTTAAAATTATCATTATTGGAATGCTTATCGCAAGCCACATTATTTGCTTCTTAAATTCTTCATATTCTGTGCCTTGCGTTGCTGAAAACAATGCTACTAAACCAATGGCTAATAAAATAACTATACAAACGAGAATTCCCCAGTCCATATTTTTTAATATTTTCTTTCCCATTGAATCTCCTCATTTATTCTTCATTAGATTTATTTGCTGATACTTTTTCTTTAACTTTTTCAGAATCTTCTGAGTCATCTGTTTCATCTAACTCTTCATTATCATCTTCTGAATCATCATTTTCTGATTTATTATCTTCGTTTTCTGCATCAGATTCTTCACTCTCATCATCAACGCTTTCATCGTCATCAGATGTATTAACTGTGCTCTCGTCTAACTCTTCGTCTTTAGAATCATCTTTTACAACTTTTTCATTACTCTCGTCAGAAGTTTTCTCTATTGTATTGTCTTCCTTTTTAGCATTTTCTTGTTTTTTTTCTTCTGTTTCTTTTTCTATATTTTTTTCTTTTTTCATTTCTTCCCTTATTCCGGCGATTGGAATATTTGCATATAATGCTGGTGCACCTGTTGTTCCATCCTCATTTGTCTTGTTTGTTAGACGCACATCTATATCTTTCTCATCAACATCTATATATTTTTTTATAACTTCTATTATTTCTTGTCTCATCATGTCTAAGAAATCAGCTGAAACATTGGCTCTATCTTGCATTAAAACTAAATGTAACCTTTCTTTTGCTGTATCCTTAGATTTTGCTTCTATCTGGTCTTTCTTTCCAATCTTTTTAAAGAAATTAATTACGTTCTCAAACATTATGTACCCTCCACTATTTTTTTCTGAATATGCCTTTTATTTTGGTAAAAAATCCTTCATCTCTGCCCGGAATTGTAACATCAATATTTTCACCAAGAATTCTTCTTGCAATTTCTAAATATGCTTTTCCTGATGGAGCTTTTTTGTTTATTACTGCAGGTTCTCCTTTATTTGTTTGAGTAATTATAAACTCATCGTCTGGCACAACGCCTAAAAGATTGATTGATAGTAAGTCAACAATATCGTCAACATCCATCATCTCTCCTTTTTTAACCATGTTTGGTCTTAATCTATTTACAATTAGCTCTGGATTTCTAATCTCAGACGCTTCTAATAATCCTATAATTCTGTCTGCATCTCTGATTGAAGATATTTCTGCATTTGTTACTACTATAGCTCTGTCTGCTCCTGCGATTGCATTTTTGAAGCCTTGCTCTATTCCAGCAGGGCAGTCAATTATAATGTAGTCAAATTCCTCTTTTAGTTTGCTAGTTAGTTCTTTCATTTGTTCTTCATTTATAGCGCTTTTATCTCTAGTTTGAGCAGCTGGTAATAGGAATAACTGTTCAAACCTTTTATCTTTTATAAGGGCTTGTCTTAGTTTACATTTTTCTTCAACAACATCTACTATATCGTATACTATTCTGTTTTCTAGTCCCATTACAACATCAAGGTTTCTAAGGCCAATATCAGTGTCAACTAATACAACTTTTTTTCCTTTTAGGGCAAGAGCAGAACCAAGATTTGCTGTTGTAGTTGTTTTTCCTACTCCACCTTTTCCTGATGTTATTACTATAACCTCTCCCATAGAATCCTCCATTTCTTACTAACTCTTATCAAATTCACAAACTTTTATAGATTTTTTAATCCATAATTTTCTATTAATATATTATACGCAAATGGGCAAAAAGTCAAGTAAAATTGGGCATTTTATTAAATTTAGATTTTTTATTTTACGCTATTTTTAACACTTTATTTCCCTTAATTTATTTATAAAGTAGTGAATTCTTCCATAATATAATAAATATCCAATTGAATAGATGTGTTTATTATCTACTCTATTGGATATTCTTTTTTTCATATATATTTTAGTTTTTAATATATAACTATTCTAAAACCCAAATCGTAAAAATTATAGTTTGTAGCAGTTAGATATCCTCTTGTCGATACCGGAATTGTTCCCTTATATTGATAATAACTTCCCATTAAAGAACATGGTCTAGTAGTATTTCCAGTATATTCCAATGTGTATTCCCAAACATTTCCTGCAATATCATAAATATTCATATGTGCAAATTTTTCACTACTTCCAGTTGTTAATAGTACATTTTCTTCTTGTTTCTTTTCATATGGGCAATTATTATAATTAATACCATCATCCGTAGAATACTTTACATCCTTATTAGTTATATTCCAAGTGTTATTTTGATAATTACCTAAATTTGTACTGTCCACATTGATTTCTTTGTTGCTAACATTACCTTTTGTATGCATAAAAGCAAGTATTAAGTCCCATTGTACTCCAAACATTAAACTACTTGTTTTGGTTCCTGAATTCATATTTTTTGCAAGTACTTGTGCTTGAGTTCTGTTTACCCATGTATATGGGTAAGCATTAGCTTTTATGACAGGAGTTTGTGTTACATCATGTATAGTTAATTTTTCACTATTTGCATTAAAAATTCTCTGTTTTTGTTTACTTGCATCTATTCCTGTTTCATACCTTCCTACATAAAATCCACCATTTTGATAAACACTTTTTAACATTGTCTTTTTTTGTGCATAATATTCGCTTTCTGTAAACCATCCAGTATTGTTGTTATCTGCCACCCAGGTATCTTTATGTTCTGTTCCATTTCTGTACACACTAGTATATGTGTGCAAATCATTTTCTATTTTTGTATATTCATCATCTGTAAAATTTGTTATATTTAATCCAGCTGTAGGATAAACCGTTGTGTTCTTAGGAACTTCTACCCAAACATATTGGTTTCCATTACCATCTTCTATTACAAGTCCATTATCTAAATTAGTTCTTTTTACTCGTTTAAATTCACTACTTGGATAATATGGCTGAGTCTCATTAGTTCCGGGTAATCCAATTATTTCTTCTCTTATCTCATCTAAATTATTAAATTGTTTTTCGTATGCTTCTTTTGCTAGTATTTGACTTTGTATTTGAATTCTTCTTTTTCCAGAAGCCTTCATATAAGCAGTAGTAAGCACTATTGAATATAGCAATACACTTATAACAACTAATGCAGAAATTGAACCTTTATTATCTCTCAGAATTTTTTTCATTAGAATCCTTCTTTCTCTTTTTTAATACTTATATAATATAATAAATTTAATAAATAAGTCAATAAATTTTCTATATTATTTACCGAATTGTTGTTCACTTTTCTTGACATGTGAGCCAAATAAGAATATACTGAACATGTTAGTTTTGTACTAATTTTTTTGCTATTAAAAAAATTCAATTTTATTTGTATATTTTATAATTAACTTAATTATAGAATCTATACATTTTTGAATGAAAATTTCTAAAAATTAATTTTGTTATAGCAATTATGTTTTAGTACAGCATAACTTTTAAGAAAGGAGATTTTTTAAAGTGGAAAATTTGGTAGAAATTAGATGGCACGGTAGAGGTGGTCAAGGTGCTAAAACAGCTTCTCTTTTGCTTGCAGATGCAGCATTTAACACTGGTAAATATATTCAAGGTTTCCCTGAATATGGTCCAGAGAGAATGGGAGCCCCAATTACAGCTTACAATCGCATTAGCAATAGTCCTATTGTTATTCATAGCAATATTTATGAGCCTGATTATGTTGTAGTTGTTGATGACACTCTTTTAGAAACTGTTGATGTAACTGCTGGTCTAAAAGAAACTGGAGCCATAGTAATAAATACAGTAAAAGATGCAGATTATTTAAAGAAAGCATTAAAAGGATATAAAGGCGGAATTTATTGCATAGATGCAAGGAAAGTTTCTGAAGAGGCTTTAGGAAGATATTTTCCAAATACTCCAATGCTTGCTGCTATTGTTAAAGTTGCAAATATTATGGATGAAACTGACTTTTTGAATGATATGAAAGGCTCGTTCAAGCATAAATTTGCTAAGAAACCTGAAGTTATAGAAGGAAATATGAAAGCTTTGGAAATGGCTTTAAATGAGGTTAAGAAAATTAATTAATGAAGTAAGATTAAAAAATATAATTTTGGCTAAGTCAATTTTCATTTAAACACGGTTACATATCACATATGTTTCCATGCTTTTAAAATTCATTTTTCTTACTAAAATTTAATTTTTTCAATCGAATTTATTCATTATAAGAAAGGATTGTGATAAAAAATGTCAAAAATGCATATAGATAAAAATACCCCAGCAGATGAATTAACACCAGGCGGAATTATTTATCAAGCTGGAAATGCTAGAGAATTTAAGACAGGTGACTGGAGAAGTATGTACCCAGTATGGATTCCAGAAAAGTGCACACAATGTGGATTGTGTTTTCCTGTTTGCCCTGATGACTCTATTCCTGTTAATAAAGAATGTAAAAGAGAAGATTTTGATTACGATTATTGCAAGGGATGTGGAGTTTGTAGCAAGGTTTGCCCTTTCGGTGCAATAGAAATGAAGGAAGGAGTTGGAAAATAGTATGAGTATAAGAGAACGTTTAAGTGGAAATGAAGCTTCAGCAGTTGCTATGAGACAAATTAACCCTGATGTTGTTGCAGCCTTCCCTATTACCCCATCAACGGAAATTCCACAATACTTTTCAACATTTGTTAGTAACGGACAAGTTGATACAGAGTTTGTAGCAGTTGAGAGTGAGCACAGTGCTATGAGTGCTTGTATAGGTGCGGAAGCCGCTGGCGCAAGAGCTATGACGGCAACATCTGCAAATGGATTGTCTTTTATGTGGGAAATGCTTTATATAGCTTCTGGTTCAAGACTTCCAATAGTTATGTCTTTGGTAAACAGAGCCGTTTCTGGTCCTTTAAACATACACAATGACCATTCTGATGCAATGGGTGTACGTGATGCTGGTTGGATTATGCTTTTCTCTGAGAATAACCAAGAGGCATATGATAATTTAATAATGGCTCATCAAATTGCCGAAAATAAAGATGTTTTACTTCCTTTAATGGTTTGCCAAGATGGATTTATTACATCTCATTCAATAGAAAACATCGAACTTATTGAAGATGACAAAGTTAAAGAATTTGTTGGTACATATAAGCCAGAACATTATTTATTAAACCATGATGAGCCTGTCGCAATGGGTCCAATGGATTTACAAGCATTCTTGTTTGAGCATAAATATCAACAAGCAGAAGCTATGAGAAACGCAAAAAAGGTTATTCTAGAAGTTGCTGATAGATTCGAAAAAATGACTGGAAGAAAGTATAGCTTCTTTGAAGAATATAAATTAGACGATGCAGAAATTGCAATAGTTTGTATGAACTCTACAGCAGGAACAACAAAAGCTGTTGTAGACGATTTGAGAGCAAAAGGAATTAAGGCTGGGCTATTAAAGGTACGTGTTTACAGACCTTTCCCAGCAGAAGAAATTGCAAAAGCATTGTCACACTTAAAGGCTGTTGCTGTTTTAGATAAAGACGACAGTGTAAACGCTGCTGGGGCTCCCCTATTTACAGACGTAACATCTGCAATGTATGCAAATCAAGTTGCAAATGTTCCAATGGTAGACTACATGTACGGAATTGGTGGTAGAGATACTACTACAAAAGACATTGTAAGTGTATTCGAGGATTTACAAGAAATTATTAAGACTGGAAATTTAGGAAACCCTTATAGATATTTAGGATTACGTAAAGGAGGAAAATAAACAATGGCATATAATTTAAAAGAAATAATGGCAACTAAACCATCAAGATTTACTGCTGGACACAGAATGTGTGCCGGATGTGGTGCTCCTCCTGTTGCAAGAATGATTATGAGAGCATTACACGAAGGTGACCACGCAGTTGTTTCTAATGCAACTGGATGTATGGAAGTTTCTACATGTATTTATCCATATACTGCATGGACAGATTCTTACATACATACAGCTTTCGAGTGTGCATCTGCTACATGTTCTGGTGTAGAAGCTGCATATAAATCTTTAGTAAAGCAAGGAAAATTAGTAGAAAAAGACGGAGAAAAAACAAAGTTCATAACATTCGGTGGAGACGGTGGAACTTATGATATAGGAATTCAATCTCTTTCTGGTGCAATGGAAAGAGGACACGACATGACATATGTTTGCTACGATAACGGCGCATACATGAACACTGGAATTCAACGTTCATCTGCAACACCAAAATTTGCAGACACAACAACATCTCCAGCTGGAACTGTTATTCCTGGAAAGATGCAATCTAGAAAAGATTTAACACAAATAATGGTAGCACACCATTTGCCATATGTTGCTCAAACAGCAGCATTTGCAAACTTCAAAGATTTATATGAAAAAGCTGAAAAAGCAATATACACAGAAGGTGCAACATTTTTAAATGTTTTAGCTCCATGTCCACGTGGATGGGGTTATGCAACAGAAGATTTAATGAAAATAAACAAACTTGCAATAGACACCTGCTACTGGCCATTATATGAAGTTGTAAACGGAGTATATAAAATAACATACAAGCCAGCCAAAAAATTACCAATAGAAGAATTCTTACGTCCACAAAAACGTTTCAAGCACATGTTCAAACCTGGAAACGAATGGATGATAGAAGAATTTCAAAAAGAGGTTGACAAAAGGTGGCAAGAATTGTTAAACTTAGAAGAGATGACAAATAAAGTTGCTGAATAGTTACTCTTATTTTGCACATACTTAATTAAGAACAATTTATTTTTAATCTTCGACACGTCGCTCTTGGTCGGAGCTCCTTCGGACTCCTCAAAGACGAGCTTCCGGTCTCATTTTAAAAATAGAAATTGTTCTTACATATATTATACATTTTCAAAAGGTGGTGAAATTCATGGCATATAAAATTACAGATAAATGTATTGCTTGCGGAGCTTGTGCAGCTAACTGCCCTGTTTCTTGCATTTCTGATAAAGGAAGCAAATATGAAATTGATCCTTCTATGTGCATAAGCTGTGGAACATGCGCTCAAGTATGTCCTGTTGGTGCTCCAGAAGAGGAATAAAATTTATATACTAATTAAGAAAAAAATCTCCAATATCTATAAAATTTCAAAAGATACTGGAGATTTTTTATTTTTTTAAATTTTTAATTGTTCGCTTGTTTTTTATTAATTTGTCAAATAAAAGTTTTATTAATAAATAAGAAATATTACCAATTCTCCACGTTTTGCTCTCAATCCATTGATATACCCACAAAAAAATGATATAATTAGTTTTAGTTCTTTTGGCTCATATCGGAGCCATGAATTATGTTCGACTTTTCAAAAATAATTTTAGGAGGTCAGAAAATATGTTAAGAACCATTACCCAGAAGTGTCCGTCTTGCGGATATGTGTTTGCTGAAAAGCAGCACATTGAAGTTCAAACAGTGTCCGTAGAAAAGCGGTATACCCATAGGCCCGTTCGAAATCTAAATCCTATTCATGGAAAAGAAATCATAAGACACGATTACTTGGAAGGTGACGAAGAGTTCACAGAAATCTTTGTTAAAGGTTCCTTGGTTCCTCACTCTAAGCAGTATCCGGAAATGGAACTTTTAGTTTGTCCGAAATGCGGTACTGTTTTAGCCCCTTGGGTCGCTATGAAGGTGGAAGTAACCGAAGAATAATATGTTCTTAACCCCAAACCAGCCAGCAGAGATTTTAACGCCTCTACTGGCTGGTTTGTTTATGTAAAAATTTAATTATTTCTCTTTTTATTTTCTTCTTTTTCTATTATTTTGTCTCTTTTTTCTAGTTCTTCTAATTTTTGCAATTCTTTTAGGTTTGCCATTTCTTCGCTATCTACTGTATTTTCAATACTGTCTTTATCATTTACGCTTGCATTTTTTATTACTTTTACGTCTTTTGCTGGATATGTTTTGTATGTTGTGATGTCGTCTTTCCTAAATTGTACTTTTATTGCTTCTTTCAATACCTCTTGTGTAACAACAGTTCCTTCTCCATCTTCTGTTTTTACTATTGAGCCTACTTTTGGCAATTTTTTTATTTTGTCTTCATATACTTCTTGCTCATATTTCAAGCAACACATTAGTCTTCCACAGTTTCCAGATATTTTCGATGGATTTAAAGAAGCACTTTGCTCTTTTGCCATTTTTATTGATACCATGTCGAAATTATTTAAGAATGAGCAACAACATAGTTCTCTTCCACAAACACCATTTCCACCTATTTTTCTAACTTCATCTCTAACACCTATTTGTCTTAGCTCTATTCTTGTTTTGTAGATAGCTGCTAAATCTTTTACAAGCTCTCTAAAATCCACACGTCCATCAGCTGTAAAATAGAATATTATTTTACTATTGTCAAACTTATATTCTACATCTACTAAGTTCATGTCTAATTTGTGTTTTTTTATTTTTTCTTTGCACACCTTCATTGCTTTTTGCTCTTTTATTTTGTTGTCTTCTACTCTTTTCAAATCTCTATTATTTGCAAGTCTTACTATTCTTTTTAATTCTGTTGAAACCTTATCGTCTGGAATCTGCCTTTTATTTATTACAACTTCTCCTACATCTTCTCCCATTGTAGTCTCAACTACAACTTTATCTTTCAAGTTTAATTGTATGTATCCTGGATCAAAGAAATAAACTTTACCAGGCTTTCTGAATCTAACTCCAACTATTGTTCTCATCTATAGTCCCCTTTCTTAAATTTAGTTGAAAATAATTAAATTATTTTTCAACCGTCTCCTCCCACATTTTCAATAGTAAATTGTCTATACACATATCATAATTATTATTCAAAACTATTCTATTTTTGGTGTCTTCTATTATTGCTATTAAATTCAAAAATTTTGCTCTATAATCTTTACTTTTGTTGATATATTCATAAATTATTACTATCATATAATCTAGTAAATCGTTTATAATCTCTTTTGATTTATATAGTATTTCAAATTGGCTTAACATTTTTACTACATTGGGTATTTTCCCATTTAGAAAATTGTTAGTTGTACTTTCTACTGCATTATACTCTTCTAAATTTTCATTTACCTTCATCAGCTTTCCAATGCTTCCATTGCACATTTTTAGCAAATTTTCACTTGGCACTTGCATTCCTTGCTCGATGTTTATGTACGAAATTAAGTCACTTTCCTCAAGATTATTAAAACTAATTTTTAAACATCTAGATTTTATTGTGTTTAGCAACTTATTTTCATTTGCCGTTATTAAAATTATTATTATGTATTCAGGTGGCTCTTCTAATGTTTTTAACAAGCTATTTTGAGCCTCTTCTGTCATTTTGTCACTATCATTTATTATAAATACTTTTTTTCTCGACACAATTGGTTTTGTATATACATTTTCTTGCATTTCTCTTATTTGCGCTATTTTTATAGAATTTCCATCTGGCTCTATCAAAACAAAGTCTGGATTATTGCTCGAATCAAATTTTACACATGAGCTACAATTGTCGTTTCCAATTACATTAGTATTATCATTATTAATTACATTTTCTTCTTGATCTGAGACAGTCTTCTTAGAACCATTTGCATTGCTTAAACATAAAGCCATTTTTGCAAGTTCTTTTGCAAATAACTTTTTCCCAATTCCCTCTTGTCCAACAAATAAATAACTATGTGATAATGTATTATTTTTTATGGTCTCTATAAATTCTGATTTTATTTTCTTATTTCCAATAATATTTTCAAAGCTCAAGTTTTTATCTCCTAATCTCAATTATTAATTGGTTTAATATATTTTTTCTATTAGTCGCAATAATAAACAAACATTAATTGGTTTTAATTCTTTCTTTATTGATTATATCTATTCAGCCTTTTTTATTGTTCCAAATTTATTTAATGGCCAAAATCTTATTGTTACTTTTCCCTCTATTTTTTTTAATGGAATACATCCAAATCTTCTGCAATCTGCAGAAACGCTTCTGTTATCTCCCATTGCAAATACACAACCTTCTGGAACTATTATATCTGTAAACATTCCACCATAAGCTTCAGTTTTTACATTTGAATTTAAATAAGCAGATTCGTCTAGTTCTTCACCATTAATATATACTTTGCCGTCCATTATTTGTACATGCTCACCTGGCAAGCCTATAACTCTTTTTATATAGCTCGTCTTTCCCCATTCTAACACATAATAAGCGAACTTAGAAAATATATTTGTTGGCACTTTATCATATATTGCAACTGGATTACTTAAATCTACTTTATCTTCTCCAATGTATGTAACGCTTGGTTGTTCAAATGTAATTATATCTCCTCTTTTAGGAAGTTGCTTTCTTGTTCTTGGTATTCTGTTTAGTACTAACCTTTCCCCTTGCTTTAATGTAGGGTACATTGAATCCATTTGAACTACTGTTGGAGTTCCAACATAGTATCTTATTAACAATGCAAGTACAATTGCTATTACTATGCATTCTATCCATTCTAATATATTTTTAACTTTTTCGTTCATTTTGCTTTCCTTTCTTTTATCACAAATCTAAGTTGAAAAAGAATTAAATTTTTTTAACTCTTTTTTACAGCCGGAATTCTAATAACAACTTCTGTTCCTTTTCCCAATTCACTCTTAATGTCTATGCTTCCATTGTTTTGTTCTATTATCTCTTTTGCTATTGATAGACCTAGTCCTGTTCCACCCATTTCTCTTGAGCGAGCTTTATCTACCCTATAAAATCTTTCGAATACTCTTGATAAATCTTCTTTTGGAATTCCAATTCCATTGTCTATTACTTTTATGTAAGCATCATTATATACAAAGCCAACATAAATTTTGATATTCCCTTTTTCTTGCGTATATTTTACAGCATTGGATAATACATTTAATATTACTCTTTCTATTCCATTTTTATCTGCTTCTATTGGTGGAACATCGGCTGTAACGTAACATTCAACATTTTGTTTTTTCTTTTCTATTTCAATTGCTAATTTTTCTTGACATTTTTTTGCGACTTCACCTAAATCAAAAATTGTAAGCTCTCTTGTCATTCTGTTTGTATCATATCTTGAAAGTGTCAACAAATCACTTACTAAATCTGCCATTCTTCTGCCTTCAGACGAAATTACAGATAAAAATCTTTGCTGTGTTTCTTTGTCGTAATCTCCGTCTTGTAATGTGTCTGCATAACCAATTATCGAAGTGATAGGCGTTTTTAATTCATGAGATACATCTGCGACAAATTCTTTTCTCATATCATCTAGTTTAACATGCTCTGTAATATCTTGAATAACCGCAATAATTCCAGATGATAGGTCGTTTTCATCTTTATATGATGCTAAGAAAACATTTATAGTTTTATCTCCAATTATAATTTTTTCTTCAGCAGTATTATCTAAGTACAAAATTGCATCCATTTTTATATTTGCATTAAGCCTATTAAAAATCTCATTAAAATTCGACTCTTTATCTATATTCAAAAGTGCCTTAGCAGCTGGATTTATATGCATAATATTTCCTTTTTCATCAAATGCAACTATACCATCATTCATATGTAATAAAATAGCTTCAATTTCTCTTTTTTGTCTATTTACTTCATTCAACTTTTGGTTCATTTCCACATTCATAACACTAATTATATTTATAATAGAATCTAATTCTGTTTTCTTTTTTCTTTTTTTCTTAGGGTTTAACTCTATAAGTTCAACACTCTCACCATTTGCTAGTTTTTGAGCATTTATTATCATTTTATTTAGTGGCTTTACAATAGCCTCTGAAATAAATATTCCAACAACAATTACAATGCAAGAAAATACCAATATTGTTCCTAATATTAGTATTTTTGCTTGGTTCATTTGAGCATCCGTAATATTTATTAAATCTTGAGAAGTTACATATTCCGAAGCTCCTATAAACTCTTGATTTTCACCTATTATTCCAGCAAAAAAAGCTCCCATTCCAATTATTATAATTGTTCCTATTATAAAGAATATCAATAATATTTTATTTTGTAATTTTTTCATCATTAATTCCTTTTATTTAGAGGCTAGATAATATCCAATTCCTCTTTTATTAATAATAATTTTTGAATTTTTTGTGCTGTCTCCAAGTTTTTCTCTAATTCTGCAAACAGTTACATCTACTGTTCTTATGTCTCCATAATACTCATAGTTCCATACTTTTTCAAGTAAAACTTCCCTTGTAACAGGAACTCCAGGTTGCATAGCCAAAAATTTAACTAACTCAAATTCCTTCGGTGTAAGTGGTTTAACTTCTCCTTTTACTTTAACTTCAACCTTTTCTAGGTCAAGTTCTAAGTCTCCAACAACAATTTTTGTATCTTTCTTTTTTTCTTTATCGATAACACTTCCGTCATCATTTTTTCTTAAGTTTGCCTTTACTCTTGCCATCAATTCTCTAACACTGAAAGGCTTTGTAATATAGTCATCTGCACCTAATTCAAGTCCTACAATTTTGTCTACCTCTTCATCTCTTGCAGAAATCATTAATATTGGAACATTATATACTTGCTTTACCTTATTGCACACAGTTAATCCATCTACTTTTGGAAGCATTACATCTAACAATATTAAATCTGGTCTTGCTTCTAGTGCTACATTTATCCCCATCTCACCATCAGTGGCTTCTAATGTGTTATACCCCTCTTTTTTTAAATTGTATACCAAAATGTCTATTATTGGCTTTTCATCGTCAACAACTAATATTGTTTTTTTGTTTGGATCTAATTCTTCTTTCATAGAAGTACACTCCTTCTTTTTATTTTCGTTTTATCTGTCGTCTCTTTCTTGTGATTTTGAACGTTCTATTTCTTGCATTTTGATTTTTTCTCCATCTTTTTCGGTCACAAGTTTATAGTTTGCATCAAAAGCTTGTGCATCTGCAAAATTCTCAATAATCTTATCTAACGTTTCTGTTGGTATTTTGCCATCTTTTGAAAAATGATATTTTTCAAGTTCATTTGATTTTTGAATTTCGTTTACGAGTTTCTTATCTATGCTTCCACTATAGAACAAAGATGTAGCGCTCTTTAGTTCTTTGCCTGTTGGTAATTTTATTTCCGTAACTTTGCTAACCTCGCTGCCATCAAAAACCTCATCACAATATACTTGTATTCTATTTACATCACTTGGATCTTTTATACCATATGCTTCTGCAATTTTCTTCTTAATTATCGCATTATAATTATCTGTTACCAATTGTTTTGCATTACCAATTGTATTACATGCTTCTAAATAAGCTTCTTGTTCATTAAATGTTGGTTCTACCTTATTTTTATATTTATTATACGTATCTATGGCATTTGTCAATTCTTCAAGCCTATCAAAATCTTCCGCAGAAACAACCTTACTCATCATTGGATTAGCTTTAATGCTTTCTAAATATTCCTCAGAATCTGCTACCATTTGTATTGCAGCTTTTGTATCGTTTGTATTTCTAATATTTTTAGCCATATTTGAGATTATTGGACCACCAATTATTCCTGCTGCCAAGCTAACTGTTGCAGCTCCAAGTCCTAACTTTTTATATAATGATTTCTTTTTTTCTAATTGTTTGCTTTTATAGACTCTTCTTCTTGCTTGCTCATTTGTTTCTCTAATGTTTAATGTTAATTCTCTTTTTTCCATTTTTTATCCTTTCTATGGTATAACAAAATATAATGATTTTTCAGCTACCATTTCCGTTCAAAATCTTTGCCCTTATTATAACTCTACCTCGCATATATGTCAAAGCTTTTTTTCAATATTATTACTAGTTTATTACATTTAAGTTTCATAAATAATTTTGACTATTGATTTACTCATAATTATGTATCTTCGCCCAAAAAGGGGCGTCCCTATTGGGCGAAAATTTATATTATTACTTCTATATTGTATACTCCGTTTTCTTCTATTTTAATTTGTTTTTCTGATATCTCTTCTCCATTACATATCATTTGTTTTACAACGGTTGTATTGCTTATGCTTGTGATGTTTGCAGTATTTTCTCCTGTTTTTTCGCTGTTTTTATTTAGACCTAAAATAATGTTTCCACGTGCTACTTTTATATTTAATACGCTGTTTTTGTATTTATATTTTATTTCGTAATTGTCCCAATTTTGTGGTATGTGTGGTTCTATTTTTAGATATCCGTTTTCTATATTTAATCCTAAAATATATTTTATTCCTGCAATATACATCCAACTGCTTGAACCTGTATACCACGTCCAGCCTCCACGGCCAGCTAGGTTTCCTTGTCCATACACGTCTGCTGCTATTACATATGGTTCTACTTTGTATTTGCTACTTTCGTCTTTGGTACGCGCATGTTCTATTGGATTTATCATTCTAAAGTTTTCATATGCTTTGTCATTTAAGTTCAGCATGGTTTGAGCAATTATCGTCCAAGTTGCAGCATGAGTGTATTGTCCTCCATTTTCTCTTGTTCCCGGCAAATATGCCTTTATATATCCAGGTTCTAACTTGCCTTTTTCAAATGGTGGGTCTAACAATTTTATTATTCCTATTTCTTTGTCTACTAAATGGTTTTCTAAGCTTTCCATTGCTATATATTTTTTGTCATTATTGCCTGCTCCAGAAATTGTTGCCCAACTTTGTGATATGCTATCTATTTTGCATTCTTCGTTTTGCAAACTTCCGAGTGCATCTCCATCATCTGTAAAGGCTCTTTTATACCATCTACCATCCCATGCATTGTTATTTAATGCTCTTTTTAGCTCTTCCATTATAAACTGATATTTTTCTTTCTTCTCGAAATTTCCCATTCTTTCACAAATAGGAATAAATTCTTTTAACACAGCATACATGAAGAAACCAAGCCATACACTCTCTCCTTTTCCTTTTGCTCCGACATTGCTCATTCCATCGTTCCAATCTCCAGTACCGATTTTAGGCAAACCATGTTCTCCAAAATTTCCTATTCCAGTTTGATTTAATCCTTCTTTTCCGAGATTGTTCGTTTCTCCTTTATTCTGTTCTGCATCTTGTTCATATTTTCCTACTTTTATTTTTTCAACTTCATTATCTTCTATTCCAATTGCCTTTTCTATTGCTCTTATACAGTGTTTGTATACACTTTCTTTAAAGTCTGCGTCTTTGTATAAATCATACCTTTCATTTTCGTTTTCTGATAATTGTAGTCCGTCTTTGTACGACGGGTTTTCTTCTAAAATTTCATAATCTCCTGTATAGGAAATGTAGTCTGCGACTACGTATGGAAGCCACAACAAGTCATCAGAGATTCTGGTTCGTATTCCCTTATCAGTTTCTTCGTGCCACCAGTGTTCAACATCTCCTTCAATAAATTGATGTCTGCAATTTCGTAATATTTGTTCTCTTGCGATGTTTGGTTCTACATATTTTATAAGCATACAATCTTGTAGTTGGTCTCTAAAACCATATGCACCACCAGATTGATAGAACCCAGTCTTGCCATACATTCTAGAGCTTATTGTTTGGTATATTAGCCAACCATTTAACAATATATTTGTAGATTCCATTGGTGTGTTTATTTGCAATTTGTTTACTAGCTGTTCCCAATGTCTTCTTATATTTATATATTCATTTTTGCAGTTATTTACATTTGAATACTTATATGCCAAGTCTTGATATTCTTCTTTGTTTGACGCATCTCCCAAAGTAAATACTATTTCCTTTGTTGAATATGCTTCTATTGTTACATTTATTTGGATTGCGACTATTCCATCCTCTCCAAATGAATTTTCTCTGTTTAGAGCAAGCTCATCTAGCCCAACTGGATTTTCTAATGTTGAATTTTTCAAGAACGACGCTTTACTTCCAGTGTATGAGCTTATTTTTTCACTGCACCCGATAAAGACTTGATTGTTATTTTTTTCATCTGATAGATTTTTTACTAGCATAATGTTTGACGCATTATTCATTTCTAACTGTAGAAATCCATTGCTTTTTATCTCGTCCTCACCTAAGACAGGTTTTATATAATAAATTAATTTTAGATTTTTACGCTGAGGATTTTTGTTTTCTAAGGTTATCAAATTTACTTTAATATTGTCGTTTTCTGGCACAAACATATCAACAGTCTGCCTTATTCTCGAAGAACTATGAATATATTTTGCATAACCAAAGCCATAAACTACAAAATAATCGTTATTATCTGGCATAGGATTAAATCCCAGCGACCACTTTCTGCCTGTATACATGTCTTTTGCATATATTATTTCTGATGGAGTGTCTAGCACTTGGTCATTTGACCATGCTGTAATTCTGTTTAATCTACTGTTCTTGTACCAAGTATATCCTCCCATATTCTCTGTTGTTAATGTTCCAAAGGTTTTATTGGCTAAAATATGGCTCCACACCGTCGGTAGCTTACGGGTTTTATTAATGCAAATTAAATATTCCTTGCCATCTTTAGAAAATCCGCCATATTCGTTAAAATATTTTAAAGAAGCTTCTTCCATAAAGTTTTCTTTCTCTTCATTTACTTCTATAAAATTGTTTTGTTTTGCATCAAAAACGGTTTCTTTAACATTGTCTAGCATCTTGCTTTCTATATCTTCCATTTGAAGAGCTAGAGAACTGTAATAAGCATTTATTACTAAATTTGCACGTTCTTCCAACAGTTTTTTATCTTTCTTCTCTATATTTTCCAAGCAGAAAATTCCAGCTGGAATATTAAGCAAGTACGCTAAGTTTCTATTAAAAATAGCCCTTTGTATAGCGTCTTTTACATAGTTTTCGTACGACTCTTTTTCTTCATTTAATATTACTAAATCCACTTTGATATTCTTTACCCTAAAAAATTCATAAGCACTTAAAACCTCTTGAATTATATCAATATCGTTTATGTCTTTTATTTTTACCATTAATATTGGCAAGTCTCCAGATATTCCATATTTCCACAGTTCAGATACTGGGCACAGTCTATCATACGAAGCTTTTATAGAAACTTTTGGCGTAAACAGCAAATATGAAAGCATCTTCTGATATACTTCTATGTCTTTGCCCTTTATGCCTAGATATCTATTCTCCGCCTCACTCTTTGCTTTTAGTAGTTCGAAGGTACGTTTTGTATTTTCATTATTCATAAATTTTGCCATGTTTTTTATTACTTGCTCTTTATCATATCCAACCGAAATTATTAGGTCAAATATTGCTGTTTCTTCTGGTTTTATATCGACAGTTTTCTTTAATGCAATTATTGGGTCTGTCGTGTAACCAATCTTCTTGCTAAATGGTATCGAATTTTCTACTTCACGTGGAATTCTATAATTACATCTGCCCCATAATTTTTCTTTGTCAATTTCAAACTCCACATCTCCCAACTCATTCGACTGGCTAAATAGATTTACTGCCATATATGCATCTTTTTCACCGTTAATGTGTGCTTTTCTCTTCACGACTATTGTGTTTATTGAATCTATATACTCAAACGAAACAAATAAATTATTGAAGGCCTTGTGTGCAAAATCTTGCATAGCACTCGATAGTACAGGTTCTAAAAGTGCCGTTATTTCCAATACTTCTTCAGATACACCATTGTTTTTCAGTTCCAGCCTTCTTATTTCGACTGGGTCATCTGTATCTACTATTATTTTTGTAACAGTTCGAATATTTTCATCATTTCTTACTATTTTGTTAGCTTCAGGAGAGAAAATTATATCGTATTTATCTGGTATTCGCAGATTTTTTGAATACGTATTCGTCCAAATGTTTTTATTACGTATATTCTTAATATAAAATTTTATTCCCTGCTCTGCCTCATCAGTTTCCTTATATCTATTAACCTGCAAATCTCCATATTTACTATAACCATTGCCATATTGATCAAGCACGATTGTATAGTTGTCGTTTGCAATAACATTAGAAACATTCAAATTTTCGTTTATTTTGCTGTATTTTCTTTGAGTGTAATCTTCGTAATCTACATATTTTATCTTCTCAATTTTCTCTTTTTCTTCTTTTGTAGTTATCATATTTTCTGGCATTTTTTCTTGCAATAAGATGTCGACAGCCTCAATTTCCGGATTTTGTTTAAACCTCTTTTTTATTACACCATTGTTTAATAAATTGTCTATTGAAAGCAAAATTAATCCTTGATGATGTGCCATATACGTTTTTACAGGCGTATAGCCGTTTTTCGCCCTGCCGGGTGTAAAATCTATCGACTCATAGAAGCCATACTTATTGTACATTCCCTTTTCACTTAGATTTTTTAGATTTTCTATTACTAATTTAGGTTCTTCATCAATAGCCAAAATTGAACCATATGAAGATGTTACAATCTCGTCTGAAAGTCCCCTCTTTAGCCCCAGCCAAGGTATTCCAAATGCCTTGTATTGATAATTATTATTTAAGTCTTTTAGATTAAAGGCAGCCTCAGAAATTCCCCATGGAATTCCTAGTTTTTTAGCATATTCCAGCTGACTCATTATCATAAATTTACAAGATTCATCCAAAATACTGCCCGGGTATTGCTCGATGTTTATTGTAGGCATCAAATACTCAAACGAAGTTCCAGACCATGAGATAAGCCCTTTATAATTATTTAGAGTCGTAAGAGTTCTGCTTAAATTATACCAATGCTTCTCTGTAATATCTTTTTTAGCAATAGCAACTAAACTTGTCTGCCTTGCCTCAGATGCAAGTAAGTCGTAATATGAGTCTGTTAGTTTATTTTCTTCTACATTGAAACCTATCGAAAATAGCCTATTCTCACTATCATACAACTTTGAAAAATCTGTGTTATTTATGAGCGTGTCTGTAACATTAATCATGAAATCTATCTTATTTAGTACCTCAGGCGTTATTTGTACATTTTGTTCTTTTTCTTCACTACTTAAATTCTGATATATCTCATCATTCTTATTCTCTCTTTTTTCTATTAAAAACTGCTTTAAAACATACAAATATCCTACAAAATTTCCACTATCAACAGACGAAACATACTTTGGAATTAGTGGCTCTAATGTTTCTATATTGTACCAGTTGTACAAATGTCCATTCCATTTTGTGAGTCCGCTAATTGTTTCTAGCATTTTATATAATAAATTTAGTGTGTCCTCTAAATTTTCAAACTTTAAGTCGTATGAAGCCATTACAGCAAGCAGTGCAAGACCGATATTGGTTGAAGATGTTCTCATTACCACTTTTGTTTTTCTATCTTCTTGATAATTGTCTGGTGGCAAAAAGTTTGACTTTTGTGTTAGGTTTTCCTTAAAATATAGCCATGTTCTATCTGCAACTTCTTGCAAGTATTTTTTTTCGCTTTCATCTATCTTTTCTACAGCTTTTATTTCTTTATTTGCCTTGCTAATTTTACACATTAAAGCTGGAGTTAAAAGCCAATACAAACCTATTATTAGCGCAAAATTTGCAATGCCAACATTTAAGCTTTGTACTAATATTGCAACAGCAATTCCTAATATTCCAAACAGAGTGTTTGCACTCATATTCTTATAATATGAAAATACATCTGTTTTAGCCGTTCGTTCAGCTTCTTCTGATGTAATCCACTCTAAGAGATGTTTTTTGCTTTTCGCCATTCTGTATATTGTTTTGGTTTCTGCCTTTGTGGTTATCCATGCCTTGTCTGGAATTAACCCAATATCTAAAATCCCTCTATAGACACTAGCCTTTAAACCATCTATTGTTTTCACAAACCTTTTAGTCTTAATGTTTCCATCTTTTTTACTAATGATTCCATTTATAATATCTAGTATAGTTGGAATTAGAGAAGATATCAGTGCAAGCACAATTATTCCACACATGTTTATTTTTAATACAGTTGCTATAACCACCGAAAATACTAGCATTGCTAGTACACTACTTTCTTGTTTGCTTCTTACTATATTGCTAAATATTTTATATTTACTAAGCAAATTTAATGGATTTTGTTTTATCTCGCCTTTTTTATTTTCTATGGTTTTTCCAAGCCATGGTAATATTTGATAGTCACCTCTAATCCATCTATATAGCCTCGTTCTAAAACTTATATAGCTTGATGGATAGCCATCCATAAGCATTATGTCTGATGTTAGTGCGCATCTTAAATAGCTTCCTTCTAATAAGTCGTGGCTCAAAACCGTATTTTCTTTAATCTCATTTGCAAGCACTTTCGAAAATATAGATAAATCGTAAATTCCTTTTCCAGTAAAAATTCCTTCATCAAAATTGTCTTGATACAAATTTGAAATTACATTTGTATATGAGTCTGTCCCTCCTTCGCCTGCATATACTTGAGTAAATATGCTCTTTCTGCTCTCTACTAGTCCAACTCCAACACGTGGTTGCATTAGTGCATGCCCTGAAATTACTAGATCTCCTCTCTCGTTTACTTCTGGTTTATTTAAAATATGAGCCATTGCTCCAACAAGCTCTAATCCAGATTTCAATGTTAAATCAGTATCTGAGTCCAAGGTTATAATGTATTTTACTTTTTTTATTTGTGAGATATCTATTGTATTAGCCCTAAAAGGATTTGCAATATTCCCGAGCAAATATTCATTTAATTGGTTTAATAAGCCTCTTTTTCGTTCCCATCCCATGTAACACTCTTCATTAGAATTCCAAATTCTTTTTCTATATACAAAATTGAAAATGTTACCATATTTTTCGTTTAGCCTTTTTGATTGTTCTATTCCTTCTCTTATAACTTCTTCATCAAACTCTTCTATTTCCTTGTTTCCAGAACTACAGTCTCCCAGCAAAGTAAAGTACAAATTTTTGCTCTTGTTTGCAATATAATAAACCTCTAATTTTTTCATTAATTCTTTAACTTTTTCTTTGCTCTTTACTATCGTAGGAATTACCACCATTGTGCTGCAATTCTCTGGAATTCCGTTTTGAAAATCAATTTTCGGAATAAGCTTTGGTTTTACCACCTTACTTAACACATATTGAATAATCTTAGAAACAATATTTTCTATTGGCAATATTGAAACCAACGCTAGAATTATTGAAAGTAATACTTTAACTAATATTGGAATATTTCCTATAAAATTACGAGCAACGTCTCCAAAGCTCTGGTACCATAACATATAATAAAAATTAATGCTCAAAATAAGTGTCAACAGCAAAGAAACTCCCCATACTGTCTCTATATAGATTTTTGCCTTTTCTTCATTTGATTTTAGTGTAATCTTCTTTTCTAGTAGGCTATTCAATAAAGTTTCTTTTCCATCAGAAATTAAGTAAAACCCAATATGCATGCTCTTTTCGTTTGCTTCTGGTTTCTCACTAGCCTGCAAACTTAACTCCAAGCACTTCTTCGCAATATAAATTTCTGAAATTTTAGTCTTTTTAGAAATTTCCTGTATTGCATTTCTGTAATAACTTTTAGTAGTACTATCCATTTTTTCATACTGCTTTGCTGGGTCTTGTTTTAGAATATCCTCTACCCTATTTATCTTTTCGAATATTTCCAAGAAATTAATTCTCGAAATTGCCTTAAGAGTCAATATACAATTTCCAACAGATACTTTCTTTACTGCAATATCAAAATGCTCTTTTTTTACAACCTCGTAGATATCGCTGCCTGTTTTTGCAACTTCGTCTTCCAAAATATTTAGATATGCATATGCCTTGCTTCCCATCTTTTTTAGTCTATATGACATATACTCTATGAACGCATTTTTTACTTGCCCTTTCTCTATAAGCATAATTTTAGGTAATATTACAGTTCTGCTTTTTTTCTTTTCCTCTCCAAAATACTTGCATATAATCTCTTCTACTCTGCTCTTTTGCATTTGAGACATGTAAATTGTTTCACAAATTTCTCTTATATTTTCTATTAATGCAATCTGAATAAACAATCCAATATTCCAAATTTCATTCATGCTTAGAGTTTTTTTAGTTTGGTATGCTTGTAACATATATTCTAAATTTTCTGAATTTATCTTTCCATCAGTATAAGCTACCATTTCTGTTGCAAGCACATAAACACGTGCAAAGCCCTTGAACCTGCCATTTGCAAGTCCCAGAAAGTCTGTATATTTCTTTAACGTTAACTCTTTACTTATATTTTTTACAATTTCTTCTATTACATATAAATTATCTAGAATCCACTCTCCTGCTGGATGTATTGGTATTCCCTGCTTTATTTGTTCATTCAATAATTTATAAATTTCTTTAATAACAAAAAAATTTTCTTTAAGTCTTGGAATTGGATACGTATCCTTCGCCGATTTTTCGGTTAAAATATGGTCAGAAGCAATTTTTTCTAAATATTGCTCCAATTGGTATCTATCTAAAACGGTTCCTTTAATATTTAATTTCTTTTTTTCCTTCAAAAAAATCCACTCCTTGGAATATGTTTTACACATATTTTCTCCAAAAAGTGGATAACTTATACGTTTATTACGTTCTTATTTGTTTGTTATTTAATCATTGCCTAGTTCTGTGTGTTAGAAGTTTGATTTCCAACATATTCAGCATTTCCAAATCCTAATATCATTTGGAATATTGGGCTTAATAATAAAAGTCCAAATATAAATGCTGTTGATTGATTAAATGCCTTGCCTAGTTTTACCATAGAAACTATTGATAAAGCAAGTGTTATAATCCAGCCAATAACTGGTATAGCTGATAATAAATATAATAACAATAACCATGGTGAAAGTCCTATTATTTTATATAGAACAACTACATTATATATTGGAATTAATGCCTTCCATCCTTCTTGACCAGCTTTAACAAATATTTTCCATTGTGCAACAATTATAAGTACATAAAAAGCTACAAAAATCATGCTATATGTACTTATTAAAGATGCAAGAGTAGCTGCTGAAGCAAATGTTGTCATATCAGCATATGTAGAATTATACATATTCCCAATCCCCCTTCCTTTATTTTCTAAAATGAGAATACCATAACAAATAAAATTTTTCAACTCTTTTCGACAAATTTAGAAATATTCCATTATCCCATTATAAATTCCCCATGCTAATTTTGTTTGATACTCCTCCTGTTGTAGTTGCTTTTCTTCCTCTGAATTCGATAAAAATCCACATTCCACAATAACTGTTGGTATTTCTACATGTTTTATTATATACACATTATTAATTTTTAGTGGTGTTCTTTTGTTTTCTTTCTGCATTGTTTCATTTAAATTATTTTGAATACAAGTTGCTAATCGCTTTCCGTCTTCGTTCCCATCTTTAAAGAATGTTTGCCAACCATAATATTGATTTTCTGGTATTTTATTTAAATGAATGCTAACAAATATATCTGCAGATGAATTGTTTCCAATTTTAACTCTGTTTCTTATATCAGAATTTTTCTTTTCTCTTAAAGTTTTCTTATCCACATCATAAATTGCATTATCGTCCGACCTTGTAAGAACAACATTAGAGCCACTTTGTTCTAATAACTGTTGTAATTTTAATGCTATCTTCAAATTAATTTCTGCTTCACTAACACCGTTACCACTCACGGCTCCGCCATCTTCGCCACCATGGCCTGCATCTACAATTATAGTTTTACTACTTACAGGAGTAGCCATTGTTGCAACAGTTTTGTTTGTATTTATGTTACTTGCTGTTTGAAGCACAAACATACCAATAGGCAAAAATATTGCAAGTGTTAAAAATATTATTCTTTTTTTATTAATTACAAACATAAAAATCTCCTACAAATATACTAATTATTTTAATATATTCATAGGAGCACAATTTTATAACATTTAAGCTTAATTTATTCATACTTTAGTTTTTCCAGCGAAATATTGATATTGTGTTGCATATTTTTCAAATTAATATTAGCTCTATATTGCAACCTTTTTAAACAATTATTTTTTCGCCCCAAAAAGGGCGTCCCCATTGGGCGACGTCCTTCTTCTAAAATATTATTCTTCATTTTCTGTTGTATTTTCTACATCATCTATATCGTCAACAACATCTTCTACAGTATCTGCCTCTGTATCTTCTGGCATTTTTTCTCCGTTTGGTGCTACTGATACTTCTGTGTTTTCTGGTTCTTCTGTGTTTATTCTTATTTTCTTGTATCTCTTCATACCAGTTCCGGCTGGGATTAACTTACCAATGATAACATTTTCTTTTAATCCTATTAATTCGTCTGTTTTGCCTTTTATTGCAGCTTCTGTTAATACTCTTGTTGTCTCTTGGAATGATGCTGCAGATAAGAAACTATCTGTTGCAAGTGAAGCTTTTGTTATTCCAAGTAATACACGTTTACCTGTTGCAGGTCTTAATCCTTGCTCTTCGGCTAACTTGTTCTTGTCTTCGAATTCATACATGTCTACTAAAGAACCTGCAAACATGTCTGTATCTCCGTTGTCTTCAACTCTAACTTTCTTTAACATTTGTCTTGCAATAAGTTCGATGTGTTTGTCGTTGATATCAACACCTTGGTTTCTATAAACTTTTTGAACTTCGGCAATGATGTATTCGAATACACCTTGTGGTCCGCTAATTGCAAGTACTTCTGCTGGGTTTTTAGAACCTTCTGTTATTTGGTCTCCGGCTTCTAGAACATCTCCTTCTCTAACTTTTAGTTTAGATCCGAAAGGTATTAAGTATGTTCTGCTATCATCGTTTGATGTTACAGTTACTTCTTTTCTCTTCTTTTCGTCTCTTATAGAAACTTTTCCAGCGATTTCTGTAATTATAGCAACACCCTTTGGTTTACGAGCTTCGAAAAGCTCCTCAACTCTTGGAAGACCTTGTGTAATGTCGGCAACACCGGCAACACCACCAGAGTGAATAGTACGCATTGTAAGCTGTGTACCAGGCTCACCAATTGATTGAGCTGCGATTATACCAACTGTGTCTCCTATATCAACTTCTTTTCTAGATGCCAATCCCATACCATAGCACTTAGCACAAACTCCGTGTTCTGTTCTACATCCGAATACACTACGTACTTTAACATGTGTAATTCCTGCATCTACTATCTTATCTGCTAATTCTTCTGTAATTAGAGTATTTTTGTCTACTATTATTTCTCCAGTAGTTGGATTCTTGATATCGTCTAATGGATATCTACCTAATAATCTTTCTTGCATTTTTTCGATTACTTGGTTTCCATCTTTTATATCATATACTTCAAGTCCATCTGTTGAACCACAATCATCTTCTCTTACGATTATGTCTTGTGATACATCAACCAATCTTCTTGTTAAGTATCCAGAGTCTGCTGTTCTTAAAGCTGTATCTGAAAGTCCTTTACGAGCACCATGTGCAGAAATGAAGTACTCTAATGCGTCAAGTCCCTCTCTGAATGATGATTTGATTGGGATTTCAACTGTTTTACCAGTTGTACTAGCCATAAGTCCACGCATACCAGCAATTTGCTTTAACTGGTCTAAGTTACCTCTGGCTCCAGAGTCTGACATCATGAACATTGGGTTTTCTTTACTGAAGTTGTCTCTCATTGCATTTTTAACATCATCAGTAGCTTTTTCCCAAATCTTAATTACTTCGCTGTATCTCTCATCATCTGTAATTAATCCACGTCCATATTGTTTTAATATGTTATCAACATCTGCTTGAGCTTTTGCAATTATTTCCTTTTTCTGTGGTGGTACCTTAACATCATCTATAGATACTGTTACAGCACCTAATGTAGAATATTTGTAACCTGTAGATTTAATATAGTCTAGTAATTCTGCTGTTCTGCTTAGACCATGTACAGAAATACATTTTCCTATAATCTTTCCTAGGTTTTTCTTTGATACTACTCCATTTATTTCATATTCAAATTCGTTTTCTGGCTTACTTCTATCAATAAATCCTAAATCTTGAGGAATTCCTCTATTGAATATTATCTTACCTGGTGTTGTAGCAACTTTTGCATGTTTTTCTACACCGTCTACAATCTTAGTTCTTCTTACGAAAATCTTAGAGTGCATTGTTACATCGTTGTTTGCAAGTGACATTATTGCTTCTTCTGGAGATGAGAAGTATGTTCCTTCGCCTTTTTCTCCATCAACATCCATTGTTAAGAAGTAACTTCCTAGAATCATATCCTGTGTAGGAGTTGTTACTGGCTTACCATCTTGTGGTTTTAACAAGTTGTTTTCTGAAAGCATTAAGTATCTTGCTTCTGCTTGTGCTTCTGGTGATAATGGTAAGTGAATAGCCATCTGATCACCATCGAAGTCAGCATTGAACGCTGTACAAACTAATGGGTGAAGTTTTATTGCTCTACCTTCAACAAGTACTGGCTCGAATGCTTGAATACCAAGTCTGTGTAGTGTAGGAGCACGGTTTAATAATACTGGGTGGTCTTTAATAACATCCTCTAGTATATCCCAAACTTCTGGGCGTAATCTTTCTACCATTCTCTTTGCATTTTTTATGTTGTGTGCTATTCCACGGCTAACTAGTTCTTTCATTACAAATGGTTTGAATAATTCTACTGCCATTTCTTTTGGAACACCACATTGGTAAATTTTAAGTTCTGGTCCAACAACTATAACTGAACGTCCTGAATAGTCAACACGTTTTCCTAGTAAGTTTTGTCTGAATCTACCTTGTTTACCTTTTAACATGTCTGATAATGATTTAAGTGGTCTGTTTCCAGCACCTGTAACAGGTCTTCCACGTCTTCCATTATCTATTAAAGCATCTACTGATTCTTGAAGCATTCTCTTTTCGTTTCTAACGATTATTTCTGGAGCTCCAAGTTCTAGTAATCTCTTTAATCTGTTATTTCTGTTTATAACTCTTCTATATAAATCGTTTAAGTCTGATGTTGCAAATCTTCCACCGTCTAATTGAACCATTGGTCTTAAATCTGGTGGTATAACTGGTACAACTTGCATTATCATCCATTCTGGTCTATTGTTTGAAAGTTTGAACGATTCAACTGTATCCAATCTTTTTACCAATTTGGCTCTTTTTTGTTCGCTAGCCTTTTCAAGTTCTTTCTTTAATTTCTCTGATAATTTATCAACATCAATTTCTGATAGTAATTTTCTTATTGGTTCTGCACCCATTTCTGCTTTGAATGAGTCTCTACCAAATTTTTCTTGAGCTTCTACAAATTCTTTCTCAGAAAGTATTTGTCCTTTTGTTAATGTTGATGTACCTTTATCTGTTACTATGTATGATGCAAAATATATAACTTTCTCTAAGGCTTTAGGTGAAACATCTAACATTAAAGCTATTCTGCTTGGTATTCCTTTGAAATACCAGATATGAGCTACTGGGGCAGCAAGCTCTATGTGCCCCATTCTCTCTCTTCTTACTTTAGATTTTGTAACTTCAACGCCACATCTATCGCAAACTATTCCCTTATATCTTACTCTTTTGTACTTACCACAATGGCACTCCCAGTCTTTTGTTGGTCCAAATATTCTTTCACAGAATAGACCATCTTTTTCTGGTTTTAATGTTCTATAATTGATAGTCTCTGGTTTTTTAACTTCTCCATGTGACCATTCTCTTATTTTCTCATCAGATGCTATGCCAATTTTCATTTTATCAAAATTTTCTAATTCATCCACTATTTTTTCCCCCTTGGAATTAAAAGTACCTATTTAGTTTTACTCATCGTCATCATTAAAATCTTCATCTTCTAAGATGCTTGAATCATCATCTAGTATGATGTCATCGTTTTCATCATCTAGGTCATCAAATAATTTGTCATCTTCAGAATCTTCGTCATCTGATGATTCTTCTGTGTATCCATCTGATAATTCATTTTCATCTACAACATTTTCTTCATGTAGAGATTTATTTTCTATATTACTAAAGCTTGTAGAATCGTCTATATCTTCTTTAAGCTCAACTTCCTTGTTATCATGTGTATACAATCTTATGTCTAAGCCTAAAGCTTCTAATTCTTTTACAAGAACTTTGAATCCTTCTGGAACGCCTGGCTCTGGAATGTTTTCCCCTTTGACAATAGCTTCATATGTCTTAACACGTCCTACAACATCATCTGATTTAACAGTTAACATTTCTTGTAGTGAATATGCAGCACCATATGCCTCTAATGCCCAAACTTCCATTTCTCCGAAACGTTGTCCACCGAATTGTGCCTTACCACCTAAAGGTTGTTGTGTAACTAATGAGTAAGGTCCTGTTGAACGAGCATGTATCTTATCATCAACTAAGTGGTGTAGTTTCATCATATACATAACACCAACTGTAATTGGTTTAATGAATTGCTCTCCAGTTCTTCCATCGTATAGAATTGTTTTTCCATCACGACGTAGTCCTGCTTCTTCTAGCAAGTCTTCAATTTCATAGTCTTTTGCACCATCGAATACTGGTGTTGCGACTTTCCAGCCTAATGCACGAGCAGCCATACCTAAGTGAACTTCAAGAACCTGTCCTAAGTTCATACGAGAAGGTATACCCATTGGGTTAAGAACTATATCTACTGGTGTACCATCTGGTAAGAATGGTAAATCTTCTTCTGGTAATATTCTTGAAATAACACCTTTGTTACCATGACGTCCAGCCATTTTATCACCAACTGATATTTTTCTCTTTGTTGCTATATAGCATCTAATTACTTGGTTTACTCCAGGAGCTAGTTCTTCTGAATTTTCTCTAGTAAATATCTTGATATCTACTATTGTTCCAGCTTCTCCGTGTGGTACACGAAGTGATGTATCTCTAACTTCTCTAGATTTTTCACCAAATATTGCACGAAGTAATCTTTCTTCTGCTGTTAGCTCTGTTTCTCCCTTTGGAGTAACCTTACCAACTAATATATCTCCAGGTCTTACTTCTGCACCTATTCTTATAATACCGTTTTCATCAAGGTCTTTTAATACGTCGTCACCAACATTTGGAATATCTCTTGTAATTTCCTCTGGACCTAATTTTGTATCACGACATTCACAATCATATTCTTCGATGTGGATTGATGTGTACACATCTTCTTTAACAAGTCTTTCGCTTATTAATACGGCGTCCTCGTAGTTGTAACCTTCCCATGTAGAGAATGCTATAATTACGTTTCTTCCTAATGCCATTTCACCATTCTTTGTAGCTGGTCCATCTGCTAGGATGTCTCCAGCTTTAACTACTTCACCCTTTTGAACAACTGGTCTTTGGTTAATACATGTACCACCATTTGTTCTCTTGAATTTACGTAGTCTGTAATGGTCTATCTCATTTTTCTTATTTCTTACTTGTACTTCGTCAGCTGTAACCTTTTCAACAATACCTTCATTTTTAGCAGTTACTGTTGTTTCAGAATCACGTGCAGCTTTGTATTCCATACCTGTTCCAACTATTGGAGACTCTGGTATTAAAAGTGGAACTGCTTGACGTTGCATGTTAGATCCCATTAGAGAACGCTTAACATCATCGTGCTCCAAGAAAGGTATCATGGCAGCAGCAACAGAAACTAATTGTTTTGGTGAAACATCTACATAGTCTACTTCGCTTGCCTTAACCTCTGTAATTTCAGATCTACGTCTTACTTTTACCATTTTGTTTACGAATCTGCCTTCTGCGTCTACTGGTTCTGATGCTTGTGCGATTGTATATTTATCTTCTTCATCAGCAGGCATATAATCAACTATATCTGTTAATTTACCTGTTTCTTTATCAACTTTTCTATATGGTGTTTCTACAAATCCATATTCGTCTATCATAGCAAATGATGAAAGTGCAGAGATAAGTCCAATGTTTGGTCCTTCTGGAGATTCAACTGGGCATAGTCTACCATAGTGAGTATAGTGAATATCACGAACCTCGAATCCAGCTCTTTCACGAGAAAGACCTCCAGGTCCTAATGCAGAAATTCTTCTCTTATGAGTAAGCTCTGATAATGGGTTTGTTTGATCCATGAATTGTGATAATTGAGAGCTTCCAAAGAATTCTCTTATTGATGATGTAATAGGTTTTGTATTGATTAATGTTTGTGGTGTTACAGAGTCTAAGTCTTGTATTGTCATTCTTTCACGAACAACTCTTTCAAGTCTTGTTAAACCAATTCTGAATTGGTTTTGTAGTAACTCACCAACACATCTAATACGTCTGTTTCCTAAGTGATCTATATCATCAACTTTTCCTATTCCATAATCTAGATTTAATAGGTAACTAATAGATGCAATCATATCCTCTGTTGTGATTGTTAGAGGAACTAATTCGTTGTATCTTTCTTTAATTACATCATGTAATTTTTCGTCTGGAGTTGTATCCATTATAGATTTTAATACATTGTAATTAACTCCTTCTTTGAAGTGAAGGTCAGATAAATCTACATTTGGTAACATTTTGTGGATATTTACTATTCCATTTCCTATTACTCTTACTTTTTGGTCATCAACTAATACGTCTACTATATTAATTCCAGAATTTTGAATAGCTTCTGCGGCTTCTGCAGTAATTCTTGTATTCTTTTCTGCTAAAACTTCACCTGTTGATGGATCTACTATATCATCATAAGCAACTTGTCCTGTTATTCTAGTTGCTAAGCATAATTTTTTATTAAATTTGTATCTTCCTACTTTTGCTAAATCATATCTTCTGTTATCGAAGAATAAACCATCGAATAAGTTTCTAGCAGCATCAGCTGTTGGAAGTTCCCCTGGTCTTAATTTCTTATATATTTCAATTATTGCTTCATCTTGAGTTTTTATTGTATCCTTATCAAGAGTCGCCTTGATTTTTGGATCATTTGCAAATAGGTCTAATATTTGCTCGTCTGTTACAAATCCTATACTTCTTAATAAAGATGTAACAGGTAATTTTCTTGTTCTATCAACCCTTACATAGAAAATATCATTTCCATCTGTCTCGTATTCTAGCCATGCACCTCTTATAGGCATAACAGTAGATGTGTAGATTCTCTTTCCTGTTTTGTCGTAGTCTTGTGCATAGTAACAAGATGGAGAACGAACTAATTGGCTTACAATTACTCTCTCTGCTCCATTGATAATAAATGTTGCACTGTCTGTCATTACTGGGAAATCGCCTAAATAGATTTCTTGCTCTTTAATTTCACCAGTTTCCTTGTTGATAAGACGAACCTTAACATGTAATCTTGTTGAATATGTAGCGTCTCTCTCTTTTGCCTCTTCCATTGTGTACTTTGTTTTTTCTTCCATGTGATAGTCTAAGAATTCAAGTACTAAGTTTCCAGAGTAGTCAACTATTGGAGAAATATCTTTTAATACTTCGCCTAAACCTTCCTCTATAAACCAATTATAAGAATCTTTTTGTACTTGAATTAAGTTAGGCATTTCTACGAAATCACCTATCTTAGAAAAAGATTTTCTTGTGCATTTTTCGTGTTTTACTTCTTTTAGATTCAAAGTTACTCACCTCATAATAAAAATTAAAGCAGAATTTGAAATATATAAGATTTCAAAAAAGTCCTTCTTGTTTTTAGCCACTTTGTAAATTGCTTGCTCACTGCTCCTTTAAGCTTGCTTTTCACTAGTATTTTCTAAAACAATTCCTCTTTTTTGATAATTTATCAATAACATAAAAAGACAACAAAAAACCTATTGACAATCTATGCTGTTTTTGTCAATTAGTTCTTTTGTATGTTCCCTATTTTATTTAGTACTTTTGATTACTAATTTATTAATATTAACCACCCTTGCTATCTCGTTGGAGATTAATAAAATTTAAATTTTGTTGAAAATATTCCATATTATCAACACTATACTAATTATACAATTTTTGGTATGTTTATGTCAATAGAAAATATGAAAAATTTAGAAAAACTTTCTATTGTTTCGTACATAAAAAGAAAACTAATGATACCATTTTTTTAGCCTCGACACATTGTTCTTAGTCGAATCTCCTTCGGACTCCTCAAAAGGCAAACTCAGGTCTTGCTTTCAAAAATGGTATCACTTGTTTTCTCGTTTTGAATTTGAAAATAAAAATCAAAAAAGCATAGTATTTTTAATATATTCGTGTTATACTATTATTAGATTTTTTAAGAAAGGATAGTGAAATTTATGATTAATGAAAAGCAAGAAATTCTTGCAACAGTCAATACTTTACCTGACAATACAACTTGGGACGATGCAGTTTATACTTTATATCTACATTCGAAATTACAAAAAAGTAAAGATGATATAAAAAATGGTAGAGTAATGTCTATTGAAGAATCTAAAGAAAGGATGAGGAAAAAATATGCAAATTTTCATGTCAAATGAGGCTCATGAAGATATAGATTCTATTTTTGAATATATATCACATGACTCTATTAAATATGCGAATGAAACCTCAGAAAACATATATTCTCGCATATATGAATTGGAAAAAGCTCCATATTTAGGTAGATATGTTCCCGAACTTCCAGATAAACATTTACGAGAACTCATTTATAAAAAGTATCGAATAGTTTATGATATTTCTGAAGATTCAAAAACAGTTTACATACATTTTGTTGTTCACGGTTCAAGAAGTTTTAAATCGTTTTATAATTCCTATATCAAAAATAATTTTTAAGTCAGACTAATTAATCGTATCAAATAAATTCCAAACAACTCTATATAGTAAAAAAATTAGAGACATGTTTTCACATATCTCTAATTTTTATTGTTTAGATTATTTTCTCTTTTTTAATACTACCAATGTTATTGTTATTCCTGCGATTAGGATTAAAGCTATTGCTCCACCTAATACGTAGAATAGATGTGTGTTACCAAATGGAGGTAATATTACTACTTCTTGAGAATCGTCTGCATCTATTTCGCGTGGCTCCATTGTTGGGTCTTGGTTACCTACAACTGAGTATGACATTTTTCTACCAACTGTATTTTGTGTTGTTACAAGTTCTGTCATGTTGTTATATATTCTGTCATCACTGCTACTGTCTTGAGTAATCATTTGTGTTAATATTAATTGTACTCCACTTACGCTTTGTGTACTATTAACTGTTGCTAATGCATGTAATGGGTCACTCTTGAATGCATTTGCAATTTTGTCTTTTACATTTGATTGGTCTGCAATTACTGGTATTAAACCTTTCGAAGCAGCTGTCGTTGTTATAATGTGACCGTCTGTATACTTATTAACATTATCTGTTAATCCAGTATTTAACAATCCATTGTTTAACAAGTCTGCACTTGAAATTGTATTCCAATCTGGGTTTTGAGCCTTGTTAAATTGTAAGTTATTTCTTGTTGACGTGTTATCATCGTTTGAATTGTATTCATGTACTTGCGTTCCAACATAGTCAACTAAAACTTTTGGATCTGTTTTTACTATTGTGCTTGTATCTGCAACTTTTCCTGTGTAATAGAATTGTTCTTCATTATAGTCAACTTCGCCAACGTTTGCTACTGTTATAGCATATGTTATTTGAAGTGTTGAACCATGCATCAATTCTTCATCCATTGTAAGTTGTACTTTACCTTTATTTGTAGAGTTTTGTCTTACTACTGGGTTTAGCATTAAACTATTGCTATAGTTCTTATTTGTACTGTACAAGTTACCAGTATCTGTGTTCTTTTTGCCAGTTGAATCATTGTCTACTCCATGTGCTTTATGATCTATCCATAACACGTTTGTTGCTCTAGCAGATGCATCGAATAATGTGCTATTGTTTGCAAGTGTTAATTTAACATTTGTAATTTGTTTTGTAACTTTAAGCTGTGCCTTTGGTCTTTGTACTAAACCTAAATCTAAGTCTTTTAATACATAGTAACCAGCCATTTCATAGTTTTTTCCACCTATATTGTCATGTCCTGAATCTGATGTATTTGTTACTCCAGGTTCTTCACCATTTCTGTTATATTCGAAGTTCACATCTATTTTTCCAGATTCTGCAATCATATATGTATTTTTCATAAATTCATTTAATAAGCTCTTCATGTTTTCATAAGAATATTTTTCGATATTGCCATCTTTATTCGTATATTCTGGTATACTTTCATAAGAAGCTAATATTTCTGCTAAGTGATTTGTCATATCTCCATTAGAGTACGCTTCAACGGTCTTTCTTGCATTGTTGCAGTCTACTAAGTAATCTGCATTTGGTGCAATATTTACAACATTGTCATTCTTGTTCATTATATCTTTAGCGTCAGAGTATTTTCCTTGGTCTGCTGCACTAAAGTTATATTGATATGAGCCTGTTGTGTTGTTTGTGTATGCTCCTGAGCCATTGTTTACACCAACTTGATATGAAGTTGATTTATAGTCTTGACCATTATAAGAATTTTTGTTTAATCCAATATTTGCAGATGAAGCAGAATATCCACTTTCTTCTGTTTTCTTCTTATACCCTTCTTGTGAAGCATATAAGTTTGTTACAGGATTTTCATCTTCGTTTCCATTGTTATAATTTGTGTATGTTGTTCCAAGAACTGTGCTCTCACCAGAACCATATATAAATCTTACAATGTAGTCACCTGGTGCAAATGATGTAAATTTGTATTTACCATCTGCATTTGTAGTGTCTATTGTATAATTTGGTACTAAACCACTGTTGTTTATAATTGGTGTTGTTGAATCAGTGTTTCCAGAAAGAACTTCTTTCCATATATACTCATATGTTTTTCCGTCTTTTCCTTGTCTTAGTTCAACTAATTGTACTCTTACACCGTTTATTCCGGTTTCATTGTCTTTTAGTCCATCTCCGACTCTTGCATTTTGTTCATCTACATTTCTAGTATCCTCAAATACCGTTCCTTCTACTGTTCTTAAGTTATCTCTGTTTAAGATAATTCTAATATTTGGAGCTTTATCTGTATCATTTTCGAAGTTTTCATACTTGATTACTCCGTCTTTTGGTACATCTGTTGGGTTTAGGTTACCTGGTGTAGAGTTGCAATCTGCTATACCTGCTATATCTCCAGTCTTATATTCTTGTTGTGTTTGTGAATTTCCTGTATTTGGAGCTTTTGCTTTTTGTCCATAGTATGATTTGTATCCATTAATTTCTGCAATATTTTCTTTACCAACACCCTTGGCTGTTCCACTTGCAACATCTTCATCTAGAATTATATTTCCATTATTCTTTCTTACCTCAAATGTTACATAGAAGAATACATCTTTATTGCTGTCTGGGTCTGATAATGGGAACATATTGCTTGTTACAGTATCATTTGCCGCATTACTGTAGCTTTGATCACCTGTAATATATAAGTTCTTATATCCGGCTATTGTAGTTTGAGTTTCTACTCCATATCTACTAGTATCTTTCAAATATACATTTCCAATCTTTTTTCCGTCCTTATTTCCTAAATATGAGCGGTTTTGTACATATTTGTAATCCGTATCGTAGTAATCAACAACTTCTGTTACAGCTGCTGCTATGTTTTCTGACCTATTACGTATTGTATATTTATATGTTACATATACTTTCAATTCAGAATCTTCAGATAATCCTAAATTTTCTAATGTAGTAGCATTATCTACTATTTGATAATTATTTACTTTGTAATCATAGTCCTCTCTGTATAGCTCTCTTGAATAATCATTTCCATAGTAACTTGCATCTGAAAGTCTTGTCTTGACCTCCCAGTAAGAGTTTCCAGCTGCGTCTGTTTCTAATCCATCTCTCTTATTATATGTATACACTTGTGTTTTTCCATTAATCTCTAATGTTGCTTTGTATACATCTTTTCTTAAGGCTAAGTCTAATTGTTCTCTTAGAACTAATCCTAAGTTAATATGATGCATTACATCTGGATTCTTGTACAATGTTTCAATTTTTTGTGCCGCTACAAATTTTAATATTTGTGCAGTATTTGATTTTGCATTTAAGAAATCCTCTGTTACAAATACTTGGAATCCTGGGTATAAGTCCTTAGTTGAAGTACCATTACACGTATATGCATCCATCATAGATTGATTTACATATTCGTCTTTAGACTTTCTTTCTCCATTTGAACTTACTTCTCCATTTATGTTTCCAAACTTATCAATTGTTCCAGCTTCTTCAAGTTCATCTCTTGTATGCATTTCACTTGGATTGTTTGTTGTAACTGTATTCTTTGGTGCTGAACCAATTTCTCTAAAGCTTGCATTGAAAGTATCTCTTTCTTTTAATATGTCTAAGCCTTTTGATGTATTATCCCAGTTTGAATCTTGTCTGTTTACATTATAAACTGTTGGTTGATAATATTGACCATTATATGTGAATTTTACATAGTATTGGTACATTGCATTTTGATTTTGGAATAAGTATTCTCCATTATTATCTGTTGTTGTTGCTGCAATAAATTTGCCTGATTGATTTCCATCTAATCCAGATACTTGGTATAGTGAAACTTTTACATTTGACATTGGCGTGTCTGTTTCTTTATTAAATACTCCATCATACTTGTTTTCTTTTCCAGTTCTATTATCTACCCAAACTCTTCCGCCTAATTCGAATGTTAAATTAATTGGAATGTCTATGTCTGGTGTATCTGGTATGTCTGGCTTCTTACTATCTGGTTTTCCGCTTACAGTTGCTGTATATACATTGTATGTTCTGCTTCCGTCTAATGATGCTCTTAATTGTTGTGCTCGTAAAGTTCTTACCGGCTTAACACTCATTTGTACAAATGGTTGTACTAATACAACACCAACAAACGAGCTAAAACTATCAATAGTAATACTATCACGATGTGGAGTTATAATTGGTATTGGTCCTATGTTTCCATCATATGTATAATATGTAAAATCAATTTTTCCAGTACCAAAAGCCTCTCTCATTTGGTATTTGCCGCCTCTTGCTACATATCCAATATATTGATATACATTAGCTTTAGTATCAAGAATATTGAATGTAGCCGTTGTTTTCTCTAAATATTCAAGGTCAACATACATGTTAACTGTCTTTGGATAATTTGTTTTTTCAGCTGAAAATTTCACATAGAATTTAGCACCAGAAGCAGGATATTTTTTCTTTAACCCGTTTGATCCAGATTTTGTTTCACCTATAAATTCTATTTCAAAATCATCTGTATTTTCATCATAAACTAATGTTTTTTCATTATCTGTTCCCTTATCTGTTACCAAATATATTGCCTTCATATATGAAATATCTTCATAGTATGGGTATGTTACACTTAAAGGTCCAACAATATAACTCTTAGTTGCTTGATTAACAATTACTTGAGCCTCTGCTAATGGATCATTTACTGTATTTGCATTTTGTGTATCTTGTTTTTCACTCTTAGCTCCAAAAGCATAAGAATTATTTGCCACACCATGTATCTGGGCTTTATAACCATTTCCATTTATATAATTATCCAAGAAATTTTGGTAAGATAATGCTTTACTATACAATGTTAAACCCTTTGCAGTTAAATGTCCTCCATCTGGTATAACACCATCCAAATCAGCAACTTTCCAGTGTGCTGTTTGAATATCTGATAAAGAATATCTATTATGTATTGATCCAGTTGCACCCGAATAAGCATTTTCCATAGTTGTTAAAACAAATGCTAATTGAGTATTTTTTTCTTTTTCTGTTGAACCTACTTTTTTATAATGGTCTTGAGTTCTATCTTTTGTTTCCATTATAACAACTTCCGGTCCGTATATAGCATCTCCGTTCCAACCACTTTGGCTAGTTTCTGGGTTTGTAGTTTTATCCTCAGTGTCTTCTGGAGTCTCCCATTTACCTAGTTTGTCAAATATTTTTCCAATAATTTGCTCAGCTCTCTGCTTTGCTATAGCATATGACTTCGAATATCCTCCATTACTTATAATAGCAGATGCAAGCATTGGCTTATCTTTTTCAATAGCCCATCTTGTTAGATCATCTGTTGGTCCTCTAAATTGAGTATATGATATGTTGCTGACAGTTGCTGTTGTTTCTCCCATAACACCACCATTTGCAAGGGCTTTAGCTCTAGCCGCCTTCTTTAGTACATATTTCATTCTGTTTTCAAAGTCTATATACCCATATCCATTGCTTGTTGTATACCCGACTTCATCCATATAATATCTTTTATAATCATATTTTCCAAACCTTACTGCTTTTCCTGCATCATTACAGTATACTGTTCCTGTACTCATTTCTGTTGTCCATGCTTTGTATGGGAATTGATTATCCGCATCACCTGTAAACGTTCTCTGTTTTAATATTTGAGGAAATAATCCAGATGGGCTAAAGCTTAGTGATGGCATACCACTATTTTCATTTCCTTGCCAAGTTCCGTATGCCAAAGAAACATTACCTGTTGAAAACAACGCAGTTAGTGAAATTGCTACTGTTGCTATTGTTGTTATTAAACATTTTTTTAATGTTTTATTTTTCTTCATCTTACTATCTCCTTTCTATATTAATACTTTCTTTTTTATCATATAAATTCCTACTCCAACTATTGCAATTATTGTTACTATTAATGTAGTGTAAATTACAATATCACCTGTTTTTACAGATGTTAATACATTTGCTGTTGAGTAGTCATCTTCATTTGTTGCTTTGTTTCCTGGTGTTGAATCAACATCTAGTGCACCGTAGTCATTTGATGTTTCGTATATTTCAGCAGAGTTATTTATTAATCCAAAGTCATTATCACCATTCATATTTTTTGTTAATATTAATGTTACTTCTTTACTCTCTCCTGGATTAATTATTGTATTTGCAAGTGAAGCATTATATATTACTCCATCTTTACCTTCATACCAGTCTTTATTAAGTTCTGAATTAAATTTTAATTTTTCTGGCAAGTAATCTGCTAGTTTCTTTACATATCCTGCAATTCCACCTTCATTTGTAATTGTGAATTTATATTCAACAACCATTGATGATGTTTTTGCATATTTAGATTCGAAATCTATTTTTGCAAGTTTGCTATTATAAACATGCTCTGTTGTATTTTTTCCATTATTTACTGTTATAGCTTGTACTATTTTGTCAAGTTTCAAATCAAATTTTGCATCTTCAACTATACCTAAGTCAATATTAAATTTGTTTGTATCTGATAATACTATTTCTTCTGTAACTGCTGCTATTTGGTCTTTTCCTTCATAGTTGACAGTTTTATCTATTGCATCTGAATTTTGCTCATCATTTACACCAGATTTTTGGTAAGTTGTAGGACTATACTTTGCTGAATCGTAGAAGAATATTACACTATATTTACCTTGCGGTACATTGTTGAACATATATGAGCCATCGGTTCCTGTTGTTGTTATACATTGTTCGTTGTTTGAACTTATTGCTATATTACTTGTGCTATTATCCAATAATAAAACTTTAACTCCAGAAATTCTTTGTTCATTTGCATCTTTTACTCCGTCTTTATTAGTATCAATCCATACAGTTCCTATTACTTTTCTTGTTTCTTTATTGTTATCATCAGGATCTACGTTTACATCTGTTTTCTCAAAGTGTTTTATTGAGTGTGATATTGTATTCGTTTCAACTTCTCCTATATCTTCATGCACAAATTTTGCTTTATTAGATATATCTGTATCATTATCAATTGAATTTGCAGCAACATGAACGTTAATTGTTATCTTTTGGCCTGCTAACAAGTAGAATTTTGCATTTATACTTCCGTCTCCATTAATGTCCACTTCATTATTAATTGTTCCATCTTCGTATATAATTTCTATATATTTAAACTGAACTTCTTTAGGTATTGCATCTGTAAATTCAACATCATTTAAATATATGTCTGATAAGTTTTGTGCCGTAAATGTATATACAAAGTCCTCGCCAGCTGATATTGTTGTTCCTTCAGGAATATTTGCGGTTTGTGCAATACTTATTCCTGGTTTATTTATTGTAACAGATATATCTTTAATATTTTCTGTTTCTGTTCCTTCAGCTTTTACATTGCTTGTTACAGTAACATCCTTTTTGTATACTCCATCTGAAAGTTTCCCTACCTTTGCATTTACAGTTAAAATTTTTCCTCTTTCTCCATCAACTTCTCCAATGTTAACTGTAACTTTTTTACCTTTTACCTTTACATTTGTAGTTGATGTAATATCATCATATTGGGCTGTATCTTCATTTAATTTTGTAAGTTGAATAGATTCATATTCTAATTCATCTGGCAAATTAAATGTTACAACTGTATTTTTTCTATTGTTATCTTCACTTCCATATTCATCATTATAACTATCTTGAGACGATTGTAATGTGATTTGGAAAGAATAATTTTCTCCCTCTTTACGGCTTGTATACTTCGATACAATTTGTGTATTAAAGCTAACCTTTTCTATTATATTTGATATTGTATTTGTTACTATTGGTTCAGCATTATCGTAACTTACAGATGCCTTGACCTCAACTTTTACATTTTCATAACTTTTTGCAGTAAATTTTAAAGTTTTCTTTGTTGTAGAATTTGCATTAATTTTTCCTAAATCAAGTACTAAAATTGATGCATATTGATCTTCTAAATATTTATTATCTTCTTGCATTAATTTATTTGCAAGTTCCAACAAAGAATTGTAGTCGTCTCCATTAATTTCAGTATTCTCTTTATCGTTTAAGTCAGGAGTATCTGTATCATCAAGTGGTGGTTCAATCGTTTTAAAAGTATAATTATCACCTTCATTTGGAATGAAGCTTAATTCTGGTGGTAATTTTATTTCCACCTTAGTATTTTCTGCGTCTATTGCTCCAGTATTATTTATTGTTAATTCATATTCAAGTATTTCTCCAGATTTTACGCTTGCACCTTCGCCTATTGTTGATGTTAATTTTGCATCTAATTTAGCAATACTTCCTGTTGTAAAACCTATTTTTGTTGCTATTGCTTTATCTGTAATTGTTCCAGATGTTTTATTATTGTTGAAGAATACTCCATAATTTTCATATACTTCTTGATCATAATCTAAGTTTGCAGGTAATGTTGCTTTGTATGTAAATGTGAATGTGTCTCCACCATTCATTGCATAATCTTCATTTAACACTATCATGTAGGATTTTATTTTTGTATAATCTGTTACACTTGTTGTCCATCCATTTTGTGAATTAGATAGGTCTGTTGTTGCCTCTCCATTTTCTGAATAATAAACTGTGAATTTTGAGCTATCTATTCCTGTTACTGTTATTCCAGAAGCAAGTGGCATTGTAATATTTGAGCCTAAACTTAATGATGTTGATACATCTTTGTTATCTTTAAATGGTGTTCTTCCTAATACCACAACATGGTCTAGTGTGTTTTCATAATTGTTTATTACATTCATTGTGTATGTAACTTCTTTTTGTTCTGCTTTTGTTGGTATTAAGGCTTTTTGAGATTCTCCATTAATAACTTCTATTTTTTCATCTCCATTGTATCCTGTCATTGAGTTTGTTGTTACAACTCCTGAAGGAGCAATGTATTTAACATCTGTTGATACATTTGTTACTGTTGAATCTCCATTTGTTATTTCTGCTGTTATTTGTGTATTTGTTGTTGGTGTTAATGTATTTAATGTAATGTCTGTTGTTAATACAACTGTTGCACCTTTTGCAGCAGCATTATTATATTTTGTTTGTGTACCCTTTAATTTAAATTCTAAAGTTTTTGTTCCATCATTGTTTTCGTATGATTTTATTGAATCATTATCAATTTCTAACTCATCATCGAAATATACTTTACAATCTTTCACATTGATTGTTTCTATATTTTCTGGAAATGTAATTTTAATTTTTGGGTTTGTATACATAGTGTCGTCTGCGCTGTCATTTTCTAGTGTAATTTTAATTTCTACATTTTCATTTTTTACTATTGTAGATAATCTATTATTACTTGTTGTTATACTTGCTTTTTGTGTTGGTTCTGTTAAATCAACATTTTTTGTACTTTCTGTACTAACAATATCTATATCAGAATTTTTTGCTTTTCCTGTTACTTGAGTTTTTATTTGTGTAAAACTTTTTAATTGGCTTGTACTGTATTCAATATTTTTAGCTAAAGCTTTTGTTATTTCGAATATAACATTTCCTTCTGCTTGTGGTTTTGATGTTTTTATTGTTATACTATTTGTTTTAAATGGTACTAAGTTTACTACTATTTTATTGTCTTTTACTTCTGTATCTTTGTTTATTGTTGCAAGTGTTGTTCCTGCTTCATTTAAAATAGTAATTTCACCATTTTTCCCAAACACTTTATCAAATTCTTGTTTTGATATTGTTAGTGTTTTGTTGTAAGCATAATTTACTCCACCAACTGTTGTTGATTGTTCGCTTCCATTTGCAGTTACAAATTGGTCAACATCTTGTTTTAATACTATTGCATCTATTACATCTGCATATGAAACATGGGCTGTATACTTTGCCACATATTCTGTTTCCTTTTTATTTTCGTCTGCAGCATTTTTGTTATTATATATGTAACCTTTGCTTATGTTTTGTGTTACATTAGATGTAAATTCTACTATATCTCCTATTTTTTTAGTTTGATCTTCGTATCCATCTACATGTGCACTTACTTTGTTTACTCCACTTTGTACATATAAGTTCATACTTGAGCTTGCATCATATGTAACTCTTGTAACTGAATCTTTTACAGCCTCATATACATCTGATGAATATATGTATGTTACTATAAATTCATCTGCTGTATTTTTAGCCCATTGGATTTTTCCATTTACAGCATTGTTATTTACTGTAATTGTTATTTTTCCAGTTGTGCTATCATATGACCAGTTATTCTTAGAGAAGTTATCTCCGTTTGCGTCTCCATTTGTCGCATTTGTAGAGTTTGCAACTACTGTAACTGTTTCTGGATATTTATTATCAATTTTTGGAGCATTGACCTCTATGTTTGTATTCTTTATTGGCAACACACTGTTTTCAACATATGATGTAATTTTGCCTTGAGTGATTAGCTTGCTTACATTGTTTGCTGAATATGGAATGTATTTTGTAATTTCATAATCCAACTTAGCTTTTGCAGTTGATGCTGTCCAGCTTGTGTGAACTACTATACCTTTCTTAACTGCAACTTCTTCACCTTTAGCATTTACATATGTTCCAGTAAATTTTATTGTATTATCTCTGTCAAACATATCTTCACTTATTTCATCATTTTTGTCTAATGCTATGTTTATTGTTTCTGTTACATTCTCGCCATTGTTTATTTGGTTAAAGCTTATTTTTTTGTTTTCTGCATCTACTGCTTGAATGTTATCAGATTCTTCTGTTTTTGCAATTTTAAAGTTTGTGTCTGAGAAGTCTACTACTGCATCTTTTAGATATCCAGCCTTTTTTACTTTTAATGCAATATTTAATTTCGTATCTTCTGCATTAACATCTGCTGAAACAGTATGTTTTCCTCCATCATAATAAACATCAAACTCTACATTCTCATTTGTAGTTGACATTCCTTGATTTTCTAATGCTTTTGCACTTAAAAAATTGTCTGCCGCATAGCTTACTACTGTTGCTGAATTGGCATACAATATTGTTGTGGTTAATAGCACTGCAATTACTTTAATAAATTTTTGCTGCATCTTTGCTCCTCCTTAAAAATTTCACTATAAATAATTATACTCTATTTTTGCTTATTTTTCAATGTTTTTTTAACTTTTTTTAAAATTATGTAATCTTAATATTCATGTTATATTATTGCATTTTTTCCCATATTTTTCAATGGTTCTTTAAATTACGATAAAAAAACAATTGAAACCCGCTTGCGGAAGGCATTACTAGCACATTTATTAAATTTTTATTACATTTTTAATCATTTATTTTTTTATAATTATTTTTACTTCTAAAAGTAATTAATTTTTCCCGCTTATTTCAAGCTTTTTGCAGTTTGTATGTTTTTATGTTAATTTATTATTATTCCTACTATATATATTTCCCTAGGTTTTTCACTTGTTCGGCAAAAAAAATTCTAATTATCAAGTTTTTACCTTAATAATTAGAATTTTATTTATTCTATTTATGCTTTTTTAATACAACTATTGTTATAGTAATACCTGCTATTAATATGAATGCTACTGCACTTATTAATACATAGAATATTGGTGTATTTCCAAATGGTGGTAAAATTACAACATCTTGAGATTCATCTGCGTCTATTTCGTATGGTACTGTTGTTGGGTCTTGGTTACCAACAACTGAGTATGCCATCTTTCTTCCGACTGTATTCTTAGTTGTTACAAGTTCTACCATGTTGTTGTAAGTTTTGTCATCATTTGTATTATCTTGTGTTATCATTTGAGTTAATATTAATTGAACTCCACTCACACTTTGTGATGCATTTACTGTTTCTAATGCATGCATTGGATCTTCTTTAAATTTGTTTGCAATCTGATTTTTTGCTTCCGAAGTATCTGCAATTAATGGAATAAGGTCTTTAGATATGGCTTCTGTTACAATTATATGGTCTTTTGTATATTTCTTTATACTTGTTTCATATGCCTTATTTACCAATCCATCTTGTAACACTTTATCCATTGTAATTACTTGCCATTCTGGGTTTTGATTACTGTTAAATTGTAAATTGTTTCTTGTTGCCGTTTTATCCTCTCTATCATCCCATTCATGTAACTGTGTTCCAACATAGTCAATTAACTTTCTTGGATTTGTTTTTACTATTGTACCAGTGTCTCCAACCTTTCCAGTATAGTAGAATTGGTCTTCTTTATAATCTACTTCACCAACATTTGCAACAGTTATTGCATATGTTATTTGAAGTGTTGCTCCATGCATAACTTCTTGGTCCATTGTAAGCTGTACTTTTCCTTTGCTTGCTGCTTTATTTCTTACAATAGGATTCAACATTAGATAATTTTTATAGTTTTTGTTTGTACTATAAACATTTTTTGTGTCTTGCCCATGTGCAGTGTGGTCAATCCATAATACATTTGTAGCTTTTGCAATTGCATCAAATAATACACTGTTATCTGCTAGAGTCATTTTAACATTTGTGATTTGTTTTGTAACTTTTAATTGAGCTTTTGGTCTTTCAACTAAGCCAAAGTCTAGTCCTTCTAGTACATAGTAGCCACCTCTATCGTAGTTGTTAAATCCGACATTGGCTGTTCCAACAAGTGGTGTTGTCTCAGATTCTTCTCTATTATACTCACTCTTCATGTTTATAACGCCTGTTTCTGCTACCATGTAAGTATTATTCATAAATGTATTTAAATATTCTCTTGCTTTATCTTCGCTTGTTGGCAAATGTTCGTATGAGGCTAGAATTTCTGCTAGCTCATTTGTAACATCTCCATTTGAATATTTCTCTACTATTTCCCTTGTATTGTCTATATTTACAAGATTTAATGGGTTTTTAGCTACTTTTAATCTCCAGTTTCCAATGCTTTGTATTATACTTGAAAGCGAACTATAATCCATATCTTTCATTATATCTTTTGCATCTGATTGATTCTTTCCATCTGCTTCTTCAAAATTATATTTATATGAGCCTGATGTGTTGTTTCTATATGCTCCAACACCATTAAACAATTCAGATTCTACTTGATATGATGTAGATTTGTAATCATTACCATTATAAGATTTTTGATTTATTGTTGTTTTTCCACTATAACCTAGTTTTTGTGTTACAGGGTTTGATATAATTTCTCCTGTTTTATAATCAACAGCTTTTTCAGATAATACAGTTTCATCTGTTGAACCGTATACGAATCTCACAATGTATTCTCCTGGAATTAATCCTTGGAATAAGTACTCTCCAGTTCCAATTCCTTGTGATGTTAAGTCTGAGAATGTTACATTTCCTCTTCTCGGTATTACTGTCGACAGAGTCTGGCTAGTATCTCCAGTTTTTACTTCTTTCCAGATATATTCATATCTAGTTCCATCTACGCCATCACCATTAGATTTTTCTCTTAATTCTACTAGTTGTACTCTTACTCCATTTATTCCGGTTTCCCCATCATCACGTTTTCCATTTCCAACCATTGCATTATTTGCTTCTTCTGTTCTCTTGTCTTCCCAAACAGTACCTTTTATTGTTCTAACATTTTGATGGTTTAGCGTAATTTTAATGTTTGGAGCTTTATCTGTATCATCTTCAAATTTAGAAGTATCGATTTCACGTAAGTTACCTGGTGTTGAATCTGTATCTGGAATACCTGCAATATCTCCTCTTATAAACTCTGCCATAGCTTGTGTATTTCCAAAGTTTGGAGCAACTGCTTTTCTTCCATAATAAGATTTATAACCATTTATTTCTGCTACGTTTTCTTTTCCAGTGTCATCATCTAAAAGTATGTTTCTGTTTGCATCCTTTTTTACTTCAAAAGTTATATAGAAATATATGTCTTTATTCTTATCTGGATCTGATAGAGGGAAACAGCCTGTACTTGCAATATCGTCTCCTGCGCTACTATATATATTTGAACCTGTTACATATATAGTATTGTAACCATCCATTTTCTTCATGGTTGCTTCTGAGTATCTACTCTTTTCACTTAAAGTTACACTTCCTATACTATTTCCATCTTTGTCTCCTATATATGAACGTTCTGGAACAGGCGTAAAGTCTGGGTCGTAATAGTCTACTACTTCAGTTACTGCTGTTGCAATTCCATATGAGCTGTTACGAATTGTAAACTTATATGTTACGAATACTTTTAATTCTGAATCTTGAGATAGTCCTAATGCTTCTTGGAACAATCCCCATTGGCTATAATCTTCTACTTTAAATGAGTAGTCTTCTCTATAAAGTTCTCTTGTATAATTATTGCTGTAATATCCGTTATTTCTTCCCTTAATATCCCAGCAGCCTTCATAAATTATACTGTTTCTTTTATCGTATTTGTATTCTTCAACTTCTCCATTTATTTCAAGAGTTGCTTTATAAACATCTTTTCTCAATGCTAAATCAACAATTTCTCTTTCCACAAATCCTTGGTTTACATGTCTCATTATGTCTGGCTCTGCATATAATGTTTTTACTTTATCGCTTTCAATAAAGTCTATCATTTGTTTTGATTCTATAAGTGCATGTTTCTTCTCATCATTTACAAAAACATCTAAATTTGGATATAAATCCATATTATTAGTTCCATTACAAGTATAAGAATCCATCATACTTTCGTTTACATATGTATCTTTTGATTCTCTCTTACCATCTTTACTTACTTCTCCAACTATGTTTCCAAAATCATCTATCAATCCTTGATCTTTTAACTCTGTTCTTGTATGCATTTCTGCTTTCGGCTCTAGTAAGTTTTCTGGTGCAGAACCAATATCTCTAAATTTTGCATTGAACACATTTCTTTGAGTTGCAACATCCATACCCTTAGAATTGTTATCCCAATTTTCGTCATCTCTTTTTGCGTTATACTTTGTTGGCTCATAGTATTGACCATTGTATGTAAATTTTACATAGTAATTATACATTGAATTCAAGTTATAAAATACATAATCACCATTTTTATCTGTGGTTGTTGCTTCTACAAATCTTCCTTTTTCTATAAAATCAAACTGTTCAGTTATACCTCCTATTGTTCCACCAGTACCTATTCCACCAGTAGAATCTGTTTTTCCTTCTTTGCTCTTTTCATATAATATTTTTTCTAATAACCATTGAGCAAGTTTTCTTGCATCTGAATTTCTATTTTCTTTTGTTGTTCCACCTAGTACAACTATTGCATATTCTTCATTTTCATATACAAATGAAGCAATTACACAGTAGCCAGAAACCCTAATTTGACCTGTTTTTGTTCCTTCTATTCCTGGTGTTGTTTTTAATGGGTTTGTACTATTAAGCTTTCTTTGGAAGCTTGTTCCATTTCTATTAATCGTTATAGATATTGATTGTTTTGAGCCTTCTTTAAAATACTCTGCAAATATTGGGTTATCCATTGCTGCATCTAGTATTTTAGCCAAATCCTTAGCAGAAGATCTATCTTCTGGTTTTACACCAAAAGGAGTAACAAAGTGACTTGAGGTTGCACCCAATGAGCGAACTTTTTCATTCATTAGGTTAATGAATACGTTTTTTCCACCCGGATAATATTCTGCAAGTGCTTCTGCAGCATCACAACCCGAATATACAAGCACTGCTCTTAATAAATCTCTTACTGTAACTTTATCGCCTTCCTCTAGTCCAACTATTTGAAGTTCTGGGCTCCAAGTACTTGTTCTTAAATACTCTCCTGCAGCAGTTCTATTAACTGTTACAACATCATTCAAATTCATTCTTTCTGCTACGACTAATGCTGTTACCATTTTTGTAATTGAAGCAACTGCACATTGAGTGTTTTCACCTTTTCCCCATAGAGTTTCTCCAGTTTTTCTGTTATACACTAAAAATCTTGGAGCAGATATTGTTGGTTTTTTAGGCTCATCTATATCTGTTGTTGGTGGTAGCGTTGGCTTTGGTTTTGTGCCTGGTGTTGGTATTTTCGGTACTTCATATAGTGAAACTTTTACATTTGACATTGGTGTATCTCCATCACCATATTTACCATCATATTTATCCTCTTTGCCTACACTGCCATCTACCCATACTTTACCACCAATTTTCATAGTTAAGTCTACATTTTTTTGATTTTTGCTTGTGTCTAAACCTGGGTTAGTAGGAAGTTTTATATTGTTTTTATGTAATTCAAGATGGTAAACATTATACTCACGTTTTCCACCCATTGCAACATCTATAGGTTGAGCATCTATTGTATCAACTGGGTCTTTTGTCATTTGAACAAATGGTTGAGCAATCATATAAGTATCATCATTATGTATTGTAAGTATAAGCTCACCATATTCTGTTGTAGTATATGGGATCGGAATAGGTCCAACCCATTCTACATGTACTTGTTGATATGAATATTTTACTGTTATAATTGCTTGTCCACGTGCTATTCTTAACTTCTTGTCACTCTTTTCTGATGAACTTTCGTTTGCTCTTGCTGTAAGGCCTATATATTGATATACATTTGTCTTTGTTCTTAACTCATTGTATTTTATTTCTGCTTTTCTTAGATACTCAAAATCTGCATAAACACCCACATTCGTTGGATACAATGTATCAGATGCTGAAAATTTAATATAGAATTGGCTACCTGATGCTGGATATTCTTTCTTTAAACCATTTGAGCCAGACACCTTTCTTCCAATAAATTCTATTTCAAAATCATCTGTATTTTCGTCATAAACTAGTGTTCTTGATTTTAAAAGATTCCCTTCATTAGTCTTTAAATATATTGATTTAATGTATGATATATCTTCATATTCTGGATAATTTATTGTTATTGGTCCTATTATATATTTGTTATCACTTCTGTTAGAAACTATTTGTGACTGAGACATATCCAGCTGTGCAGAATAATTATATAAATTAGTATTTACAAACTTTTGATAGCTTTTTGCTTTTTTAAACAATTCTTTTCCATTTTGCGTTTCTTCTTTTGAACTTATTATAGAAAAATCTTTTGCTTCCCAATAAGCTGTTTGTATATCACTTAGGCTATATCTTGTTCTTACAGAATTTGTTACGCCGCTATAAGCATTTTCCATTGCTGTTAATATGTATGCTATATTAGCACCTTTTAAATTAGTTGAGAAATTACTATATGTTTTTGTGTCTCCTTGTTGTTTATACCCATCACCGGCTCTGTTTTCAGTTTCCATAACTGCTACCTTTGGTCCTAATACTGGATCAGAACTCCAAATCGATGCATCAAATATGCTCATGTTAGTAGAACCATCTTTTGTTAATTCTGGTCTATCCCAAGCTGTTAATTGTGGTAATATTCGAAATAACATAACATTTCTAGTTAAACTTTCTGCTTTACTGTAATCATATCCTGATGTACTCGATGCACTTGATGATTGTGCCCTTGTTATAAGCATAGGTTGCAAAAGGTCAATATTGTATAATTCATTATTATAAATTGATGGTCCTTGAATTTGATCATACCATATAATAGGAGTACAGCTTTCATATCTTAGCCCAAATGCACCATGTATAGCTCCAACTAAATCTGCTAGTGTAAATCCGGTTAAAATATTCTTTTGCTCTTTTTTCACATAATTCTTTCATCTTAGGTAAAAAATCTGTAAAATAGTATCCCACTCCTTCATTTATCCATGGTGTTGGATAATATTTGGTTGAGTCATATTTTCCAAATCTTACTGACTTATTTGAGTCGGCGCCATACATTGTTGTTCCACTTATCTCTGTAGACCAATTAGTATATGGAAATTTAGTATCTGCATCTCCTGAAAAGGTTCTTTTTTGAAGTACATTTGGTAATAAACTACCACTCTCAGAGAACGAATTCTTTTGGGGCATACCACTACTCGAACTTCCCTGCCAAGTTCCGTATGCAAATACTTTATTTGGGGCAAAGAACAAGCTTAATGCTGAAATAATGAGAATAAATACAGCAATTTTTATAGTTTTTTTTGTATTCATTTTTATGTTTTCTTTCATCTGTTCCTTACCTCCTTTTACTTAAGTATCTTTTTATTTATTACATATACACCTGTTCCAATTATTGCTAAAACAACTGTAGTTAATAATACGTATATTACTGTTTGTCCAGTTTTTACTCCAACTACAACATTTGCAATTGAATAATCATCTTCATTGCTTGCATTATTGCCTGGAGTAGAGTCTATGTCTAATAATCCATAGTTATTTGATGCTTCATATATCTCGGCATTATTGCTAAATACTCCAAAATCTTCACTATTCATATTCTTAGTTAATGTTAATGTAATTGTTTTGCTTTCTCCTGGGTTTATTATTGTATTTGCCAAACTAGAATTATATACAGTTCCATTAGCTCCTTCATACCAATCCTTATTTAATTCCGAATTAAATTTGAATTCAGCTGGGATATAGTCTGCAATCTTTTTGGCATATCCCGCAACACCACCTTCGTTAGTTACTGTTAAAGAATATTCAATTACCATTGATGATTGGTTTATATATTTTGCTTCAAAGTCTATTTTTGCAAGTTTATTATTGTATACATGTTCTTTTACTTCTTTACTATTATTAGTTGTAATTACTCTTACAGTTTTATCTAACTTTAAATCAAATTTTGCATTATCTATTAGTCCTAGATCTATATTGTAAATGTTTTCCGAACTTACTTTTATTGTCTCGGTAACACCCGCAACCCTTTGTACTCCGTCATAGACTACAGTTTTATCAACTGCATCAGAGTTTATACTTTCATCTACACCTTCTTTTTGGTATACAGTTGCACTATATAAAGAAGATTCATATAAAAATACTACAGTGTATGAACCACTATTTAAATAGTTAAATAAATAATTTCCATCAGCATTAGTAGTTACTATACAATCTGAATTTTTTTTGTTTTTTACAATATTTCCATTTTGATCTAATAACAACACTGTTACATTTGCAACTTTTCCTTCTTCTCCATCTTTTATACCATCTCTGTTTTTATCTAACCATACCGTTCCTGTTACTTTTTTTGTATAAGATGGGGTATCTGGATTTATATTATCTTTATTAAATAATTCAATTATATGAGTTATACTATTACTTTCAATATCTTGCATATTCTCATGTGTAATTTTTCCTTTGTTTGTTATGCTTGTGTCCTTTGATAGTGATTTAGCCATTACCTCTATATTTACATTTGCATACCCAGATTCTTCTAAATCAATATTTACTTGAATTTCTCCATTTTCACCAATAGTAACTTCTGTGCTTTTTGTTCCATCCGAATATATTGTTTCCACACTTTTAATTTGTACTTCTTCTGGTAACTTATCAATTAATGTAATTTCATCTATTGCTATATCTGATAAATTAGTTATAGTAAATGTATATGTGTACTTTTCTGAAGCTGCTATCGTTGTATTGGCTGGAATATTACAACTTTGAACTATGCTTACTCCAGTTTTATTAATTGTATCTGTTAGTTCTGGTATCATTTCAGCGTTCTTTCCATCAGCCTCTATAGTTCCCTTAATGGTTATATCTTTTTTGTAAACATTAGTAGGTAAGTCTTTTACGTTTAAACTTAAGATTAGTTTCTTTATATTACTTCCACTTACTTCTCCTATATTTACTTCTAGGACATTACCTTTTGTAGTTATTTTATTCGGAATTTTACCACTATCATATATAATTGACTTATATTCCATTTCTTCTGGTAAATTAAATTTTAGTATTGCATTTGTTGCACTATTTTCAAAATCATTTGTACTAACGGTTATTATGCATTGATACGTGTCTCCTACTTTTATTTTTTCTTCATTGTTAGCTTCAATTGTTACATTAAAATATTCAATTTTAATAATATTAGTTACTTCATTTGTCTCTTTTTTCATGTCTTCATTATACTCAATTGTGGCCTTTAATTTTACTTCTTCATCTTCTGCAGTACTTCCTAGGTGTTTTGTACTAAATATGATATTTTTCTTAATAGTATTATTTTTACTTATCTTGCCAATTGTTATTACTAGAATTCTCTTTTGTTCTGTTATATTTTCGTCAAATTCAACTCCTTGAGCCTTTTGTTCCTCTACCCATTTGTTGTATTGCTCCATTTGTATTTTCTGTTGTTCAGCTTGTTTTTTCCACATTGCTATTGCCTCTTCTTTTGTAATACCAGCCTTTGACCAATCTATACTATCCCAATCAGGTTCTTCTATATCCGTAAATTTTTGAAGTGGCATTATTGTTCTTAACTTGTAATTCTCACCTTTTGCAGGTACATATTCCAAGCTGTTTGGAATCTCTATATTAATGGTAGTATTATCAGCATCTATTGATCCATTATTTGTAACTGTAACTATATATTCTAAATTTTCTCCTGCTTTTACACTTCCACCTTCACCAATTGTAGATTCTAGTGTTGCTTCTATAACAGCTTCTTTACCTGTCTCTAGTCCAATTTTTGTTGCAATTGTTTTATCTTCAATTGTTCCTGTACTCTTATTATTCTTAAAATATACTCCATACATTTCATACGCTGTATTGTTATAATCCAAATTTGCAGGTGCTTTTGCTTTAAATGAATATTTGAAGATACTTCCACTTTGTAATACATAATTTTCTAGAACTATCATATAAGATTTAATACTTGAATAGTCTGTTACTTCAGCCTTCCAATTATTATCTGCATTTGTTAAATCTTTTGTTGCATTTGCATTTGTAGAATAATAAATTTTTATGTTTTCTGTTGGAATTCCACTTGTTGTGATTTCTGATGATAAAGGTATATCCATGGTTGTTCCTAAGTCTTGCAATGTATCTACATTCCTATTCCCCTTAAACATAGTTCTTCCTAAAATTATTACATCTTCTAATGTATTTTCATAATTATTTATTACATTCATCTCAAATGTTAATTCTTTTTCTGCAGACTTTGCAGCTATTAATGCAACTTTCGCTTCTCCATTTATAGCTTCTAATTTTTCATCTTCATTATATCCAGTAACACTATTAGTAGCAACTACTCCAGTAGGTGCAACATATTTAATTGCAATTTCATTTTTCGCTGTTGTCTTATTTTCATCGCCATTTTCAACTTCAACTTTCAACACTGTATTGGTTGTTGGTGTCAGTTTATTTAATGTTATATTCGCAGCAAACATGATTGTTGCACCACGCGCTGTTGGGTTATTATATATTGTTTGTTCTCCCTCTAGTTTAGCTTCTATTGTTTTTGTTCCATCATCGTTATCATATGTTTTTATTTCCACAACCTTTAATTCATCACTGAAAAGAGATTGTACAGATTCAACTTCTAAATTTTCAATATTTTTTGGCAAAGTAACTTTAAAACATGGATTTACATACATAATATCATCTGCACTATCATTCTCTAATACAACACTTACTACAATATTTTCATTTGTCGTTACTGTTGACCATCTATCATTATTTATTGCTATTCCTATCTTTTGAGTTGGTTCTTCTAATTTTGTAACAGTTTCTGTATTTTCATTTAGTACATCTATATCCGAATTTTTTGCAATCACATTCATAGTAGTTTTTAAACTTGCAAATTCTTTTATTTGTTCCTTACTATAATCACTATCTTTTGTAATTGCTTTAGTAATTTCAAAATTTAGGTTCCCTTCTACTTGTGGTTTTGAAGTTTGCATTATTATACTTTCAGCCTTAAATGTTGATAAATCCACCTCTATTTCATCTTGTTCTGATTTTGTATCTTTATCTATTGTGCTAAGAAGGGTTCCATCCTTAGACTGAATCTCTATTTTCCCTTCTTCTCCAAAGACATTATCAAATTCTTGTTTTGATAATTTTAATTTTTTATTATAACTATTGGCTTTATATTCTTGGTCCTTTACAGTTGTAAATTTATCTTCATATTGAGATATCGTAAAAGAATCTATTAGATTTGAATATGCAATATTTAATGTATATTTATTTGAAATTTCGGTTTCTTTTTTATTTTCTTCTGCTGCAACCTTATTATTGTACATGTATCCTTTATAAATACTGTCATTAGTTAATTTTTTTGATGTAATTTCTGCAATTTCACCTAATTTTTCTTTTTGCTCTTTTTCAGCTGTTGTTTTTGCTTTCACTATTAAATTTTTATTACCATATAATATAATTTCAGAATCAAGTTGATAACTTAATTTAACTATTTTGTCTTTTATGTTTTCATATACTTTTGTTGAATAGATATATGTAACTGTATACTCTTGTGGTTTATCTTTTTGCCATTGTATTTTATTATTCTCGGCATTATTGTTTTCATCTATTACTAGTTTGCCTGTTTTTTGATCATATATAGCCTCGTTCACATCAAGCTCTTTTGTCGTTTCTTCTGTACTATTTATTACAATAACTTTTTCTGGATATTCGTTTGCCATTTTTGGAATATCTATATTTATTTTTGTTTCTTTTATAGGTAGCAAATAGTCTTTTACCTTTGATGTTATTTTGCCTTGTATAATTACTTTGCTCTCGTTTTCTGTTGCATATGGAATATATTTGATTGTTTCATAGTTTAATTCTGTTTCCACGTTTTTGGCAGTCCACTCTGTATGAAGAACTATTTCTTTTTCAATCTTTGTTTCTTTTGCATCTGTATTTACAAATGTGCAAGTAAGTTTAATTTTATTATCCTTGCTAAAATTGTCTTCGTCTATCTCCTCTTTAATGATTGGATTAATATATATTTGCTCTGAAATTTGCTCTTTATTTGTTGTCTGTCCGAATATAATTTTCTTGTTTTCTGCATCAAAATTCTGAATCTTTTTAGCCACTGTTGTTTGGGCTGCATTACCATTTTCATTTGTATTTTCATCATTTATTTGAGCTATTTCAAAGTTTGAAGAAGAAAAATCTATTGCAAGATCTTTAACATAGCCACTCTTTTTTAATGATACAGCAATATTTAGCTTGGTATTTTTCTCGTCAATATTTAATGTTGCACTGTGTTTTCCATTGGTATACTGCACATCAAAATCTACACTTCCATCTTTTGATGTAGTGTTTTGATTTTCTAACTCCTTTTCACTTAAAAATACTTCTGCAGCATAGCTTACTACCGACCACGAATTTGCAAATACAATTACTAAGACCAATACTGCGGCTATAAACTTAGATATTTTTGCTTGCATATTTTTCCTCCCATTTTCACTCTTAAGTTATATATATTTATTATTACATTTTTAATTTATGTTTTGCAATGGATATTTTTCCCTTGTCTAGCGTGCAACTGAAATTCGCTTGCGGAAAGGGATAAAAGCACTTTTATTAAATTTTTATTACATTTTTTTGCACGTAATTTGTTGTGAGATATTTTATGTTAAAATTTAGAGTCGAATAAAGGCTTATTTTTAAGCATTTTAGCAATTTTGTCATTTTTATGTAAATCTTGTTTCATATTTATTTTGCTTGATTTCCCTAGGATTTTTTCTGTTTTGTAATAATTTTATTATTTTTGAATATTTAGAGTAAAAAATTCATACAATATAGTATGAACTTATAGGCAAGGTCTGTCAAAAGTAAATTATTTTATTAAAGAAAACGATTATATATAAATTTAGAAAATAATAATTTAGCTGTTTATACTGGCTTTTAAATTGAACAAAATATGGGCAAAATGCAAATTTTTTTCAAATTTTATTGACAAGTATGTATATAAGTTGTATAATTAAAAAAGTTCATACATCGCGGGATGGAGCAGTTGGCAGCTCGTTGGGCTCATAACCCAAAGGTCGGTAGTTCGAGTCTATCTCCCGCAACCAAATATAGCAAGCTCTAAAGAGCTTGCTAATTTTTTTATATCAAGCAAAGTGAAGTAAATATTTAAGTAAGGTAGACGTTGAAATTTTTGAATACGCCTTTCTTGAAAATTATTTTCAATGCCTGTTTTGTTGTCAATTTTAATTAACCTAAAATTTTTAGCTACTTTAGAAATAAAGTAGCACGAAAACCTATATACGAAAGTGCATAGTTTGCGCCAACATCCCAACGATAGCCAGCTGAAAAATTGTGACTCAAGGAATAGTTGTCATAACCACCGCGGAGCACCACCGACTCAGTAGTACCTGGATTTATTTCTGTTGTATATTCTGATACATTTCCTCCCATATCGAATATATTACTTTTTGCCGTCGTTACCCCTGTTGCTAGTATCGTATCAAAATTTACTGCTTTTATTACGTCTCCTTTGCTATTTCTTACTTCTTTATCATACCAATTTTCATTTAAGTTGTCTCTTGTTGTTGCATAATTAGTTATTTCATTATTTTGTATAAAATTTATTGCTGTATCCCATGCGTAGCTCGAGCATAAATATGTTGTTGCTCCTGTTCCTCCGCCTATTCCTTTTGCTAAGCTATATACATCACTCCATTTTATATTTGTATATGGCTTTTGATTTGCTTTTATTATTGTTGCTGATCCGTCTTTTCCTGTTTCATATCTTCCAATATAATACCCACCATTTTTTTCTACACTTGCTTTTTCCACTTTTATTTGAGCTACTATTTCTTTTGATACATTTGCATTTATTCCATTTGCTGTATCTGAATCTATATATGTTACGCTTGAATCTGTTAATGTTAATTCATCTTTTAATGCCGGAGTTCCATTATCAGCTTCTATAGAATCAGACCAGTCTGTTGTTCTTGCATATTTTAGTTTGCTACTTGAAGAATCTGTTGTGCATGGTACCCATACATATTGGTTCCCTTCTAGTTCTGTTCCTACTACTGCTTCTCCTTCATATTTATTCTCATCTTTTGCATTGTCCGATATTACTACTCCACTTGTTAACGTTCCTCCTACGTAATAATATCCTTCTGGTATTTGACTTGCCTTTATTCCTCCTCTTAGGCTATCTCCTAATTCATCACTTAATTCTTTAAGCTGTTTTGTTGTATTTGCCTGGTCCTCTATTGTTTTATTCCTTGCTAATTGTGCTCTTTCAATTATTCCATTGTTTCCTAATACCAAATTAAGGCTTATTCCTGCTAATATTAATAAGATTGCGATTGTAACAACTAAGGCTACAAGAGTTATACCTTTTTTACTTTTTAATTTGTTCATTTTTCTTTTTTCCTTTCCTATGTTTATTTCTATAAATTTTATTATTAATATTTTTTCCTTAGTATTCCCCCTTTTTTCATTTTTTATAAATTGTCTCTTATGAATTTTAAAGCGATATTTATCAACTATAATTTTATCAAAGCAAAATGATATTGTAAATATATTTTGCAAAACAATTCAACTTTATTTTTGAGTTTTATCAATTTTAAAATCATTCTCAAAAGTGTTATAAAATATTATATTATAGATAAAAAAGTAAAATTTTGGTTAATAAATATTTATTTTTAATTAAAATTTATACTCTAAAGGAGGAATACATCTAAATATGAATGCCGATAATATAAGTAAACATATTGGTCAAGTTTGCCAGCAGTATAGAATTAAGAATAATTTAACTCAAAATCAGGTTGCAGAATTAACAGGATTAGAGCCAAGGCACATAAGTCAAATAGAAAGAGGCCTATCAAAAGGAAGTATTGATACATTGCTAAAATTATGTAATGCATATTCTATTACTCCAGATATTATTTTATATGATTTGCTTGATAATGATGTAAAAAAATCTGTTTCAATTTATGATGAAAGTTTTAAGAAATTAAGTAAAAGAGATAAAGATAGTATATTACATTTTATTGATTATTTTTTAACAAAATAAATTAATAACTTATAAACATAGCAAATGGCTAAATTTATAAGTTATTTTTTATATTCTTTTTAGATCTTCTCCATATTTTACACCTAACGAATAGCTAAATGCAAAATAATATTCTTCGGTCTTATAAAATAGCTGTACTATTTCATCAAACTGTTCTTTTTGTTGTTTTGATAAAGTTTGTTCGAGTTCTTCCATTGCATCAGTCAATCTAAGATATTCTGCTTTGAAATTTTGATTTTCTTTTAAAATTGGTAATTTTTGCTCTACATAATCACTAATAAATTTATAGTTATCATTATTAAATATTTCCATGTTATTCTCCCTCCTATGGCATAAATTTATTTTTTATTAACTTATTATTTATTGGCCATTTATATATATTAAGAGTATTTCCTTATATTACGTTTTTAGACATCTTAATATATTTTTAATAATAATAACTTTAATATACCACATAAGTTTAAATTAACGTACTGTTATTTTGTCTTTTATATTATCAAATTTACTTTCTCCTATTCCAGATACATTTTTCAAGTCTTCTATTACTTTAAATTTTCCATTTTGCTTTCTATAATCTATTATTTTTTGAGCTGTTGACTCACCTATTCCTGGAAGTGATGTTAGTTCTTCTAATGTTGCTGTGTTTAAATTTACAGTACTGCTTTTGCCAGTTGTATCTTTATAATCTTCTATTTCATCTGATTTATTCGGCACATAAATTTTGTCTCCATCATTTAATAATTGTGCTAAGTTTAATTTATTTAAGTCTGCTTCTTCTGTTTCACCCCCAGCAGCCTCTATGGCATCTACTATTCTCTGCCCGCTTTTTAGTATAACAATTCCTGGATATTTTACTTCTCCTATTATATGTATTGTTATCTCCTCGTTTTCTTCGTCTTCTGTTTCCTCTTCATTTTCCGTTGTAACAGCCAATGTATCATCATATGTATAATCGTTTTTCGATTCTTTATAAAAGTATAACCCAATTACAACAATAGCAATAACTATGGCTACACCTATAATTATTTTTGTTTTTAAATTTAAGCTTTCCATGTTGCTTCCTTTCTTTAGAAAAATTCTTTTTAATCATTACTTTAAAATTTAATTTTACCTATATACCCATTGAAAAAAGATGTATTTTAATGTATTATATACATACATTTTACAAAGGAGATATCATGCATTTTTTTCATAAGTTTAAGAAGATTACTTTTTTATTTTTTATTTTATTAACATTAAATACTAATTTAATATATGCTGAAAGTATAAATGGTTCTGCTACTAGCACCAATGTAAGTGCTTCTAGCACTAGTACGAATATAAATTTAGCTACGGATGCAGATATAAATTCTTATAACACAACTGTAAATTCTAACATTCCTAGTACATATTCGCCTGCATGTATTTTGATGGATCAAAACTCTGGTAAGATTTTATATAGCAAGAATGCAAATACAAAAATGTATCCAGCAAGTACCACTAAGATTATGACCGCAATTTTAACTCTTGAGAATTGTAACCTAGATGAAGTTGCGACAGCTAGCCACAACGCAGTATATTCTATTCCATATAGTTATTCAGTTGCTACTATTCAAGAAGGTGAAGAACTTACTATTGAACAGCTTTTGAATGTTTTGCTTATTCCTTCTGCAAATGATGCTGCAGTTGTTTTAGCCGAACACATTGCAGGTTCTGTTGAGGCTTTTGCAGAGATGATGAATAATAAAGCCGTAGAAATTGGTTGTAAGAATACGCATTTCGTAAATCCTAATGGAATTCATAATGAAGACCATTATTCAACTGCTTACGACTTGGCTTTAATGGGCCAATATGCAATGAAGTTCGATGTTTTTAGAAGCATTGTTTCTAAAACTTCATATTCATTACCTGCTACTGCCAAATATGATAAGGAAGATAGATTATTTAACACAACAAATGATTTAATTAAGAAGAATTACAGCTCTTCTCCAAGAAATTACTATTATGAATATGCTACTGGTGCTAAGACTGGTTACACAGATGCAGCAAAGAGTTGTATAGTTGCCACAGCCACAAAAGATGATGTTTCTTTAATTGCAGTTGTTTTGCATGACAGCACAACTGATGAAGGTTTAAGCCAAAGAGCTTTAGACTGCAAGGCATTGTTTGAATATGGTTTTAACAATTATTCTGAAAAAACTATTGTAAATAAGACTGATGTTGCTAAACAGATCGCTGTTGAAAATGCTACTAAAGAAACTGAAAATTTAGATTTATTATATGACGATAGTTTGGAAGGATTAATACCAAATAATGTTGATATTTCAACATATACGCCAAACATAAAACTTTCTGATAATATATCTGCTCCTATTTTTGAGGGTACAAAACTTGGAACTGCTACATTTGATATAGATGGATTTAGTTATACATGTGACTTAGTTGCATCTCATACTGTATATAAATCTAACTACACAAAAACATTAATGGAACTTGCATTATTAATAATTTTCTTATTTATATTTGCGAAATTCTTACATTTTATAAATAATAGAAAAAATAATAACAGGACCAATAATTATAAAAAATCTAAAAACTCTAAAAATATTAGAAGCAAAAATTCAAGAAATTCTAAAAATAGAAAATATGCTAGTAACACTAGAAGCTCAAAAGCCGTAGTCAAAGCTAAAAATTCAAAACCTGCAAAAAGAACTTCTACTAAAACACTTTTTAAACATCTTGGCATCTTTAATCATAAAGACTATGAAAAAAGTTATATTGATGACTTTTATCCAAAATATTAAAGCACAGAAAAATAGGGCTATGTACCCTATTTTTTCTATGCTTTTATAAAACTTATTCTATATTATTTGGTTGTATTTGTTGTAGCTTCATCTTCACCGCTTGTTGTTGATGGAAATAACTCATTAACTAGAGCTTTTGTTTTTCTTTCGTTGGCAATGTATAATGAAACTCCATTGCACATTTCTACATCTCCTGGAACCATTCCAGTTTTTATGTTATCTGCATCAAACTTAACTGCATATGGCACATATGCTTTAATTTCATTGAAGTCTAGGTTTGTTTTTACATTTTCTGACATTATGTCTATTACCTGTTTTAGCTTGAATATATTCTGTGGTTTTAATGTTTGTTTTAATGTTGCAATTATAAACTCTCTTTGAGTTCTCATTCTTCCCAAATCTTGTTGTCCGTAAGAACTTGGGTATGTAGAGCCATCATTGTTATGTCTAAAACGCAATAATTGTTCTGCTTTTGCTCCGTCAATTAACTGTTCCCCAGCCTTTAAATCTATATATAAATTTTGGTCTGTATCTTCAGTGTAATGCATGTCTATTGGTACATTAAATGTAACCCCTCCAATAGCATCAACTAGCTTTATTAATGCTTTTGTATCTATAATTACATAATTTTCTAGATTTAAACCTGTTAGCGCATTTATTCTGTCTATTGCCTCTGGTATGTTTGTACCACTTCTAAATACAGTATTTATCTTGTAACTTGCAAGATAATTTTGCGTTGCTGTATTTCTATTTCTCCTTCCAACATATGTATCTCTTGGAATTGACATTAGTGAGGCTTTCTGCGTCTTTGGATTGTATGAAGCTACCATTATTGTATCTGCTAACTTATAATCGTCTACACCGCTCTCCCCCATTATTAGAACTTGTATAGGCTCTAAGTTTTGCAATTTTTCAGTATCTTCGCCAAGTATAGTTGCCAATGCTCCAGTTAAGCCACCACCATTTTGATATATTTTATATCCGAAAAGTGTTCCAGCTAATATTATTGCTAATAATAAAATTGTTACTACAACTCTTTTTACTTTTCTAACAGTTTTTACTTTTTTCTTAGCCTTAACTGGCTCTTGTTTTTTTATTCTCATGTTTTGTTGTTTTTGTTTAATCTGTTTATCGTTATTTTTCTTATTGTTCTCTTCTGGCATGGCATGTCTGCCACGAGACTTTTCATCAGTCTTTTTATTTCTACTCAATAGTATCACTCCCACATAACTTTATGATTAACAGTATAACAAATATACGAAAAAATAGCAATAGAAAAATACCACTTAGAGCATAAATCTATCCACTTATTTTTTAATTATTGAATTTATCTATCTTGCTTGTTATAATACAAACAAGAATATATTAATAGGAGCATAGGAAATGGATATCGAAATTAAATTGGATTCAAATTATAATATACCCAAAGTAATTATTTATACAAATAAAGTCACAGACGAAGTAAATAATATTTTAAATAATATATCAATGATAAATTCTAAAAAGCTTACTGCTTTTAAAGACGAAAAAATGTATATATTAAATTCTGATGATATAGAATCTGTATATTCAGAGGGTGGGAAAGTGTACATAAAATGCAATGGTGTAATATATAGTATAAAATATAGACTTTACGAATTGGAAGATATTTTAGATTCAAATAAATTTATACGCATCTCAAACTCTGAAATTGTTAATTTTGATAGAGTAAAAAATATCGATTTCAAATTTATTGGAACTATATTACTAAACTTTAAAAATGGAGACGTTTCTTATGTTTCCAGAAGATATATACCAAAGATAAAGAAATTTTTAGGAATATAAAAAGGAGTGATTAATATGAATACAAAAAATTTTATTAAGAAAATTTTAACAAAATCAATTATAGGCTTTCCGATTGGAGTAACTATTCTTATGTTATTGTATGTTATTGTAAATCCATTTTTCGGTGAAGTAGCATTTAGTTATGAATTAAATCGATTACATAATATACAGACATTCATTTTACAGCTTTTATTATCTGGATTATCTGGTTTTATGTTACTCATTGCATTTTATAGCATATTATTTTTGCAAGATGCAGAACTAGAAAATAGATTTGCAACAGAGCATCCATATAGAGCCATATTTTATGCCATTGTAAGTGTATTAATAACTTTTATAATTATTATGGTAATTTCAAGAGCAAACATATTTAGTACAACAATTAGTATCTTAATTGAAATTGTTTATCCTGTACTTTATGCCGTATTAGGATTTGTGTTACTTATAAAAGATTCAATAATGAAATATACAATAAAAAAAATAAACAATAAATTACAATAATTTTAAGAAAAAGTAGATGTTAGTTTAAGATTAACATCTACTTTTTATGTTTTATTTAAATAGTAAGTTTAATATTATGTTATTATTGTACAGCATTTCTCCTAAGCTTGATTTTGCTATTGCTGTAACTACTGCATTGTTTGCCCAAATTACGCTTGTTAGTGATATTACCGCAAGAACTGCATATACAATAACTATTCCTTCTATTGCTCCATATGCTAATCCACCTAGTTTATCTACTTGCTTTATTACTGGAAGGTCTGTTAGTATTTTTGCAAATAAGCTTATTATTACTAAAATTACTCTTACTGCTAAAAATATTACAATGCCTGAGCCTATATTCACTATTGTTATTGTTGTGTGGTCTATTACATTGGCTTTTACGTCGTCTGTTGCATTTTCTATTTCTTTGTTTATGTTATCCATTATTGTTGATGGAACGTTTTCTTCTGTATTTTCTGTTTTATCTTCAACACCTAGCGTTGCACTTAATGTTGTTCTTATGTTATCATCTATTACTGTATTCTCTATTACTGCATTTGCAACCGGTTTATATAAAACAAATGCCACAACTATTGCTATTATAAATGAAAGTAATTTTATTAAACTTCCTGTTAATCCCTTCTTATATCCTAAAAATATGAATAGTAAAACTACGGCTATTATTATTAAATCTACTATTATTCCCATACTTTCTCCTCCTTTTATAACTTAATAAGTTCAATCTTATTTCTATAAATTATTCCTGCCACTTCATCTGAAATGACTATTTTTCTAACCTCTTGATTTGATGTGTATTTTTTTATTAACCATCCATTTGTATCTACAAAGTGTATTTCAGAACCTAGATTTAAGGCAATTTTGCTACCACAGCAATACATCTCTTTAATTACACCCTCAAATTTATATGTATTTTCTTTTTGAGTTGTAGAATTTATTATTTTTATTGCTGTGTTTGTTGTAAATAGACTAGCGTTTTCTTCCACATTTTTTACAATATTGTTATCTAGCTCAATGCTGTAATATGTTATTTTTTCTTGGTCTGTATTTATGTCTGTAAGTTTTGTATCTACATTATCTTTTATAACATGAATTTCGTTATCATATTCACACACCAGCTTGTTTTTATTTTGATATTTTATGTTTAATACTAGGCTATTTAATGGTGCATTATATGTATACACTATTGCCTCTGTTGGATTTTCTTTTGCTTTAGCAATTGATAATATTTTTATGTTAGATTGTATAAGTGTTCCACTCGTATTTACTTCTGCAATTCCAACATATTTGTTGTCTTCTGAAATACTTGCATCAACCGCAATAGTACTTGACATATAATATTTAAACATTTCATTTCCAGAATCATCTAGTAATAACACAACAGATTTGTAAGCTGTACCTTTTAATATTATAGTAGAATATCCACTAGAGTTTACACTTATTCGAGAAATATTACCCTCTAAAGTTTTCTCCCATCTTATATTGTTATCTTTTAATAGATATATTTTTGAAGAGTCTTGCTCTGCTATTATTAAATATTTTCCGTTACTAGTCGTAATTGGATTTGTAATTTGTATATTATTTTCTGCCTCAATTTTGCCAGATGAATTGTAAGTTGTTAATGTATTGTCTTTTAAGATTGCAATGTATTTTGAATATGCAAATATGTTGCTATTATCATAGTTTTCTAATGTTATGCTTTTTAAATTATCTTGTTCTATAGATTTATTTAAAATATTTGCGTCCATAAATGCCCTAAAATTTTCGTTTGCAGCATACACTAGATATATTACTAATATCAAACAAATAATTACTAGTAGAATTCCTACTCCTATTATTTTTTTCTTATTTATTGTTTTAACTTCATCTTGGTTAAAATATAACAAATTTATATCTTTTTTACTGTCTCCAGAATCTTTCGTTTTAGGTTTCATTCTTTGAATTCCTTCCTTCATTTTTCCTATATAATTTATATCAGTTTTTAGCATTTTTTGCAATACTATTGACCTTTTTTAGTATTGTTATTATTTGAATTATTCCTATAACTCCAAACAATGGATACAATATTTCTACTAATTTTCCAAAGCCTATGTATGCTATTGGAATTTCTGCCAAACACATGGCAAAAGTTATTGTTTTGTATTTCCTTCTGTCTTTTATGTTTTCAGCTACTCCATAACCAGATGAAATTGCAGATGTTAAAATTGCAGTTATTATCGCAATCGAATATACCATTTTTTCTACTGGATGGCACTCGTCTAATATTGTAAGTACTGGTATTTCTACCTTTGAAATATTTACGGCTGATAGAGTTAACATTTGATATATTGCTATAATTAATACGAAAAATATTACTGCCGACACCAATGTTATTATTTTATTTTCTCTTTTATTTTTTATATTTGTTGTAAGTAATACTATTATTGGGATTAGTGTTATGCTGTTATAACTAGTATATAAAATAGCGCTAAGTATTGACTTTCCATGATTTTGCGTATTTGTATTTAGATTATTTATTAAATTTATTATTGGATAATTTTTTACACTTATTGCTATAATTATTACAACCATTATTGGTACAACTATTAAATTTAATTTTATAATTCCATCCATATTTTTCATTAACAAAAAATATGTAATAATTGCATTTATGCTTGCGGTAATAATTATTGGAATTTTAAACTCTTGTTTAAAAAATGTGCAAAACCCTGCACACATTATCCAAAATGAGACTAATAAAAATGCATTTATAACGTTTTCTAATATTATTTTCACCTTACTACTATTACTTATTTTTTCTAAAAATTCATTGTTACTTTTTATTTGTAATCTTTTTGTTATTACTATAGTGCTGTATATTATTACTCCTGTAAGTGTTGCCGAAACTATTGCTCCAATAATTCCAAATTTTCCATATTGTCCGAAAAAAATATATATTTCTTTGCCTGACGCAAAACCCGCGCCAATTATAGTACCTATTATAACAGAAACAGCTTTTACAATATTCATAAATTTAATCCTTTATTAATTATTCAAAGTAATATGAGATTTAAAGCAAGCCTAAGTATTGAAAAATTTACATTATTCTATCCACAAGTTACACACATTACTTCTTTTTAAATTTATGAAAGGATTTTTGTTTTATTACTTGTCTAAAAAAAATGACGGATAAGTTTTTACCTACCCGCCTAATATATTTTATTTTCTTCTTCTTATTTGCCATACAACAATTCCTAAAATGATTATTGCAACCGGAACTGCAATTATTATTGTTCTAATAATTTTATCTTGTTGTACTGTTGCTGTATATGTTGCAACTCCTGTATCTTTTCTAATTGTAATATTATCTTCTCTATCTGTTAAATAAGATACTGAATTTATTACTAAATCTCTGTTGTTATAGAAGTTTATTGCAACTACTTGGCTACTGTTTCCAGAGCTACTATTTAATGTAACATACCAGTCACTTGCAAACATACTGTTTGCAACTAATATTAATTTTGATGTTTTTTCATCATTTATTTTCTTTGTAATAGCTGATGCAATTGGCTCTCCGCCACTCAATAATTTGTCATTTTGTGTTACTGATGACGATGTTATTGATGAGTCTGTTCTTAAGAATGCTGTGCTAGATGCTGTTACTAAATTTTCTACTGTAACGCCTAGGTTCTCTAGCTCTTCACTATCTTTAAAGTTTATAATTCCACCACCTAATATTGCAACATTTCCGCTTGATGCGATGTCTTTTGTAATTTTAGATGCACTGCTTACAGTTGGTAATACTATGTTTGTGTAACCTACTATTTTGCTTGTGTTTTGCTCAAACATTATACCATTAGAAATTGATGCACCATATACATCTAATATTGCTTGGAAATTTGTTAAGTCTTTATTATCTTTATTTGGATCTTCCAAAATCATTAAGTTTCCGCCATTGTTAATGTATTCTAATATTAAGTCTTTTTCAAATTCTGTAAAATCTTCCTTTAAAGATGTAATTACTAAAACATTACAATCATCTGGTACTTTTGCATTTACTAATAAATCTAAGTCTTCAACATCATTTGCTTCATTTTTTAACAATTCTCTGGCTACTTGATAATAATTTGAATCTTGTGCATGTGTTGTAGAAAAATATATCTTTGGATTTGTTTCTAAGTTTACATCCAAAATTGCATTTGTCATTTTTTGCTCTGTTACATCATATTGTTGATATGTTGTATTATCATATGCATAAAAATCATTTGCTGAAACTATTTTGTCTCTGTTATTTGCTTCTACAATTACAACCGCACTTGTTATAGAAGTTCCTAAGCTATATTTTTCTTGTAAATCTGGTCTTTGTGAAGCATCTGTTAATTCTTCGTAAGTTATATTTGAATTTTTTTGGCAATATAATTTAGCATAGTTTATTGCTTCTGGATAATTTGACATTTGATATAATGTAATTTTTGTTGGTGATTTTACACTGCTAATTTTATCAATTGATTCTTGTGATAAAGAAAACAATTTATTTCCTGTTAAATCTATATCTGCAATGTCTTGCTTTTCTACAATAATATTTATAGCAACAACTACAGCAATTATTATGATTATTAATAATAATGTAAGCGTTGTATTAGCTAGCCAACTTGCTTTTTTTCTTGGCTTTTTTTGTTTTGTATCTTTTTTGTTTTCATCTTTTATTTTTTCTTTCACAACAAATTCCTCCTTACTTTACTAATTTTCTTCTTTTGATAACAACCATTGTTAATGCGACAAACATGGCTGTTATTGAAATTAAACTAATTGTTTCTGTTATTGGGAACACTCCTGTTGCAAAAGGATAGAATTTTTCTATTAATGATATTGCTGTTAATTTAGTTGAAATACTTGGTGCAAGCCATGCAAGTACAAATATTGCTATTGTTGAAACAGCTGCTATTATTTGGTTTTCTGTCAAACTAGAAATAAACATTCCTAAGCTTATGTATGCCATCGATGTTATTAAAAACCCAAACATTGTAACAAGTACTGTTGGAATATCTGGTGTTTTAAAATAGCATATAATTCCAAAATAAATTAATGTAAATAATTCTGTAATTGCAATTACAACAAGAGCTGCTAAAAATTTACCAAGCACAATTGCTACTGCACTTCTTGGTGCTGTCATTAATATTTGCTCTGTTCCATTTTTTCTTTCCTCTGCGAAGGTCCTCATTGTAAGAAGTGGTATTAAGAATATCACAATATACATTACTGAATAGAAAAATACATATTGATATGTTACAGCACCTTGGCTTATTGTTGTTATGTAAAATATGAAGCTGAATATTGCTAAAAATAATCCTATAAATACATATCCAATTGGTGAATAGAAATAGCTTTTAAGCTCTTTTTTCATTACTGCCCACATTATTTTTCTCCTCCTTTTTTAGTTTCTTTTGTCTTTTCTTTTTTATTCTCTGATTTTGGTTGTTTTTTTATTTTAGATTGCTCTTTTTCTTGTTTATTATCTACTTTTTCTGCTTTTGCTTTACCCTTTTCTTCTTTTTTGGCTTCTTTCTTAGCTTTTTTATTTTCTGCCTTTTCTTCTTTTTGAGCCTTTTTACTCTCTTCTTTTAGCTCTTTTTCATGCTCTTTTGCTTTTTCGGCAGCTTCTGCTTCAGCCTTTCTTTTCTTTGTATTTTCATCTATTATTGTAATAAATGCATCTTCCAAAGATTTTTCAGCAGATTTTAATTCGAATATTGTTATATCCTTCTTTGGTAGAACATCAAACAATTTCTTGCGTAAATCAAACTCTGTGCTAGATTTAAGCATATATTGTTTTGTTCCATCATCATTATCTTTAACGCATTTACACTCTGTAATTTCTGGTATATCATTTTGAAGAGCCTTCATGTTATTTCTTTTATCTTCAACAGTAAGCATAATAACATTTTGTTTTTCTGTCTCTTTTTCAAGATTTGCTGGTGTATCAACTGCTACTATTTTTCCTTTATTAATTATAATTACTTTTTCGCAAATTTGACTTACCTCTGATAGAATATGTGAGCTTAATATTACAGTATGTTTCTTGCCTAATCTTTTAATTAATTGTCTTATTTCTGTAATTTGCTTTGGATCTAGTCCTACTGTTGGTTCATCTAAAATTACTATTTTAGGGTCTCCAACTAGTGCTCCCGCAAGACTTACTCTTTGTTTGTACCCTCTAGATAAATTCTTAATAAGTCTATTTGCTACATCCTCTATTCCTGTTTCTCTTAGAACATTTGTAACACGTTCCTTTTTTTCTTTGTGTGGAACTCTTTTTAATTCTGCCATATATGTAACAAATTCTTTTACAGTTAAATCTGTATACAATGGTACTCCCTCTGGCATATAACCAATTTGTTGTTTTGCTTTTATAGGTTGCTTAGATGCATCAAAACCATTTACAATAATAGTTCCATCTGTTGGCTCTATAAAACCAGTAATCATGTTCATAGTTGTACTTTTGCCAGCACCGTTAGGTCCTAGAAAACCAACTACTTCTCCATCGTTAACAGTAAAACTTATATTATCTACTGCAACAAAGTTTCCATACTTTTTTGTGACATTCTTAACTTCTATCACGTCGTTTTCCTCCAATCTATTATTTCCCTAAGTTTTTACCACTTTATATTATCACTAGAAATTTATTCATGCAACTATTTTTGTACAATTCACATAGAATTCACATTTTCTTTGGTTTTTGTTATAAAAATAACTATATGTATTGTATTTACATAAAAAATTTGGTATTATATTATATGTTAAATTATGAATTTAAAAATAATATTTTTATAAATATACGTTTTAGCAGAACGGGAAAGGATTGATTATGAATAGTAAACAACGTGCATATTTAAGAGGCCTTGCAAACACTATGCCAGCAATTTTTCAGGTTGGCAAAAATGGAATTTCTGAAAATTTTATTAAACAAATAGACGATGCTTTAGAGGCTAGAGAATTAATAAAATTAAATGTCTTGGCAACTTCACCTGAAGATATTTCTGAAGTTGCAGAAGAAATTGCAAATTCAACAAACTCTGAATTAATACAAACAATGGGAAATAAAATTACACTATTTAGAGCAAGAAAGAAAAATTCAAAAATTAATTTACCTAAATAAAAGTTAAATTTATTATTTTTATAAAAAAAGTTATAAATAAAGAATTAATATATCATCTTTATTTATAACTTTTTATTCATTAATTATTTTTTATTTAATATCTTTTATCATTATTGTATTTCCATATTCATCATTAACTCTTAATTTTGGAAATATTTTTTCCATTCTTTCATTTGTAAATACTGTATTTTGGAATATTTCTATGTTAGTATTGTTACTAATATAATTTTGACCAGCAAGTGTTTCTTTAGCTCTTGTTGCATATGTTTTTGCAGACCATATTGTAAACATAATTAATACTACTATTAATATTGTTAAAATTATGTCTACTATTGTGCTAACTTTTCCTTTCATTAAATTAATAATTTTATCTACGAAATCTTTTAAAACTTCTATTAATATTACAGTAATAATTCCCCATAATATGGCATATTCTAAGCATACTCTTCCATTTATATTAAATTTAGACCAAGTATAGTTCCATAATCTAGCTCCAACAATAGTCTCTAATATAAAACTTAAAGCATATTGTATAGCACTCATCAAAATACATCCAATTATAAATAATTTTATGTTTTTACCTTTATATTGTTGCAAACATAGAATTGTAAGTATAGCTCCTATTCCATAAAATATGCAAAATGGACCTGTTGTAACTAAAAACGGTGTGTCTGTTGTTTTGGCTTTAATAAAATTAATAACACATTCAAGTATTAATCCTAAAATGCTGAAAATTATTAAATACCATAAATATTTATGAAATTTTCTCTCCTTTTGTGGTTGTTCAATTGTTTCTACTTTTGGTTTTACCTTTGTTTTCTTTTTTGATGTTTCTTCTGCATTTTCCATTTTTGATTTAATATTTATTTTTTTTGCTGAGTCTATTCTTACATCTTTTGCCTTTGGTTTTTTCGTTGAACCCTCTTCTTTCTGCATTTTCTTTTTCATTTTAAATTTCTTTTCCTCCTAGCAATTTGATTACTTACCTTTTAATTCTAAAATTATACTATAATATTTTACACTAATTATGATAAATTTTCCACATTTTTTTGTTACTTGATAATGTTTTTTATATAATATTGTGTAAAATAGCTTTCTATGGTATAATTTTTGCTATAGAAAAGGAGAAATTATAATGCTAAAAGATAAATATAATATGACTACAGAAGAAAATGTTTTATATGCAAAAAGAAATATAGTAGATTCAATTTGGAAAAGTGCTAATCTAGAAGGTATTCCCGTCACATTTCCAGAAACACAAGCAATATACGATGGTGCAAATGTTGGTCATTTAAGAATAGACGAAATTCAAGCAATAAATAACTTAAAACATGCATGGCAATTTGTAATTTATAGCATAAATACTCCTATAGATTTGAAATTTATACAGAGTATACATGCATTTGTTGGTTCAAACATTGTAGAGCAACCTGGAGAACTTAGAAAATACGATGTATCTATGGGTGGTACAAAATGGAAGCCAGAATTACCTACTGCTGAAAAGATGAACAGCTTGATAGAAGAATATCAAAATTCTTTAAGCACAAATGCAACAGATACAATATTAACTTTTATGTGTAAACTAATGAAAATGCAGGCTTTCAATGATGGAAATAAAAGAACTTCTATGTTAGTGGCTAATCATGAGCTGATAAAAAATGGAAAAGGAATTCTTTCTATTGCTGATGAAGATAGAATTGAATTTGGCACAAGACTAATAAAATATTACGAAAATGAAGAAAGCATAGAAGAATTAAAACAGTTTTTATATAAAAAATGTTTAGATGGGGTAAATTCAAATACTTAATTTACCCTATAAATAACATTTTTCTATGCAATTTCATAAAATAATCATACATTTTTCAGATATTTTTAAAATTTGGTTGACAAATGGCATTTTTAGCATTATAATTATTATTGCACTTGGGTCAATAGCTCAGTTGGATAGAGCATACGCCTTCTAAGCGTAGGGTCGGGGGTTCGAATCCCTCTTGTCCCACCAAAAAATAAGTAATATTCTGAAAAGGATATTACTTTTTTGTTTTTCATACGTCAATGGGATTCGAAAAGGAGGATTAGAAAAGCGTCCTGTGGACGGTTTTCCCGACGCGGCTCGCCGAATCCCTCTTGTCCCACCAGTAAATAGCAAATTAGGTTGTTATTGTTTAATAATTTAAAGCATATATTTCATCAAACGATACATTGCAAATATAGTTTCCATCTTCATTTTTGAATACAGCTTTATATGTATTTATTATTGAATAATATGTATATCTTTCAATTTTCATCAATGCATCTTCTTTGTTTGAAATGATGACTTCCTTTGATAATAAATATTCAATTAAATTTTCGTTAGTTCTATATTCTTTCATAAATTTAAATCTCCCCATATAAAAAATGACCCAAGGCTTCGAAAGTTTCTTGGATACCGCTCATATATATATTAACATTTTTTTCTCAATTGCAAGCTTTTTATTACATTCCACATATATTGGTAATTAAATTTACCAACAAAATAAATCTTAAATTCGTCTAAATATTAGAAAGGTTAAGGTGGGTAAAATATATGAAGAAAAATATGTTAAAAATAATTATCAACTATTATTTTCTTCATTCGTTGATAAATTCTCTTTAAATTTCTTTTCGTATGCCTTTATTTTTCTTATATCTTGCCATTCTCTTATTCCACATCCTGTTTAAATTCACCACTATAACTTGTTTTTTGATTCTTTATTAAACCTTTTGTTCCATGTTCTTGATATTTTCTAACTGTTGTCCATGCTGGAATATCAAATTGTTTTGCTACATATTCCCAACTATAATTATTATTCATATAATAATTTACTACCTTTAATTTAAATTCTTTTGAATATTTTGACATATAAAATGAACCCTCCTTATTAAACTTTTTTGTCTAATAATTTGGATTCACTTCATTTACAGTCTCTTTTCCATTATTCAATATTTTTTCAGATTAACTTTTTTATGTCTTATTTCTTCTTTGCTATAACATTATATATATGCCAATGTTTCATCTTTCCTAGTCCTGTCTTTCCATCCTTCTCAACTTCATTAAATTCTATTATTTCAAATGAGTCTTTAAATAATTCTAATACTTGCTCTTTTGATAAAAATACCATTTGCTCTTTTATGTTTACCCAAGAATCTCTCACTCCAAAGAAATTTCCAATAAAATATCCGTCCTTTTAAAATACTATCTGATATTTTATTCCAAAATTCGTTAAAGTATTTTTTATTACAAAAAGGAATACTAAAATTAGCCACCAATAAGTTGTTTTTTTCTAATTCAATATTTTCGAATTCTTGACACTTAAAATCAAAATTTTTTAATTCTTCACCATCTAATTTACTGGCTATTATTTCTTCTGTATTTTCCTTATCTATTGCTAATACTTTCCATCCGTTTTTTTATTAAATATATTGTATCTCTACCTGCCCCACATCCTAAGTCAATAGCATATTTAGGATTATTATTCATATCTATAAATTTCTTAACCATTGGGTGTGGTAAAGCATTTTCTGTATTTTCATAATATTTCTGTATATCTTCCATTTATATCAATTCCTTTCTATTTAATAATAATTATTATAACATACAATTTTATAAAAAATAACAAGAGAGTGAAAATTTTACTTTATCACTCTCCTGTCGTGCCTTTAAAATGTTTTCCAGCACTGAGGATCTTTGGAATAGAAATTACCCGTCAGACATTTTGCAACAGAAGGACACCCTCTGCAGAAATTCCTTATCTCGCATTTGGAACAATGCTCAAACTTCTCGTACTGACGATATTCGTCCATTTTTTCTCCGTTAAAAATGTCGTAAAACGACTGTTCAGGTACCTTTCCTACAGGTGTTTCACTCCTTCTACAAGCGTAGACAGTTCCATCTGCCAAAGTTGTGATGTGCGTAATTCCACAATGGCATCCATCTAAGATAAGGTCATTGGGGTTATCAATCTCATCCGGTTTAAACAGGCCTTTTTCATACAGATACAGCTTCCAAAGGTGGTCTTTTAATGCAAATCGTGTATCACATTCTTGATACTGCATATATTTTTCCCACATTTTGTCAAGAAAAGCTCTGTATTCTTCAGGAGAAACCATCAAATCAAAATCTCCAGGATTAGGACAATATCTGGCAAATCCAAAATTGCTAACTTTGTACTTCACCACGATGTCTACTAATTCAGGAATTTCTGCGATGTTTGTCTTTGAAACTGTTGTCATAATTGCGGTTTTGATTTTGCTACCTTCAAAGTACTTTAAAGCATCTAAAGTCGCATCAAAAGAACCTGGTTTACGAATGTAGTCATGGGTTTCTCTCAAACCATCTAAAGACATCTGGAAATTGATACACCCTAAATCTTCTAATTTCTTTACCACATCATAATTCAGATGAAATGGATTTCCCAAAAGACCAAAATGGATTTTGTTCTTTTTGAGAATTTCAAGAAAATTCCAAATTTCTTCATAGAGTAACGGATCTCCACCCGTGATAACAAGGAACGGTTCTTTTCCCAACTGCTTACAGCTCGAGATAAAATCCTCCAAAATTAAATTTAATGTGTTTAAATCGAGCTCCAGGCTACATTTTTTATCTTTGCCTTCATAAATGTAGCAATGCTTGCACCGCTGGTCACATCGATCAGTAATGTGCCATTGCATACTAAATTTGTCTACCATCACAATCCTCCTTTTAGAGTGAGAGGCACCTCTAAAAGAGATGCCTCTGCTTGTTGAAACTAATGTGTGTTGTCGACAGTACACATTCACAGCTCACCTGTATTAGCTACAAGATGTGCTGCAAGATGTACACGAACCGCAGGAACTACTGCATGCAGAACAACCGCTTGAACAGTTGCAAGAGCAGTCAGCAGCAACTACCTTAACTCCAGCTCCAACTAACTTTGCCTTTGCAGACTCCATAAAGTTCTGAGCAGAGTTTTTCCCAATGTATTTTACACTAGGATTCCAGTAATTTGTCCGTGCCATTCTGGTCATACGACTTCCTCCTTTCCACTAAATTCCAACTTGTTGCCTTAGAGTCATACTTAGAACTCTAAATAATACATAAAATGTATTACGGTTACATAATATCACGTTTGGGATAATTTGTCAATATAAAATGATTAAATTCAATCACCTACGAACTTCAGATAAGTGAAAAAGTAAAAGCAAGTTTTGACAATGTGCATTGCAATAAGTCTTACATTTGGTCTTAATGTACAAAATAATGCAATTTTGTTATAATTGTATTATGTAAATGCTTTGGTAAAAATGGAGAAATATTATGATTTAAAAAGGAAAACAGCTTACATTGAGTCAAAGAAATAAGATTGAAGAAATGTTAAACCAAAGACGTAGAAAGTTTGAAATAGCCAATGAGTTAGATAAAACACAATCAACAATAGCAAGAGAAATTAATCGTCATAAAATTTTGAAACCACACAATATATACAAATCATCAAATTTATTTAATTGTAAATTCTTTGTTAATTGCAAAATCTGTACAAATAAATGTCGAATATTTCAACCAATTTCTTGCAAAGATAGAGATAGAAACATTGGTGTTTGCAATAATTGTTCAAAACTTAAAACTTGTAATCTTGACAAATATTTTTATTTTGCAGAAGAAGCACATAAGAAATATAAATACACTCTGACAGATTCAAGACAAGGTGTAAATTTGAACACATCTGAATTAATTGAATTAGCCCATCTTATTTGTCCGTTAATAAAGAAAGGTCAATCAATTTACACAATTTTAAATAACCATCCAGAAATAAAGTTCTGTGAAAAAACAATATACAATTATATTGAAATGGGCTTATTTAAAGATTGGAGTGTCACAAATATTACATTGAAAAGAAAAATCAGAAGAAGGCTTCCCAATAAACAATTAAAGAAGCGAAAAGAACCAACAAATTACAACGGTAGAACTTATACAGATTATTTAGAATATAAAGTACAGAATCCCAATATAACAACAACAGAGATGGATACGGTATATAACAATCAAACAGGTCCATATATTCAAACTTTTATATTTGAGAATACAGAATTTATGATTGGAATATTACATACAGAGAAAACATCAGATTCAATGTCAAAAAGCTTAGATTCTTTTCAAGAAATATTATCTGATAAAGAGTATGAACAATTATTTTCAGTGCTATTAACAGACCGTGGGACAGAATTTATAAAATCGCAACAATTTGAAGTAAATATTCATACAGGAGAAATAAGAGGAAAAATATTTTATTGTGATCCAATGCAGTCAAGTCAGAAACCACATGTAGAAAATAATCACAATTTTATTAGAAAAGTACTTCCAAATGGTCAAAGTTGGAATCATTTAACACAAGAAAAAATAGATTTAATGTTTTCACATATAAATTCCACACCAAGAGAAAATTTAGGTGGCAAAACGCCTTATGAAATATTTTCTTTCATATACGGTGAAGAACTTGCTCACAAATTAAATATACAAAAGATAGCAAAAGACGAGGTCACAACAACTCCCCGTCTTCTAAAATAATTTAAACTTACTTAAACCAAAACATTTACATGATTAATTGAAAAATTAAATGCAAAACAAAATGGCACTTACTTTTACACCAAAAAAATTTAATGCAATTTTGCTTTATTAGTCATGCAAACTTTTTTGAAACCTATATTAATTTTACACGAAAATAGAGAAAAAAGCAAGTTATTTAAGCAAATATATCGCTTAAAACTTGCTTTTTCTCATACAAGTTGCATTTACTTTACAGAATTGAATTTAACTTTTCACTTGACGAGAGATGTATATTTGTGTCCTAAAAATATGACTATTTATAATATAAAAAATTAAATTATTCTAACTTATGAACTAAAAACTACTTAAAACTATAAAAACATATCGGCATCTTTTAGACCAAATGCAACAACATCTGTACAAACGCCATACTCATCATTTGGATATCCTGTTTCATAATATTTACTTTTATATTTAGGATTTTTAGAAATATAATTTCTTACATTATTCAGTATATCTGTTTGATCATCTATTCCATCATCGTCTTTATCAATATTACTAACATAAGTTTCAATCTTAAAATCCGCATTAGTGTATTGTTTATGTAGAATGCTGTTATATAAATATAATAGTAAAACAGTAATTGAAATTATAATAATACCTATTATTATAAATACTAACCTTTTCTTATTCATTATTTACTCCTATCACCTACTACTCAGCTTATAATTTCTCGCTAACTATTTGATTTCAAATTCATTTGAATAAATATCAGTTGTTTTACCATTTCCAGAAAACACAGTCTTTATAATTCTATAAGTTCCTTTTCCTAATTCTCCATAAGTGTTTTCTAGATTCAATTTTTTTGTTGTTTGGCTATTTGCTTTGATTATATAAGCTACATCATTCCAAGCTGTATTAGGTAAATAGTCTAAATATTTCCATTCTCCATTTATATTTTTTTGAATTTTATACTCTTCTCCATATCCTATTTCATTGTCATTATTATTTATAATTATTATTGAAATACTGGTAGGTTTTATCGTAATACTATCAACTTTCATTATAACATTTTCTAAATCACTATTATTTTCTTCATTCGTTGACAAACTCTCTTCAAATTTCTTTTCGTATGCTTTTATTTCTTCTTCAAAATCATTATAATCCATAAACCATGTTCCAATTTTTATATCATCAAATCCTGCTATTGTGTGGAAGTCTATTACTTTATAACCTAAACCAAAATATTCTATTGTACCGCCGTCCAATATCACTCCAGCTGGACTTTGTATACAAAAAATAGGCCTTTTCTGATTTTTCACTCTATTATAATCTACTGTAAAAAATACAATTCCTAAAACAACTATTATTCCTAAAATACCAACAACTACTTTTAAAATTTTCTTCATAAGCATCACCTTTCCTTCTACAATTTAATCTCAGCAATAGATTACTATTTTTCCACCAAACCACTAAATGGTAATTTGTTGCGATAATTATATTATAATACAAAAGATAGATAATTTTCAAATTATTATCTGTCTTCATTCATAGTCTATTACTCATATTTTAAATATTATTCATTTATTGTATTCACAGTTATATCTGGCCTTATAATATCACTATCTGTTACTATATTAAATTTATAATCATAATCAATTACCATATCCGTTTGTCTAGTTATCTCTTTATTTGATTTTTCTATATCTCTAACTGCAAATCCTGTTTCTTTATCTATATACCTTTCATAACTACTTCCTTTAATAACATAACACTCTTTTCCATTACAATATGTAGATTCAATTCCTGTTATAAGTGCATATTGAAGATTTGCAAAAAATCCATCTGATACATAAGTTACAGGTGCTATATTTCCTCCTAGCATTTTTTTAGAATCTATCACAGTTTTTTTGCCACCTGCCTCTGTAACAGCAAATTGCTCGTTGCCTTTTTTATAATAAGTTATTTTTTGAATTTCATTGCCATTAACCAATCTCGTAAATGTCGTCAAATAGTCTCTGCCTTTATTATAGCTTTCTGTTATTGTTAAAGTGTCTCCATGATAAGAATATAATCTTGCATAGTAATTATCATATGCCTGATTTTCATTTACTTTTCCAGAAAGTGAAGTCATTATAATTGTCCTTCTTGTTATTACTACCACATATATCACCACTATAAACAATAATATGGTTTTTAATAATTTCATTTTCTTACTATATTTTTTTATGTACTTAACTTCTCTTTCATCTCTTTTTGTGGTATTTACTTTAAAATCTTTTTTCATGTTTTCAAAAATCTTTTGGCACTCATTGCATTCCTTTAAATGTTCATCAATGAACTTATTTGTTTCTTCATTTGTTAAATTCTCAATATAATTTGGTAATAAATCTTGAACAATTTTGCAATCTTTTTTCTCCTTCATATTAATCAACCTCCTTCAATTGATTTTTTCCTCGATAAAAAGTTACTCTAGCCCAGTTTTCTGTTTGATTCAAAATAACTCCTATTTCTTTAAAACTAAGTTCTCCAGTTATCCTTAAATAAATTACTTCTCGTGTTTTTTCATCTAACTTTTGCATTTTTTTATACAATAGTATTTTTTCTTCATTAGAAATAACTTTTTCTTCAGTTGTATCATTTGTTTGTATTTCTAGCATTTCTTTTTCAATGCTCACGATCTTTTTGTTCTTTTTGTATTGGTTATACCATAAATTTTTAGCAATTTGACATAGCCAAACTGATATTTTGCATTCCCCTTTATACGTATCAATATTTTTAACTGCTTTACAAAAAGTTTCTTGTGTTAGTTCTTCAGAAACATCATTATCATGAGTTAAACAGAATAAGAATTTGTTAACAGTTTCAAAATATTGTTCATATATTTGTTCCATATCCTGCATAACTTTCATCCTCCTTTACATATATGACAATTGAACTTACAATTTGTTACAAAATTTTCTAAATTTTTTTATTTTTCATGAAAATACAATTAAAGTTTCATTTATATATTTTTATTAAATTTCTATAAATAAAAAATGACCCAAGGCTTCGAAAGTTTCTTGGATACCGCTCATATATATATTAACATTTTTTTCTCAATTACAAGCTTTTTATGACATTTCACATATATTTTTATTTTCTATGTTTTACATTTCTATCCCTTTAGATTTTTTTCTATCATTTGATTGTTCTTGTTGTGTTCTTTCATATTTAGCTCTTAACATATCGAATATTTGCTGTTCTTCTGTACTTAAATGTTTAGCTCTTGATTTAATTGATAAAGCTTGCATTTGTTTTCTTTCTGCAATTTCTTCTTGTGTTTGAACAACCTCAGAAGTAGTAATTTCACTGCTAGAAAGACATCTTTTTAACATATTTATTCCTAACTTCCTTTGCTGAGCAAATTGCTCATTACTTTCATTTTTTTCTTCTTCACTTGCTTTTCCTTTTTTATCATCTGCTTGGTATCTAGCATATTCTTCATCCTGCTTCATTTTTTCTACTTGCTCATCCGTTATTCCAATTTCTTGTTTTAATGCTGGTCCATCTGCATCTCTAACAATGCTACTAGCCGCATCAATTTCACCTTGTGTTTTAGGGAAATTAGGTAATGTTCCATTAAGCCTATTAACCATAGACTCTTTTTTTAATCTTGACATGTATGAATCTTTATCATTAAAATCTCTCTTCATTTGTTTCAATGTGGACTCTATACTTGGAACAGATGAAAATTCCTCTAAATAATTTTTACCACTAGGATTTAGCTTTTTATCATTTGTTAACAATTGTGCAGCTTTTAGCAGTTGGGCCATAGCAGATACCTGCTTCTGTGAATATTGTCTTTTAAACTCCCCTCCTGCCGTTTCTACTAAATTACCATCCAAATCTGCTGTAAGCATAACGTTTAAGCCATTAGTCCTTATTATTTCTTGTACCCTTTGAATGTCCCTAGTTTCATGATTTTTTCTAGCCTCATATTGATGTTCCGTTTCAGTATTATTATAAGCTTGAATAAAGCCTCTTACAAATCTCATTTTATTATCTGAGACATTACTTCTTAATACCTTTTCTGATTGTTTTGTTTGCGAATCAATCGCTTGTTCCTCTTTTTGCTCTGGTAACGTAACTTCTTGTTTCAATTGGTTTACCCTCTCTTGAATTGAGTCCAAAATTTGTATGTGTTCCAGACTTTTTCTTCTTGATTCATCTTGGCTTGAAATAGTATTATTGTAAAAAGTATTTATTGCATCATTTATCTTCTCTAAAGTTTTAGGTGTTATATTTCCTGTTTGCAATGTATTCTCTAATTTTTTATTTAAACATTTTACTAATAATGTTTCAAGCACTAAATGGTCTTCCTGAGCATTAGTTTCCTTTATTTTGTTAATCTGACCCATTAAATTTTCCCATGCTGTCTTTTCATTTCCAAATGTTTCTTGAAATAACTCTTCATATTGTGAATTAAAGGCTTCAAACATTCTCTCTGGTTTTATATACATACCTAAAAAAGCTCTTTTTTCCCCAACTAATATTTTTATTAAATCTCCATAATTTGTTATATTACAATTACTGCTTTCCCCATTTCTAACAAGAAAATACGTTTCATCTGGATAACTTATACGAAATAGAGGTTTAGTTTCTGTCATTTCCAATGCCTCTGTTTCATTAAGTATTTCATTTGTATTGTCGATAATACCTTGAGGATAAGATTCTCCTATTAATCCATTATGTTTTATTGCTTTCGAATTGTATTGTGCAGGTTTCTTTTCAATTTCGTCAAAAGTTTGTATTATGCTTCTATATTTACCGTTTCCAATTTTCAAAATTTCTTCGATTACTCTATTATATGAGCCTTTTACTAGTGGATATATATCCCCGCCTCTTTTACATTGAGACTGTAAAGCATGTTCAAATTCGTGCATAACAACCTTTTTACTGGCTGTCTTCTTTATAGTTTCCAGATTTGGTATATTAGCAGATAATAACCCATCCAATTGCTTTGATATTATCGATGGGCTAAGAGTAATTTTTTGGAGTTCATGAAGATATCCACCCTTATGTCCATCATTTGATATATTATCTACTTCAACTTCTAAAACATTTCTCATTAACCTATTTAAAAAAAAGTCTTCAACAGAGTATTTTCCATTAATTGGCTTTATGATATATTTATCATAATCATCTTGTTTTTCTGTTATATCCTGCACTATTTTTGAATATTTTTTTATAATTTTGGGTAACAGTTCTTTTAAAACCTCAGTATATTCAGGTGAAAGTTGTATTGCTCGCGAATATGCTTCGATAAAATCATTAATTTTTTCTATATCCATTAGTTTTTCCTCCTAAATAGACTTTTTATCTTTGATATTATTTTTTGTATAAAATTCTGTTTTTTGTATTCAATTAAAGATACTTCTGTTTTATTTTCATTATTTTCTATTTTTTTGAATAAATTATTGATATTATAATTCTCAGTCAGTTCTTTTTCTTTTATTCTCTTTAGTTCTTCATTTTTTGCAAAACTATCCAAAATTTCTTGTTTTTCTTCTTCACTGTCGCACCAGTAATTTAAATTTAATATTGCAAGTAAAACAATCGTTTTTCTTCTTAAATTTTGTTTTTCTAAAGGAATATTAACATCTATAATCGGATTATATTCTTTGTCCCTTTCTTCTTCAAAAAAGTCTATAATTTTTCTAGGTACTCTTTCTCTATATTCACCCTCAAGCATATTTAATATTGCATAGACTTCTGAGTATGCAAAACTACTATTATCCATCAAAAATACTCCTTTGTTCATTTTTCTCATTATATCATTAGGTAATTTTAAAGTAAAGAAAACACATGTAATAAATTGCTAATTTATTACTTAGACCACTTTCACAAATAAATTATAAAACAAATTTCATTTTAAATTTACTTTTATTGACATTATCTTTATCTTTCAGTATAATTTTTCTTAAAGAAAGTGGGATAAATTTATGAATAAGTTAAGTAAGATATTGATAGCCATTATTGTTGTTTTGGTTATCGTAATAGCTGTAATAACTTCTCAATGCTTCAGCGAGAAAAAAGCTGCAAAAGAGAATCTTCGTCAACTTGACATATCTTCTACAGAGTTAATGTTATTATATCAAAAATGTAATGAGGCTGGTAATATTGATGTAGATATGTCAGCCTTAAGAAATGAAGCAGAGGCAATAGTTAATAATAGAGACATAAAATGATTAACAACTAAGTTGATACTATGCAAGGAGAATAAATCATGAAAAAATTATTGAAAATTTTAATTTTATTAATAATTATTTTTATTGTTATAATATCTGGAATTTATTATTTTAAATCACATAGAAAATTTAAATTTACAATTACAGACATAGATAATGATAGCATAACAGGTGCTTACTTAATTCCCGATATACAAACTGTTGAATATTCTTTATTCAACTTTTATAATGAAAATGGTCAAAAACTCGAATTCTCCGACTTATCTGTAGGTAATATAGTATATTGTGGAAATTTAAAAGATTACTGTTTTGAAAGAAACAAAATTAGTGAAATTGAAGATGATAGAATATCTCTTGATTCATTCTATTTGAACTATTATTCATTTAGGACTTCAAATTTAAACAAAACAGCTTTAAAAAAATTAGAAGTTGGAAACAGAATCGAAGTTACATGCTACGGAGACGAGCCAACTTACAGCATGCCTCACGGCATATTTTGGGTAGAATACTTAAACAATGTAACAAATTTAAGAATTATTAATAATAATGAAGCCGAAGCAGATGCTATAGATAATCAGGATAATCTTATGCTTATAAACGCAACTATTGAGGAAATACATGATGATTATTTAATGGTATCTTGTACGAATTCTCCTAAAATGATTAAGGTTATATATTCAAAGAATAATTTATCAAATTTTAAAGAAAAACAAAAGATAGCAATATTCTTTGCTTCAACAAATACATCAACATTGTCAGATGTTAGAATAAAAATATTAGAATAAATAAGAAAGGAGTTGTAAAGCTCCTTTTTCCATTTATATTCATATCGTATTATTTTCTTTAATAAAGTTTTCTTCTATACTGTTTTCCATGAGTATCTCTGCTCTTGGCACATAAGTAATAGAAACAAAAATATAATGCCCTAATATTATAAGTAATACAAAAATGAATGACAATAATATTATTAAATATTTTCTTTTCATAATTGAACTCCTAATATAATTTTAACTATTTTTCAATATTTCTATTTTGTAAATAAAACCTGTATTCTCGTCATAATACATATAAAAACTATATGTTTTTTTATCTTCTTTTTCTATTATTTCTTTTAATTGTTCTACATCATAAGTCGACTTCATTTCATAGATTTTGTCCTTAAATTGCAAAGATACATCTGGAATAGTTACGTACTGATAGTCTGCATTAGACTTGTTAATATTACTGTTGTAGACTTCATCTATCAGAGTATTTACATCGTCTATATTATACTCTATGTCAAGTCTATCATATTTTTCAAAGTTCTTATTAAATTTTGCTGTTTCGAGGAACTTTGCATAACTTATTTTATCTTTGGCAATTAGATGTTTAATATGAAGTTTATAGCCTAAAATACTTATAACTATAACAATTAATATACTTACAATTATTAGAACAGTTTTTTTCATTTAATACTCCTTTTATGTCTTTTTTTAGAAATTATATATAATGCAAATATGTTTGTCAATATATATTTTTCGTACTGTTAATTTGCATTGTCGCTATGTATTTAATTGATTGTAACAGAATGAGAAACGGTGATAAGGTTTTGTTTAGTACTTGGGGCAAAAAGTACGCACCACCAGTAAAACAATATAATGATATTATTGAAGATAATGTTGATAACACTGAATGTTCATTTTGTGGAATGATTACTCAAGTAGAGGAAAATTTATTCTTTGTTGAGCCTGATGAAGGCGAAAAAATTAGACAATCTTCAAATTTAATAATGGTTGGAAAATTAAAACTTGATACTAATGTAAAATATGAAGTAGGCGAAAGAATAAGAATATTTTATGATGGGACAGTAATGGAAACATATCCAGCACAAATTAAAGCTACAAAATATGAGAGTATTTCAGAACCAGATTTCAAAATACTTTTTGAAAATAATCAAACTTAATACTCTGGATGGAAGCAGAGATGTATATTTTGGTTCTAAAAATATGACTATTCATAATATAAAAAATTAAATTATTCTAACTTATTAACTATAAACTACTTAAAACTATAAAAACATATCGGCATCTTTTAGACCAAATGCAACAACATCTGTACAAACACCATACTCGTCATTTGGATATCCTATTTCATTGTCAGTATTATTTATAATTATTATTGAAATACTGGTAGTTTTTATCGTAGTACTATCAACTTTCATTATAACATTTTCTAAATCACTATTATTTTCTTCATTTGTTAATAAATTTTCTTTATATTTTTTTCGTACGCTTTTATTTCTTCTTCAAAATCATTATAATCCATAAACCATGTTCCAATTTTTATATCATCAAATCCTGCTATTGTGTGGAAGTCTATTACTTTATAACCTAAACCAAAATATTCTATTGTACCGCCGTCCAATATCACTCCAGCTGGACTTTGTATACAAAAAATAGGCCTTTTCTGATTTTTCACTCTATTATAATCTACTGTAAAAAATACAATTCCTAAAACAACTATTATTCCTAAAATACCAGCAACTACTTTTAAAATTTTTTTCATAAACATCACCTTTTCTTCTACAATTTAATCTCAGCAATAGATTAATATTTTTCTGCCAAGCCACTAATTTGTTGAGATAATTATATTATAATATAAAAGATAGATAATTTTCAAATTATTATCTATTTTCACTCATAAAATATTATATATACTATATAAGCAAACAAAAAATGTAAAAAAAATAACCAACTACAAAATTTTAAAATTATTTTAAAATAGATTTAAAAATTGATAAATTAAAATTATAATAAACAATATTTCAAAAAAAAATTATTTTTTGTCACATTTTCAAAAAAATAATCGTCTTAAATAATAGAGGAGGTAAAAAGTGGATGCTATATATATAAAATATTGTAAATGCGTATATAACTTTTTGTATAAACTGACAAATGATATTGAACTATCTGAAGAATTAACTCAAGAAACATTTTATACTGCAATAAAAAAAATAAATACATTAAATAAAAAAGAAAGTATTCGTACATGGCTGTACCAAATTGCAAAAAATAAATGGAAAGATTATTTGAGAAAAAACAAAAAAGCTAATATTGATTTAGAAGAGAATACCGTAGAAAATTTAGTTGCAAATTATGATATAGAAGAGGATATGATTGCTAAAGATAACATTATCGAATTTTATAAAAAGATACATATGTTAGATATTGATACTAGAGAAATTATTTATTTGAAAATTATAAGAAATTTTACTTTTAAAGAGATATCTCAAATACTAGGAAAGAATGAAGAGTGGGCTAGAACAAAATTTTACAGGGGAAAATTAAAGTTAAAGGAGAGTTTGAAAGATGAAAAATGAATGTGATGTAGTTAAAGATTTACTGCCAAGTTATGCTGAAGATTTGCTAAGTAATAATACAAACCAATTTGTAAAAGAACATCTTGATTCATGCCAAGAGTGCAGAAAAGTATATGATGGTATGAAAAAAATAAATTATAATAAAGAAGATGACGAACAAATTGAAATAAACCATTTAAAAAAATATAGCAGGCATATGTTAATTTTAAAAGTAGTATTGGTTATTTTGGTTTTTATAATAATTACTTTGCCATTATTTTTTGTAATTAGATTTAATTTAAATAAAAATATTACAAGTAAGGCTATAAACAATGTTAATGAATATAAGAATGTAACCAATTATTTATTGCAAATAACTGAACATAATATTGATTTTGAAAGAAACACAGAATCGTTCCATAACTCAAAGTATTTTTATAAGGATAATCAATATAAAAAAGAAATGCACTCTGAAACTCCAGGTGTTAATATACAAAATGCAGATAGTTTTGAATATGGAAATATTAATTCTAAGGAAAAGGTCAAAATCATAGAGACTCAAAAGGTATGCTATAATGTAAAAGCAAATTATATTTTACAAAAAAAAGATGGATTTTTGGATTTTATGATGATAGCATTACAACCTTTTAGCGAAGATTATGGAACATTGCCTAATATATGGGTTCAAGCAGGATATAACCTTAGAACAGACAAGTATAATGGAAGAAAGTGCTATGTTTTGAGACTTGGTGATAAATCATCATATAGAGAAATATGGATTGATAAAGAACAAAACACATTAGTAAGGACTGTTGACGAAATTTATAATAGGTCATATAACGAAAAAGTATATTCTATAAAGTCTGATGTTGTGACAAATGAAGATGTGACTTTGCCAAATCTTACAGGTTATACTATAAAAGATAGCGAAGACAATGTACCAAGTGAATATATAGGAATTTATGAAAAGTTAGGAATATAATGTATAAAAGGAGGAGCAATAATTTATAAATATAGTTTAAGTATTAATAGTAGGTAATAATTTAAATTATACTTCAAAAATATTAAATAATAATATTTAAAGAATAAATCCGAAAATTTTCTTTTTGCAATGTTAGAGCCTTATAATTCTTTACATTTCGGGCTATCTATATTATAATTCAAATATACAATATTTGTACTTTATGTTGCGTTTATAATATTCAATATGTTATGAAAGGATGGTTTATATCAGAAACTATAACTAGAAAATCAACCGGAGATATTACGCTCCACCAGTACGAGGTAAACAATATGAAAATTTACACATTAAGTTCTTTAATAGACAATCACCAACTTTTTTGTAAATTTGCACAAGATGCGTATTCTGCAACAGATTGTCTTTGCCAAGATTATCCAAAGTATTTTGAGTGGTATTGGTCCAAAGATCTCCCAAGAGTTTTTAATGGTACTGGCGAAATTGTTGTTTGTACAATTGATGATAACATTGCTGGTATAGCTTCTCTGAAAAAAATTAACACAGAAAAGAAAATTTGTACTTTTTTTGTTGTTAAAGAATACCGAGGTCAGCATGTTGCCACCAAGATGTTGGAATATATTTTTGAATATCTTGGCACTAGCAAACCGCTTATCGCAATTACAGGTTACAAAGTCTTGTCTTTTGTTCCAATTATAAAAAAATATAATTGGAAATTGACGCAAATTACGAGCAAGGGTTATTACAACAATGCCTCTTGTGAGTTTGTGTACAATGGCAGGCTTCCGGAATGATTCATCCAAAAAAACACACATAGAAATTCAAGTGAATTCCAAGTGTGTTTTTTTCTATTTCTTAATCATCTCTCGAGTTTGTTACAATCTCATCTTTTTTCGTATTTCTTTTTACTGTTTGGTCTGGTATTACTTTCGTACCATCTGCTAAAATTATTTCTGGTCTTACTATTATGAAGCCTGGTGTAGAAATTTCGCATACATTTCCTTTTGAATCAGCAGTTATTTTTCTGCCTTTATAATTTACTTCGTGACCAGTTGTTTGAAGTACCACTCTTCTCCCCAACTTTGCTCTATCACCAATAGTAATATTTCCAGCTAGTGTAGTATGATCTCCCACACTAACATCATTTCCTATTTTTACTGTTCCAATACAGTCAACGAAAATATCATCGCCCATAACCAGATTGCTACCTTGTAACGGAAATAAAGCATCCAATATTTCTTTTCTACGTCTTATAGATACGCCTTGACTATTGTACTCAGAACATAATTTATGTGATAATTCATAAATTTTAGATATAGTTGGCTCTAATGTATTATACTTTTCATATGTCAAAGCTCTAATATATTGTGTAAAATCACCTTTTACCCCAAGTTTTTTCATATGCTCTAGTATATGTTCTACTTCTGCATTGCTTCTTATTCCTTCGGCTCCCGGTTTTTTTACTTTTGTTTCATAATCTTCAGTTATAAACTTATATTCTCTACAAGGATTTCCAAAAGAAATCATTGATGGTTTTAATTGTGAATTTGATGTAATATGACTTCCCATTCCAATAACGCTTTTTTCTCCAACCTCTGTATAATTGTCAAAATTAACATTAGCACCAATCCAAGTATCTCTTCCTACATTTATTCTGCTTAATTGTGTTTGTTCATCTTGTGTGCAAATATTGTTATCTCCAAATTCAACGTTAGAAGCAACAAAAACATATTCATCCAAATGTGTAAGTGCTGATGCATTAAAATGCACTCTTGCATTTATGTAATTGAAACCTTCCAAATCTACTGTTCCAATAATGGCAAACAATCCATCTCCACAGCCATAAATTGCACCATGCCCAGGGAACAAATTGTCTAAAATTTCACTTTTTTCTTTATTATATTTTTCTATCTCTTCTGCTGATTTTGCTCTACTTATCAGTTCTGATAATTGCGTAAATCTCATGCAGTATTCTTTTGATAATTGTAATAGCCTACGATATTCTTCATCTCGTACATCAAATTTTTCACCATTATACATTCTCTCTATTTGTTCAAAATCTCCATTAAAGCCTAATTTTCTTAAGTGTTCTATTTTTTGTTTTGTATTTAACATAGTCTATCCTCCACTTTTTCTATTTTATCATAAAAAAGCGATTACTTCAATCTTTAAACTTTTTGATTTATGATATATAATACCAACAAAATACGCTCTAGATTCGTCTAAATATTAGAAAGGTTTAAAAGGTGAAATATATGAAAAAAAATATTTTTAAAATAATTATTGCTCTTGTAATTGTACTGTTAGTTTGCATTGTCGCTATGTATTTAATTGATTGTAACAGAATGAAAAACGGTGATGAGGTTTTATTTAGTACTTGGGGTAAAAAGTACGCACCACCAGTGAAAAAATACAATGATATTATTGAAGATACCGTTGATAACACTGAATATTCATTTTGTGGAACGATTACTCAAGTAGAGGAAAATTTATTCTTTGTTGAGCCTGATGAAGGCGAAAAAATTAGACAATCTTCAAATTTAATAATGGTTGGAAAATTAAAACTTGATACTAATGTAAAATATGAAGTAGGTGAAAGAATAAGAATATTTTATGATGGAACAGTAATGGAAACATATCCAGCACAAATTAAGGCTATAAAATATGAGAGTATATTATAAAATAAAAAACTATTTGGAACTTTAATTATTCTAAATAGTTTTCTCTATATCTCTTAAACTTTTCGTTTATTGTAAAATCTCCCATTCTGTGATATAAATTAGTTAATTATTTTATTGGAGATGTTTATGGAACGATATAATCATTTGAATACTTATTTTAAGCAAGTTTTTGGAGAGCGTACTTTGAAAATTTGTATTGATGGAAATTTTACATGCCCTAACAGAGATGGCAAGTGTGGCACACGGTGGCTGTATTTTTTGCAGTAATAAAGGCAGTGGTGAACTTATTAAATCTGCACCTGATATTTCTAGCCAAATTACACAATATTTTGAAAGTTATCGAGCTAAGCGTGCAAATAAATTTATTGCATATTTTCAAAATTTCACTAATACCTACGACACAATTCAGAATTTAAAAGAGAAATATGATTCTGCTTTGATTGATGACAGGATTGTTGGCTTAGATATTGCAACTAGACCGGATTGTATAGATAAAAATGTTGCCAAATTAATAAGTACATATATGCCTAAATACAAAGTTTTTGTGGAACTTGGGCTTCAAACCTCTAATGACAGTATTGGTTCATTAATTAATAGGGGCTATAATTCGTCTAAATTTACCGAAGCCGTAAGCATTTTAAATAAATACAATATTCCAGTTATATGTCACATAATGGTAGGTTTGCCTACTGAAAACACGATGGTATCTGTTCAAGAAACTATTGATGGTAAAACATATGATTTTAGGGTTTTTAAAGACATAATAGAGACTATAAAATTTATAAATAAGCATAATGTTTCAGGAATAAAAATTCATTCTACTTATGTAGTAAAAAATACTAAACTTAATAATATGTATGAAAATGGAGAATACACTCCGATTGCTTATGATGAATACATGGAAAATTTAGTTTACATTATTACTCATATTAATCCTAAAGTTATTGTTCATAGAATTTCAGCTGATCCACCAAAGGATTTGTTTGTTGCACCTGAATGGTGCCTGCATAAAAAATGGGTTACAAATAATATAGATAAATTATTAGAAGAACAAAATTTAGTACAAGGAATGTTTTACTAAATTTTAAAAAATTCATTGTATTTTTGCAGTTTTTCTATTATAATTAGACACAGCCTTTTCAAAGGAAATCTTTGAGAAAGGAGGTGCAATATAGTGTCTTCATATGAATTAATTTGGCGATTAATCGTATTATTACTACTAAGTAATGACAATGATGAAACCCAAGAAAAAAACAAAGAATAATCTTTGTAGCAGGGACTGCGACCCTGCTTTTTCTTTTTTATTAAAAATAAAAAAAGAGATATATCTGCGAAATATATTTCGTGCAATTTCGTGTCTTCAAACGAATTTGCTAGCTAATGTTATTATAACATCAATTATATTATATGTCAAACGATTTAAAAAAATTCATTCATTACAAATTAATTCATCTATTTTATTGTTATTTTACTCTTTTTATGTTATATATTAGTTAATATTTTTATAAAGGGATGTATTATGAATTTTTTAGAGTTTAACGAAAAAAATGCTAAAAAATTTAGCAAACGAGTTACTATTGCTGGTATTTCTATATCTATTCCAATAGCCTTGTTGTTACTTGGAATGATTGTTTTTGTTGTTTTATTTTTACATGAGTTTTATAATCTTATGAATCTAACTACAACATTTGAAATTTCCAAGATTTTAAAAAATCAGTACAAAAAAGATTTTAATGTAGTTGAAGAAGTCAATATTATAGACGATAAAGGAAACGGTTTATATATGATGTCACCAGCCGATAATTCTAATATTGTTTTTTATGCATATAAAACCGGAAGTACTGCTACTATCGATTATGAACAATATTTAATAAAAGATTATGTTACCGAATATGTTAAAAATAATTCTGAAATTTATTGTTTTGATACAAACTTTCTACTCTTTGACACTAACTTTTTTAGATATTCTTATAATATTGATATAAATAATTATTCCGGTTTACCTGATGCTTGTGAAAAAATTTATAATTTAAACAAATATATTGATAAAAAACTTTCTAAAAAATTGCCACATTATCACAGTTCTGATTTTGCTGGTCATATTCATAAAGATGATTGGACTTATGATTTAAGTTACACTGCCCATTCTAATCTTGACGAGTTCATTTCAGAGGCTCAATATAGATATGCTAAGCATTTCAGAGATATAGAACCAGAATTACGCAATGTTTATAAGCCTGAAAACTTGGAGCTAAAAGTTAATGGCAAGATAGTCTCTCATACTTCAATTTCTGTTGGATATGCAACTTATAATACCAATATTTCGGAATATGAAGCTAATATTTTGAATATACTGGATTATGTAGATAATATAGAAGTTATAACAGACCATTCTGAGAAATACATGATATATAATGGAAAAAAATATAAATTTCATTATACAGATAGCACGCTAAAAAAGAACGATATTCCATACATTTGCAGAATGAGCTATTTAGAGGAAGTTTTTAATGCTAAAATTAAATACGATTATGATAATTTAATATTAGAAATAAATATTTAAGTTTTAAAAGAACTATTTGAGTAAGAAACTCTAAATAGTTCTTTTTGTACATTTTTTTCTCCGTCCCCAAAATGTATCCCCAAAATGTACCTAGCTTCTAAAGAATGCTTCATATCCCTTATATGCTTGGTATACATCGTATTTGCTGGTTACTTCGTATGGTGCGTGCATTGAAAGTACTGGTACTCCGCAGTCTAATACGTCTACACCTTTGTTTGCTAAGATGTATGCTATTGTTCCGCCACCGCCTAGGTCTACTCTTCCTAGTTCTGCTATTTGGTAACCTACGTTGTTTGATTCAAATATTCCACGTACGTATGCTACAAATTCTGCGTTTGCATCTGAGCCGTTTGCTTTTCCGGCAACTCCTGTGTATTTGCTTATTCCAACTCCTTTGTTTAAGAATGAAGCATTGTGCAGGTCTGCTACTGATGCATATATTGGGTCTAATCCTGCATCTACGTCTGCTGATAACATTCTAGAGTTGCAGAACATTTTGTCTAATAGGTTTGGTCTGTTTACTCCTAATTTATTTAGTACGTCTGACATGAATGTGCTAAATACATTTGATTCCATTCCTGTATTTCCCATGCTTCCTATTTCTTCTTTGTCAACAAATAGGCAAGCTGCCGTTTTTGTTGGGTTTTCTATATTTAATATAGCTGTTAAAGACGTGTAAACAGAAACTTTATCATCTTGACCATATCCGGCAATTAAGCTTTCGTCAAATCCTAAACTTCTGCATTTGAATGCTGGAACTAGCTCTAATTCTGCACTTAAGAAGTCTTTTTCTACTATTCCATATTTTCTGTTTAATATATTTAGTATATTTAATTTTACTTTTTCAGATACTTTTTCATCATTGTATGGAATGCTTCCTATTAATAGGTTTAGATTTTCTCCTTCTACCCCATCTTTTAATTTCTTTTGCATTTGCTCTTGAGCTAAATGTGGCAATAAATCTGTGATTGTAAATATTGGGTCTTCATCAGCTTCTCCAATGTTTACTTCTATTTTTTCGCCATTTGTCTTAGCAATTACACCATGAATTGATAATGGTATTGTTGTCCATTGATATTTCTTTATTCCGCCATAGTAGTGTGTTTTAAAATATACGAATCCTTTATCTTCGTAAATTGGATTTGGTTTTAAATCTAGTCTTGGCGAATCAGCATGAGATCCAATTATGTTTATTCCATTTTCTATGTCCTCTGTTCCAATTACAACTAGAAATAAGTTTTTATCTCTATTTACATAGTAAACCTTGTCTCCTGGCTTTAAACTCTCATATTCATCTATGCTTTTAAAACCTCTTTCTCTAGCCATTTGCGTTGCATTCTTTACTATTTCTCTTTCTGTTTTAGATTTACTTAAAAAGTTGATGTAACCATCACAATATTGGAAGATTTTTCTTCCTTCTTCTTCAGATGTGCTCTCCCATCCGTTCTTTTTACAATCAAAAAGTCTTTCTTTTAATTCCTCTCCTTGAGTTTTTTCTGACATATATTCATCACATTCCTTTCTTATAAGTACAAGTCAGCTTGGAAAAGAATTAAATTTTGGCAAGGAAAATGAATTTCAAAGGCAAGGGTGCATATGTAGTGTATGTAATCGCGTTTGAAATTATATTTGACGTAGCCAAAATTGTAATTATTTTTCAAGCTTTTCCCTCCTTTTGCTTCCCATAGTATACCATTATACATATTTTTTTTCTAGTTATTATTTACATTTTTTTAATTATTATTAATGCTACTCGAAAAAGATTATTATTTTTTCGCATTTACTTCTATTAAATATTTATTTATGTTATAATCTTATTACTAATATTTTTTAGTAATTTGAATATTCTTTATAAAAGCATTTTATGCTTAATAATTTTACATGGAGACAATACAAATGAACAAACTAATTACTTCTAGCACAGATGAAAAAACAGACGAAATAGATGAAATTTTGCAAGATGCGGAAAATATTATTTTGGCTTCTAATGGAGATGCAAAAAAACATATTCGAAATAAAGGTCTAATAATTTTTGCAATTGTAATCGCAATTTTAGCAATTTTACTACTTGCATTTTCCACAGTTTTTGCACTTATAAACATTAATAGTAATAAGATTATGAATGGAGTATTTATTCAAGGAATTGATGTGTCGGGTTTGACTACGGATGAAGCTAAAGAAAAAGTTTCTAATATTGTTAATAAACATTTGGCTTGCAAAATTGTGGTTAAACGTGATGATTTTGAAGGCGTGTTTATGCCAGAGCAACTTGGTGTAACTTTCGATGCAGATTCAGTCATAAATCAAGCTTATACTGTTGGTCGTGACGGTAATATTTTTGAAAATAATTATTCAATTTTAAATTGTTTATTAAATAATTATAATATTTCTACTAATATAAATTTTGATGATGAGTTTTTATCTTCTGTTATTAGTGAAATAAATAAATTGCTACCAGATAAGGTCGTAAACCCTGATTATTATATTGATGATGATAATAATTTGATTATTACTGCTGGTAAAGACGGTGTTATTGTTGATGAACAAAAATTCAAAAAAGAACTTTCTAAATTGCTTAATGATTTTGATAATGATGAACCAACACTAGTTGCACCAGTAAAAAACGCAGTAGCAAATAAAATTGATTTAGATGAAATTTATAAAAATATTTATAAAGCTCCAGTCGATGCGTCTTATACTGTTGACCCTTATGTTGTGTATCCTTCTTCTAATGGTGTTGATTTTAAGATTTCATTAGATGAAGCAAAAGAAATGCTAAAAACAGAACAAGACGAATATAGTATTCCATTAAAAACATTATACCCTAATGTTACAACAAATCAGATTGGAAACGAAGCCTTTCCAGATATGCTTTCAAGTTTTTCTACATCATACACAAGCAGTGGTTATAATAGGTCTACAAACATAGAGCTCGCAGCAAAAAAACTTGATGGATATGTGTTAATGCCTGGCGAAACTGCTTCTTATAATCAAATAGTTGGTCAGCGTACTAAAGCCGCAGGTTTTAAAGAAGGAGCTGCATATTCAAATGGAAAAGTAGTTCAAGAGGTTGGTGGTGGAATTTGCCAGGTTTCTTCAACACTATACAATGCAGTTTTATATGCTAATTTAGAAATAGTCGAAAGGTATAACCACGGTTTTGCGCCTTCATATGTAAAACCAGGCTTAGATGCCACAGTATCTTGGGGCGGTCCAGATTTTAAATTTAAAAATAATCGCGATTATCCTATAAGAATACGTACAAATACCTCTGGGAAGAAAGTAAGAATTTATATTTATGGATTACAAAAAGATAATGACTACAAAGTCGTATTAGATGCACAATATGTTTCGAGTGTTCCTTTTACAACTACTTATCAAAAAGATTCATCACTTGCAAGTGGTCAATCTAAGGTAATTCAGAGTGGTTCAAATGGGTGCAAAACAGTTACATACAAATATTTATATGATAAAAATGGAACTTTGGTATCTTCAGAATGCCTTTCAAGAGATACATATAATCCACATAACAAAATAATAGCAGTTGGGTATTAATCCTACTGCTATTATTTTATTATTAATTATCAAGCCAACTAGAAAATTGGTATATAATTTTATTTTTTTAACATTTTTGAAGTTTTATGTTTTACATCAAATTTACAATATAATCTCTATTGTGGTATTTCTATTCTAATACTTCCAAAGTTTTTATATGCTCCAATATTTGTGTAATGTGAATATGCGCCATAGTCAAGCACTATTCTTTCAAATACTGTATATTTTATTATCTTATTTGAACTATATCTACTATAATATTTTATTGTTACAGTTTGTGTTTGTCCTGCAGAAATTTTTGTATCTGATTCGGCAAGTTCATGTGTATATGCTTGATAATGTGTTCCATTTTTATCCTCTATGTACATCGTGCTGTCTATATTAGAATCATTTATTAATATTGGTGTATCACGATTATTTGTTATTTCAAATGTAAATGATTGATAATCAAAATATGTATTTGCCTCCACTACTCTTATTTTTACATTGTTTGCTTCCTGTGTTCTGTTTATTGGCTGTTTGCATATATAGTTATTTATGTTTAATTTTATCTGACCATTTTCTTTTACAACTGTAATATAATCTTGTGTTATATTAGATTCATCAAAGTTTCCTGTAGCTAGTGCATTTTCTGCAAATTTTACTTTGTAAATATTTCCGACCCAATTTTCCACTGTAATTTCTCTTTTTGCTTTACCAAATACTGGTTCATAATAAATTGTTTTAAAGTCTTCCTTAGTTTGATACATCTGCTCTTTGCAATCACTCGATAGCAAATTATAAGCAGATTCAATATCTCCATTGTTACAATATGTTGCAAAATTATCTATTACTGTCACTGTATTTTTTTGGTCATTTGTAATTTGATCTCCTGTTATTGGTGATTTATCTGAACCCATCGAAATCGAATTCATTTTTATTGTGTTCGTTGATGCTGTATTACTAGGTTGCTCTTTTTGTTTTAAACTTGAATTTATTACATTTATCATTATAAATATTAACACTGCCACACCTATTATTGTCCAAATAGTCTTTCTGTGCAAATTATACCAATGCATGAAACCTTCCATCATTTTTCCTCCCGTTTTTATTATTTTCGCCAGCATTTTTATTCTGCATGCTGGCGTATATTTTTACTTGAATATTTATTTCTAGTTTACATTAAATGACATTACAAAATCTGCTTCATCATTTAATTTCATTATTATTCTCTTATTAGTCTGATTTGTTCCACTCGCTATTGTAATATCAAATATATACATACTTCCTTGTTGTTGGCATTCTCCATATTTTAACTGTTTGCCAGCAAAATTTTGCACCGCATAATTTGCAAATTCTTGCAATGTTTTAAAATTATTTTGCTTAAATGTTTCATCTAACTTATTATATACGAATTCATAATCTTCATTATTTATTGCATCAAATATTTTTTGTATGTTTAGACCTACTTTTGTTTGATCATTTGATGAATTATACTTTTCTAAGAATTCCGGTAAATTTATAGTATATGTATCTAAAACAACTGAGTATTTGCCAACCTCTTTTTCAATAAATATATAGTATTTGCCATTTTCATCTACACAAACATACTCTTTACCAGTTTTGTTTTCCACTACTTGATATTTATCTATACTTGCTACTTCTATACTATTTTTATTGTTGTCAACATAATTTTTAAAATTAGAATATTGACCAAATTTTTTTTCTGCATATTCTGAATCTAATTTTTGATATGCTGCTTCTGTATCATTCAACATTTTCATTCTATAATCCGAAAAATACTGAATAACAACATCTCGTTCTGTTCCTTCCACACTTATATCACTATTATAATTGTTTTTCTGTATCTTCGTTTTGCTTATTGTAATATTTCTTGCACTCATATGTTTCCCATAGTCATTTTTCGTAATGAAATCATTTAAAAATATTGAATATGTATTATTAACATTATCTAATTTTACAAGTAAATCAAATTCAATATTATTTAGTTTTGCTTCTACTAATACTAATGAAATATTGTTATCTATATTGTATTTATACATATTATCTATGTTTAAGTTATAAATCACTTGTTTTGAATATGTTCCATCTTGTTTATATTCATTTTGTATTTTTATTAAAGAATTATCTGTTTCATCTTTTAAGTAACTTTCGTCCAATATACCTTTTAGTGCTTCTAGCCCATCTTCTTGCATCGTTTGAGCAATTTGGCTTACTGTCATATTAAATGTTGAAGCATCTACATATTCATCTCCATTTATTTGCTTCATATATAAAATATAATTTTCTATGATTTCCTTTACCGTAAAGTATGTTTTGTAATTATTCACTTTTACAAATGCTTCATCAGGCTCTACATCTATTGATGTTTGAGTATTATTATGTGAATTTTCGTTCTTTTTATTTGTGTTAATCAACATTGTAGCTATAACCGCAATCATTATTAACAATATGATTAATACTATTAATATTCTTTTTGATTTTTCCATTGTTTCCTCCTACTTTACTTGTTCAAACCATTGTAGTGCATATTGATATCTTTGTGCTGTATTATTTTTCGTTTTTTCAAAACTTGTGCCAACAAAGAACCCTTCATAGAATCTGCCCCAATACCATGTTACATATTCTAAATTTTCTTCTGTTGCACCCATTATTTTATTTTTTACACTTGGATATTTACTTTCAAGCTCGCTCCACATAAATTCAAGCTGTGTTGTAACATCTGTCCATACTTTATCATTGCTCTTAGCCCATGCCTGCAGATTTTTAAATCTATCATTCTTCCATTGGCATAATCCATTACCTCCATTTGTAGCTTTTGCCTCAAAATTGCTTTCTTCTTGAATATTTCCAAGAATTGCAGATGCTCCTGCTGTAGATACTCCTTTTGATAATAAAAAGTTATATATCTTTCCTGGCACGCCTTCTAAATTACTAAATTTATCATATAATTTTTTAAAGTTTTCTGGTTTATATACGCTAAAATCGTAACTTAGAACTCCATAATCAGAATTTGTAGCCTTATATAGTAAGTATTTAGTAATATCTACCATGTTTGCTGTACTACTATTTTGACTTAATAATAAATATAGCCAGTCTGCTGCACTATGTATGTTTGAAGCATTTTTTGCATGATTTGCATTAGTATAAATTTTTACAAAATTATTATCCGAATCTGTCAACTCAACCTTTTCTCTTATCTTTGCAGGTGATGCTACATAAATTGTTTTCTCTGTTTTAGAATTTACATTTATGTTTCTATTTATAACAGAAGTATAATATTCGCTCGTTAAACTTGTTATTGTTGCACTGGCTCTATCATGAAGGGCCGAAAAAGCACTTTCAACACTTTCTCTATATTTTTCTGCTAATCCTCGTGAATCATTTCCATCAACCGATTCCGGCGTTACTGAATATGGTACATCTTTTTGAGGAAGATCTTGTATCTTAATTTGTGTAGGTAGTTTTTGCCTTGTAAATTGTTGCGTATATTCTACTATCCAAACATTTGCTTTAGTTAATTTTATTTCTATTGTATTTGTCTTAGTAATTACTGTATGAACTGTTTTATAGTCGTGCGATTCAACATCTTCAAAAGGTCCTCCTGTTCTATTCTCATTTCCACCTTTCACATATAGCAAATGTGGAATTCCTTCAGTATCGTATGTATACACATCATCTTCATAACTTACATTTACATTTACGTCTTTTGTAATAACCTTTTTAAGTTTTGTATATGTATCTGTATTAACTGTTGTATTTATTGATAAACTATCATGTACAGTGATTTCTATTTCACTACCATATACTAAATCCGCAAGTTCAGATACAAAAGCTTCTTCTTGACCAACCATTAAAAATGACCATAAATATTCAAATGGCATTGTATATCCACTTACAAATTCTTCATAGTTTATTCTTGTTGTAGTCATATTATATGTAATTTTTTGATATGTTTCTACCTCAGGGTCATTTGACTCTAATTTGTCAAAAATTTCTGTCCAAGTTGCAACTTTTGCATAATATTTATTTGTTGTTGATACTTCATCTGGATTCGAACCGAATCCTGTCATTCCGTTACCCATTCCATTATCATATTTAAAGTTCAGTGGATCTACTCTTACACCATTATATCTAATTTCAAAATGACAATGAGGACCTGTAGATTTACCAGTACTTCCAGCTAGAGCTATTACCTGCCCTTTTGTAACCTTGTCACCTACATTAACTTTTAATTCACTGTTATGTAAATATCTTGATATGTAACCATTACCATGATCTATTTCAACGTAATTTCCTGCTGTAGGGCTTCCGTATCTAGCCGTAATTACTGTTCCTGCTTCTGTTGCGTATACATTTGCTCCCGTTGGTACAGAAATATCTATAGCTCCGTGATTTTCTGTAACTGACGTATTTGTTGGGTCATTTCTAACTCCAAAATACGAAGTAATATTTGTACTATCTACAGGCCATTTCATTGTTTCTCCATTTATTGTTGCACTACCTCCAGAAATTCCACTTGACCCAGAACTAGTTGCATTTCCTGTTGAAGGCAGTGTTATTGTTGTGCCATTTCCTGAAATTGACTCATTCCCGAAATTTGGATTATCAAAATAGCTTCCTCCATTTACTACTTTTACAATATTTTGATTCCATTCTGGATGGCATCCTTGATTTCCTGGGTTAATATGCATAGAGCCTGCAGCTCCACCTTTATCCGTACTATACCATGTGTCCTTGTTTACAATAAATTCTACAACACAAGTTCCATTTAAATGCCCCCATTCATTGCACCCTGCGTCCGATTGATTTTTTATATCTCCAATAATACATTGAATTACACTTCCATCTTCTTGGTAAAAATCGACATAATCCCCTACATTTCCATAAGTTGATGTACACGCAATTACATATCTGCCATTAATTCTAGCAAATCCCTCATCATCAAAGTTCATACCTGCTTGTTCTCTTAATTTATATTGCGTTGAAGTTGTACTAGTAATAGTTTGCCATCCCATATAGCTATGTACAGAACCAAGTCCAGAGGGCAATTCTACACTAGTTCCTGCCGTAATTGTTTCTCCTGTACCAAAATTGGATGCTGCATAACCTTTTTCTATTGTAAAGTGAGTTAAAGCCAATTGTTTTGCTGTCTCTGAGCCTGTTGCATTGTATTCATCTATATAACTTTGAAATGTATCTGGATCTACATATACCAATGTTTTAACTTGTCCATCAACCATTGCTCTTTTTAATTTTATAATTCCTTGAATATTTTTGGATTCTGTAGCATTATTTATAGAATCCCAATCTATTGGAGCATCAGGATTCTGCCTAGTATCCAAAAAATTGGTAATCATTTCTGCATTTAGTAATTTTTTTAATGTTTCTGGTTTTTTTATGTATTCTGTAATTTTGCTCTTGTTTTCTATTAGCTTATCCCAAACTTCTTGTGCACTTATTTCTGTTGATGCTATACCATCTTCATTTATTGTAATATTACTGCCATATTGCGAACTAGCATAAGGCACATTGTCCCAGCTTCCATCCTTTAAAGTTCCTGTATCTAATGTTATTACATACATAATCGAACAAATAAATGCAGCAATTAAGCATATAATAAGCCCAATTATTATAATTGGCTTCAATGCAGTTATAATTGCTTTTTTTACTATTTTCTTTACTCTTTCTAGTTGTTTGTTTGATTGGTCTCCCATTTATTATCTCCTAAAATTTTTTATAAGTACTATTATGTTAATAATAACACATTTTACACATATTTTTCAACACAATTTGCCTATGTTTTATAAATATTTTCTTCCTTTTCGAATCCAACCAAAATACTTTTAAATAACAAAAATAGCAGTTATCTAAATACTGCTATTTTATGGTACGATTGGAGGGATTCGTCGAGCCGCGTCAGGAAAAACGTCCACTGGACGTTTTTCTATTCCTCCTTTTCGAATTCCAACAAAATACTTTAGAATAACAAAAATAGCAGTTATCTAAATACTGCTATTTTATGGTGCGATTGAAGGGATTCGTCGAGCCGCGTCAGAAAAAACGTCCACTGGACGTTTTTCTATTCTTCCTTTTCGAATCCCAACAAAGTGTTTTTAAACAACAAAAAATAGCAGTTATCTAAGCACTGCTATTTTATGGTGCGACTGGAGGGATTCGAACCCCCGACCTCTTGGTTCGTAGCCAAGTACTCTATCCAGCTAAGCTACAATCGCATTTTTTATTTACGTAAATTATTATACTTGCTTTTTTTATATTTTTCAAGACTTTTTTTCATTTTATATTGATAATTTTGTGTCAATATGGAATAATTGAATAAAATTAAATATTAGGGGGGGTTCATGAGTAAAAAGTTTAAAATATTCTTTATGTTTTTATTCGTTTTTACTTTTTTATCTTTGTACAACAGTGTAAAAGCCAATACAATTAACAAAATTTCCATGGATATTTTTGTTGATGATAATGGAAATGCACAAGTTACTGAAGTATGGAATTGTAAAACGAATCAGGGTACAGAAGTCTATCACCCTTATTACAATCTTGGAAGTTCTAAAATTTCTAATTTATCTGTATCTGAAAATGGGCAGAGCTACACTACTTTGTCTTATTGGAATACTTCTGGCACTTTAGATAGCAAGGCATACAAGTGTGGTATTAATACTATTTCTAACGGTGTAGAACTTTGTTGGGGGATTAGCACATATGGTTCTCATACATATACTGTAAATTACTCTATTTCCAATTTTGTATCTGAACTTAACGATTCTCAGATGATTTATTGGACTCTAATTCCATATAATTTTTCAAACAGCATTGGTAATGCATACATTAAAATTCATGCAAATAATCCTATTGCTAATTCTGTTGGTGTTTGGGGCTTTGGTAATTATGGTGGCACAGCTTATGTGTATGATGGGTATATTGAAATGCAATCAGATGGTTCTTTAAGTACTAATGAATATATGACAATTTTAGTTCAGTTTCCATCTGGAACTTTTAATTGCAAAAATAAAATCAATAAAAATTTTGATTATTATTTAGATATGGCAAATGAAGGATCTACACAATATTTTGCTAGTCCTACAAATTATGGAAGTTCAACTATGTCTATAGTCTTTGGAATTGGTACAACTCTTTTTTCACTATTTTTTACACTTTTGCCAATTTTAATTGTTATTTTTGCTATTGCTTTTTCAAGTATTAGTTCAAATCTTGCAGGAGCAAAATTGCCAAAAGAGATTCCTTATTTTAGGGATATTCCTTGTAATAATGATTTATATAAAGCTTATTACATTGGTTATAAATATAAAATTATTAAAAACCAGACGGACATTTTAGGAGCTATTATTTTAAAATGGCTAAAAGAATGTAAAATTAGAATTGACACAGCACAAACGGGTAAAATTTTTAAAAAGGAAGGTACTGTTATTATTTTAAATAAAGTGGATTTGTCCTCTTTTGAGGATTCAACTGAGAAAAAGTTATTTAATATGCTTTTGAGTGCCAGCGGTGATGGCATACTTGAAAGTAGAGAATTTGAAAAATGGTGCAGTAGCAATTATACTAAGATTCTTTCTTGGTTTGATAAATTAATTGATGAAGAAGAAAATAAGCTTATTGCAGAAGGACTTATTACAGTTTCAGAAGAAAAAGCATTTAAATTTTTTAAATATAAAAAACATTCTGTAACAGAAGATTTAAACCAACAAGCGCTTGAGCTTGCAGGTTTAAAGAAATTTTTGCTTGATTATACACTAATAGCCGAAAGAACAGCAATTGAAGTTAATTTGTTTGAAGATTATTTAATATATGCTCAGATGATGGGAATAGCTAAAAAAGTGGCTAAACAATTTAAAGATTTATATCCTGACGTTGTTGCACAGTCAGCATTTTATTCATATGATAATATTATTTTCATTAATACATGTGCAAGCCATGGAATTACTCAAGCAAATAGTGCCAAATCAAGAGCCGAAAGTTACAGTTCTGGTGGTGGAGGATTCTCTTCTGGAGGAGGAGGAGGAGGTTCCTTCGGAGGCGGAGGTGGCGGAGGCGGAGGCTTTCGTTAAAGTCATAGCCCCTTCAGTATAAACTTTAGTTTCTTTAAGTGACAATAAAAAAATTTAGCTTAGTTTGATTTTAAAATTTAAACTAAGCTTTTTATATGGTATATCAACATGTCTAACTTAATTGTATAGATTAGATTCTTGTTTTTTTCATATAATTGGCTAACTTACAAAAATTAATCGGAAATTAATGAGCATCTTTTACAAATAGCATTTACAGCTTAACATAATTGTGATATAATATTTAAGCATTTTTTTGAAATGGAGATGAATGGCACAATATGATTTAAGAATGCTAATGACACTCTTTTTTACAGAATTTTGGAGGATAAACAATGATTTTTGTAAAAGACGCTGAAAAAACTGCAAAAGAAACTTCTGCTGAATTTTGGCGGAAAATTGAGGGCAATACATTGCAAAATGACCTCACGAGCCTAATTGAGCTTAAGCAACACTACATTGAGGAACACAGCAATCCTCAAGATGCTATGGTTGCATTGCACAAGAATGAACTCGAAAAGCTCGAGATACTTTCTTCTGCAAAAGGTTTTTGTACCGTTGGAGGTAATTCCTGGAGCAGGCTCTCTAAGATACTCGACAGCTACGATGGCTGTCACATGATCAACGAATTTTTCGCACAATTTGTTGATTTTTCCACTGGTAGTATTAACAACCTGATCTTTTTTGTAGACCCTGAGGCTGCTAAAATTAACATTCAAAGCTATGATGGTAACAATTTTGTAGTGTTGCCTTGCGCTGAATAAGGCCGAAAATGGTACGGAGAAAGTATATTCTCTGTACCATTTTTTTGTAAATATAAAATTTCGATGTTATTAGTTGAAATCCAATAAATTTACAAATACATAAAATACTTTATCTGTAGGATTATATACAGACAAAATTTCAACAATACTTGAAGCAATAAATATTGATGGAAAACAAGATCCAACAAATGACTTGATGAAAGCTAAAAATGGAATAAAATTAAGAGGAATTAAACCAATATCTGATAAAGAGCATATACTAGGTTCATCATTAGAAAAAGCCTATGAACTTATATATGAAAAAAGTGCTTTGTCAATAAAAGGGTTTATCCATGAAATTAAAAGTTTGCCTGAAAATATTATTTCCGATGATTTTAAATTAAAATTACAATCATTCATTGAAATAATGTTGCAAAGAGGCATTACAGGAAATGAATTTGTACAAACATTGGATGGAATGTGTAAAAGCAAATTTTTCGGTACAGAAGTAGAGAAAGCATATTTAGGAAGAAGATTCGAACAAAGTGGCAAAAAGCATATTAAAAGAATGATACAATGATAAATTATCTAAAAAAACTAGGAATTAATGCTAAGAAAAATGAAATTTCAATATCTTATGAAACTTGGACAGCATTGAAGATAGGAAAAGTACCTTTAGATGAAATAAGCTTGCTTTCTAGATGGAGGAAATGAATATACAAGAATTGGTGGAGACCTTAAATATATTCATTGGGTATATAATGATGGACATGAAGAAGAAATAAATTTTAAAAAATAATGCAGACTACAATCAACTGCATTATTTTTATTTATAAATATTAAGTTACTAGTAAATTACTAATCAAACAATAATAATTTTTAAATAATTTAACTTGAATGCAGCAACACAAATATATAGAAATTTTGAAAAAGTTAGAAAAATAAAAAAGACTAAAAATAGAAAAAAATTAAAGAGCTTGTAAAAAGCTCCTTTTTATGGTCGAGGTGTTGCTACGACACCTCGAGCTATTTTCTATGATATTTAGCGACTTCTAGCGATTTAAACTTGCTTTGCGGAACACTTTTACGGAACATTTTGTATCTTTAATTCCTTGAAATTCCGTACAATTCTTTCGTTTTTTCATTAATGTTTTTCGCTATGAATTGCTAATTACTTTGCATACTCAAATATATTTTTATTAATTAAATAATCGACAACATTTTGATTCTCTGATTCAATAAAATCAGTATCAATATCAATATAATATTTCATTGTAACTGCTGTATCAGAATGACCAAGTATTTCTTTTAATACATTTGGATCAATCTTTGCTTCTGCACATCTTGTTGCAAAAGTACCTCTAAGCATGTGTGTATGTAAATCTGTTCTTGTAACTTTATTTCCTTTAGAATTAACTTCTTCATAAGTTCCAAGATTGAGTTTAATTCCTGCTCTTTTAAGTGCTGAATTTATACTTGATTCTTCGTATAATCCAAAATCTTTATTAGTTGGATTATAAAACAATAAGTGAAACTTATTTGGAATAATATGTTTTACAGCTTCTTCTAATGCACTTTTGCTTATAGTATTAAGATTAATAATTCTTTGACCTGAAAAAGTTTTAGTTGAATCTCCAATTCTAGATTTACCTGCAGTATCTTTTGTCTGTGTTCTTCTAACAATTATAATTCCTTTTTCTAAATCAATATCCTTTGTATAATCTAATACCAAAGCTTCGCCAATTCTCATTCCTGTACTCATTAACAGTAAAAATAAGTATTTATGTTTGAATTTAGAATAATTTACATCAGTCAAGAACTGTATAAGTTTCTTTTGTTCTTCGATAGTTAGAGCAATTCTATGATGTCCAACATATTCACTTTTAGGCTTTTTAATTCTTTTATATCCAGCCATAAAGTTATCTTGTATAATTCCTTGATGATATGCTTCTCCAAATCCCATACATAATAATTCATAATTTTGTTTAATAGTAGTTTTTGAATAAGATTTCAGATTTGCAAGATAGTTAACAACATCCTCTCTTGATATTTTTGCAATAGGTCTATTTGCAAATGAAGTCTTGGCTAATTGTTTCAAAGTATCGAGCTTTCTCTTATAAGTAGATTCCTTAATTTGTCCTAACTTGAACTGTTCTTCTATCATAGGCTCTACCAGCTCTTTTAAGGTTTTATTGGTTTTAGTAATTATTCTTGGACCACCTTCTTCATCTAGTTTAAGCTTACTTTGAAGTGCTTTACTAAATGCTTCTTCTTCGGTTTCACCAATAAATGTTTTTCTTTTAACTTTACCTGTTGTTTGGTCTCTTCCAATAGTAAGTAAAGCTTTACAACTTTTAGATACATAGAATTTATCACAAGACTTACAAATATTATATTGTTCTTCATTGTCAATGTTCTCTTTACCAGATTTGTTTAGCTTACATTCAGCACATATTGATTTATTGTACTTTTTATTAGTACCTGGAATTTTCTTTGCTCTTTTATCATAATATGTACCACATGTAATCCCTTTAAAATTCATCTTTTTACCTCCTTAAATAAATTCTAAAGGGGCTATCTGATATGATTTTATACAAAGTAATTATATCAATTTTATAATAAGATATCAATAGCCATCCCTTAGCGAAAATACTAAAAAAGTTAATAGAAGGTTTAATTTTATATACTCTTTTAATTTAATCATTAACTCTTCTAGTACTAAAATATTCTCTGAAATTTTCTTCAGAAATCTTAAAAGCTCGTCCAACTTTTACACAAGGAAAGTCTGACCTGTGGAATAAATCTAAACAAGCTCTGTTTCCAATCTTAAGTATTTTCATTACATCTGATGTTGTATAAAATTTTGGATATGTACTAACATTTTTCTCTTCCATATAAATACCTCCTTTCAATTGTTTCCTCACTTATAAGCTAAAATACAACCCATTTCACTAAAATATTTTGAAATTTTTCACCTTCTATTAGTTAAGAACAAAAAATTTTGCAAAAAGATTACAAATGGTTTTGAATTTTCTTAAATTTTTTCACTTCTACTAATAAAGGCAAAATGAAATTCAAAAATCTTAACAAATCTCGAAAAATTTTCTAAAATTTTTAATCCTGCATATAAAATCTCCTTCTAATTGTTTCCTCACTTGTAAACAAAAAATCACCCCATGAGATTAAAAAAATTGTAAATTCTTAAACCTTCTATATGTAAAAGCTAAAAAATTATCAAAAACTGGACAATTATTTTGAAAACTTTTTGATTTGCATGAAAATTATAAAATATTGAATGTTCGCTTTAATTTATTTTGAAAATATGATATAGTTATAAAGAATTTGGAGGAAAAAATGGAGATAGTAAAACCTTTTGTAAAATGGGCTGGAGGTAAAAATAGCTTAATCCCACAATTAACTAAATATTATCCTTTTGAGCTTAAAAATGGTACTATTGAAAGATATATAGAACCATTTGTTGGTGGTGGAGCTGTTCTAATTGATATTTTACAAAAATATGAAGTAAAAGAAGCTTATGCTTTTGATATAAATAAAGATTTGATTAATTGCTATAATGTTATAAAAACAAATGTAGAAAATTTGATTCAAGAACTGGATAAAAAAGAAAAGAAATTTTTAATTCTAGATAATGATGCTAGACAACAATATTTTTATGATATTAGAGCAGAATATAATTCTTATACATTAAATGAAGATATCGATGTAAAACGAGCATCTGAATTTATATTCTTAAATAGGACGTGTTTTAATGGATTATACAGAGTTAATAAAGATGGAAAATTTAATGTACCATGTGGCAAATATAAAAATCCAACTATTTGTGATTCAAATAATTTAAGGAATTTATCAAATCTAATAAAAAATGTAACATTCGAATATGGTGACTATAAAAAAAGTGAAAGTTTTGTTAATGAAAATACTTTTGTATATTTTGATCCACCATATAGACCTTTATCAATTACATCTGGATTTACATCTTATACAAAAGAGGATTTTAACGATGATAATCAAAAAGAACTAGCAAATTATTTTTATAAATTAGACTTAAAAAATGCTAAATTAATGTTAAGTAACTCAAATCCAAAAAATGTTAATAAAGATGATAATTTCTTCGAGAATATTTATAAAGGTTTTGTTATAAACGAAGTTTCAGCAAAAAGAATGATAAATGCAAATGCAAAAGGACGTGGAGAAATTTCAGAATTATTAATAACAAATTATGAGGAGCAATCAAAATGGGAGTCTCAAAACAATTCTACTATGAAAATGATAGCTTTAGCCTAATATATGATGATACATTTAATGCTTTAAATTCATTTGAAAATAGTACATTTGATATGATATTTGCAGATCCACCATATTTTTTATCTGATAATGGAATAACTTGTAGTGGCGGAAAAATGGTAAGTGTTAATAAAGGAGAATGGGACAAGGCTTTGTCAATACAAGATAAACACAACTTTAATAAAAAATGGATAAAAGAATGTTATAGAGTGTTAAAAGATAATGGAACAATTTGGATTAGTGGAACACTACACAACATCTATTCAATAGGTATGGCTCTTGAAGAAGAAGGATTTAAGATAATAAATAATATAACTTGGCAAAAAACTAATCCACCACCTAACTTAGCATGCAAAACATTCACACATTCTACTGAAACAATACTATGGGCTAAAAAAGATTTAAAGAAGAATAAATATACTTTTAATTATGATTTAATGAAAGAGCTAAACAATAATAAACAGATGAAAGATGTTTGGACCACTTCTCTAACAAAACCTTCTGAAAAGAAACAAGGAAAACATCCTACACAAAAACCTTTAGAAATATTAGATAGAATAATACTCGCATCTACAAATGAAAATGATTTGATTTTGGATCCATTCTGTGGAAGTAGTACTACTGGTATTGCTGCATCAAAATTAAATAGAAAATACATAGGAATTGATAATAATAAAGATTATTTAGATTTATCTATAAGAAGATTTGAAGAATTAGGAGGTTAATATGGCTGTACCAAAATATGATGAAATGTATAACGATTTCTTAATCACATTAGTTGATGGAAAAGAACATGATATAAAGGAAATTAGAGAAATAGTGGCTAAAAAGAAAAAACTTACTGATGAAGATTTAAAAGAAACTTTGCACAGCGGAAAGTGTAAGTACTTTAATAGAATAGGTTGGACGGCTACATATTTGAAAAAAGCAGGCTTAATAAATAGTGTCAAAAGAGGAATGTTTAATATTACTGATGAAGGAAATAAAATAATCACGAATAATGAAAGAATAGATAATAATTTTCTACTGAACTATGATTCTTTTAAGGAATTTAAAGATAGAAATACTGAACCTATAAAAATAAAGGAAATGAATAGTTCTGAAAATGAAATTGAATTAACTCCTCAAGAAAAAATTGAAAAAGCTATTCAGGAAATTAATAACGAATTAGAAGACAATTTACTTGAGGAAATTCTAAAGCAATCCAGTGATTTTTTTGAAGAATTATCTGTAAAACTACTTTTGGCAATGGGATATGGAAAAGCTGAAAATGCTGTCGTCACTCCGAAAACTGGAGATTATGGCATTGACGGATTTGTTTTGGAAGATGAATTAGGAATAAACACTATATTTATTCAAGCTAAAAGATATGATAAAGATAATTCTGTATCAAGACCAGAGATTCAAAAATTTGCAGGTGCTATGTTGGGAAAAAATGCGAAAAAAGGCGTTTTTATTACAACTAGTTATTTTGCAAAACCAGCCATAGACTATGCTAATAATCAGAATATCATTTTAATAGATGGCTCAAAGTTAGTTCAGCTTATGATAAAATATAATGTGGGTTGTTATACAGAAAATAGTTATAGCATAAAAAAATTAGATTTAGATTTCTTTGAAAATATATAGAGAGGTGACAAAGATGAAAAGAAATTTTGCAGAGTGGTTACTTACTTTTACTGATAGTATTGCAGATTATAAATATTACATAGACTTTGAAACAATATATAGAAATGCAGAAGAACATAAACTTGAACTAAATATGATGAATTCCTTAATTGGTAGTAAAAATATTGAAACTGATTTTGAAAATTTAGTAAAGAAATATCCTGAAGTTTTAAAGTGTATTCCAACATTATTAGCAGTAAGACAATATGAAATAATAGTTTTAGATAGTGATGGAAACAAATTTGAATATAACTTTAAGGAAATGAATTATGATGTGGCACAGTATAAAGTATTTATGAAAGAAACAGGATTATTTGACTTAATTCAAAATCATCTTGTAAATAATTTGTACGACTATGTTTTAGGAGTAGAGTCTGGATTAAATTCAAATGCTAGAAAAAATCGTGGCGGACATTTAATGGAAGATGTTGTAGAAAGATTTATTCAAAAAGCAGGATTTAAGAAGAATGAAACTTATTTTAAGGAAATGTACTTGCAAGACATAGAAGAAAAATGGAAATTAGATATGTCATTTATTAGTAATCAAAATCAATCTACTAAAAGATTTGATTTTGTTGTAAAAACCGATAAATGTATATATGGTATTGAAACTAATTTCTATGCAGCAGGTGGTTCAAAACTAAATGAAACTTCAAGAAGTTATAAAATGATTGCAGAGGAAGCAGAAAAAGTAGTAGGTTTTGAATTTGTATGGTTTACTGATGGTATGGGATGGATTTCTGCTAGAAATAATTTAAAAGAAACATTTGATAAAATGGATAATATTTATAACATTGCAGATATGAAAAATGGTGTTATGAATGAAATATTTAAATAAAAACTAAGGATAAAAGTAGAGTCGTAAGTGATTCTACTTTTGATTTTAATAGCAATAAAGGAGAAGAAATATGATTCAAATAATTACAAACAATTTAAATAAATTTAAAGAATTTGATAAAAGTTTATTTTGTATATCAAAACTAGATGAATTCCAATCATTGGACAATTATGAAATTACAATAATAGATATATCAGATGAAAGTGTATGGTATAATAAAGAACACAATACATTATCAATTGATAAAAGAAATGACTTTCAAAGCTTAAAAACTGCTATAAATGGAAGTAATAAGAGCAATATAATTATTGTATTCCCTCAAAATACATATTATCATTATTTATATTCCTATAGTAATAGCACACATTCCTATGGATATCAAAACACTGAAAAAATAAAAGATATAAAAGATAATTATATAGCAATAATTACTAAATACCTTATTAATATGGAACAAACAAATATTAATTATGGTAAAACTTATACTAAAATAGGGAGCGAAAGATATCAATCTGATTTTTCATTTACATATGTAAATAATGATGATGTCATGTTAAAAGCTGAAAATGGAAATGACATAACATTAATCAAAAAAAATAGAATTTTCATTACTACATTAAAACTAGAAGAAGAGAATAAAATTTGTAATTTATTACATTATATTTTTCCATCTGCTTTTTCAGATAATACTGAAATCCCTGAATGGATTAATGAAATTGATTTTTATACAGATAAAAAATGCAAAGACGATTTAAGTAAATTAGATGAGAAAATATCAATTTTAAAGCAACAGAAAAAAGATATAGAATTAAATATGTTAGAAAACTTAAAATATAAATCTATATTATTTGAAACTGGAAATACTTTATCAAAACAAATTAATGAAATGATTTCAAAAGTATTCGATTATGATATGACACAATTTAAAGATATTTATGAAGAAGACGGATTAGTAAAATTAGATGATATTACTTTTATTATTGAAACCAAAGGATTAAATAATGAAATTTCAGGGCATAATATTTCTGATGCATGCAATCATTTAATAATTTATGAAGATAAATTGGATGAGAACAATATTACAGAAAATGCAAAATGTTTATTTTTTGTAGCATATGAAAGAAATAAGCCATTAAATGAAAGAACTGCCATAAAAGACAGAATAAAAAAAATTGCAAAAGCAAATAATACATTAATTATTGATACTAGAGTGTTCTTAAATATTTTTGAAGACTTCTTAAATAAAAAAATCACTAAAGAAGAAATTAAAGAGCTGTTTATAGAAAATAATGGTATATTATTATATACAGTAAAATAAAAAATACACTCACTCGTATAAATATAAAAATTTACGAGTGAGTGTATTTCTTTTAACTATTAATACAATTTTCTATTATCTGCATACCATCAACAAAACCATTCCTATAATACTTTTCATTCCAGTAACTTAAATAATCCATAAAATTTTTTTCAAGTTCATTTAATTGTTTCTCAACATATTTTTTATTTTGTTGTGGTACATTTTTCAAAACTTTTTCATATATTTCATTAATAAATAATTTATGCTTTTTGTCTTCTTCAGTTAGATAGCAAAAATTATTTTCTTCTCTAAATTCCAACCATTCTTTTAATATATCATCATTTACTTCTCTAAAATTTTTCATCTATTATTCACCTCATATTCTAATTTTTTATAAAAAGGGATTGGGACTTGTCCCATTGAACAGAATGTGGAGCAAACAGAATTCGTGTGAACGAATTCAGTGCTTGCTGGGACAGAAAATTAAATTTTCGGTCTCCCACATTCAATGCTTGCTAGGACAAGAAATTGAATTATAAAATAATTTATTGCACCTATTTTGGTACCTTACTTTGTTCCTAAAGCAATTCTTATTTTTCATTTATTGTTCCTTTATTTGAACTTTTTTAGGTACATAAATTCATTTTATAGTACATTTTTTATTTCCTTTTTTGTACTTTTATTTTTCAATTAACTAATTTTTTAGAACCCGTTTTTATACGTAAACTAATTCTTTAAGTACAATTTCTTCAGCTCTATTTTTTATATTATTCATACATCTAACCCATTCCATTTGGTCTGTTGCTTTTAATTCTTCATTAACATTTTCCTCATCTGCTAGTTGTTTTATTATCTTTTTTATCCTTTCATTTGCAGCACTTTCTATATTTCTTAATTCAAATGGAACAGATCCATTAATCATAAGGAAAGTATAATAACCTTTCTTATGTTCTTTCAAATACTCTAACCTTAATAGTCCATATTTGCCTATATTTTCTATTTTTTCATCTTCAGCAGGAAAAGATACCTTTGGAAGATAAAAGTCTCCTATTTTTTGATATTCTAATTCTTTTTTACTCATAATTTATTCACTCCTTTAATATTTTCTTTTTAGTATGTAATAAATATTAATATAATTATTTATATTATAATTAGTATTATTACATCGTAATTTTTCCGACTCTAGTATCGTAAAATTTCCGTATCATGAAACGAAAAATTTACGATTCATACATTTTTACATGATTAATCTTACCAACATATATAATGTTGTTCTTCTTAAAACCTGTCCTTTTTTCACGAATTAATTTCTTATTCTTTAATTCTTTAAATGCTTTTGTAACAGTTTTATCTGAAAGATTAAGTTTTTCCTGAGCTTCTTTTCTTGAAAATATAATATAAATATCTCCGTCTTTATCTGTCCATTTATTTTTTATAGATAAAGATAATCTGTCTAGTAATAGTCCATATAATACCTTACTTGCTAGACTTAAATCTGTATAATATGGATTTACAAATAGCTCTTTTGGTACTTGGAAAAAACTATTTTCCAGAAACTCATTTGCTTTATATGGTATAAAATACATATCAATAGCCCTCCTTTTTGTGTTTTACTTTCAACACTCAAAGTAGCTAAATATCAACGTCTTTTGCTTTGCGGAAATTTTCGGAACATTTTTTTCTTTTAAAAAACATTTTGCGGAACAATTTTCAGAACAAAAAATCAGAATTTTTTAGAATTTTTAGACATTTTTTAGAATAAATAAAAAAATGCTATTTTCTAAAAACTCTTAGAAAATAGCTTATTTAAAATCATTTGACTGTTTTTGAATTCTAATGAATTTTCCTCAAAAACTGGTCTTTTATGGTCGAGGTGACAGGGATCGAACCTGCGACCTCATGGTCCCAAACCACGCGCGCTACCAACTGCGCTACACCTCGAAATAAGTACCTTTTAAAAAGTACTTATTTAATATATCACAGAATTTAATTTTTTGCAATATTTTTTTGATATTTTTATTTAATTTTATAAACTTTTTGCTGTTTCTTGTATCAGTTTATTTTATTCGAACGTTTTATGTAAAGTATTTTGTTCTTTTTATTGCTATTTGCTTATTTTCATGTTAAAATAAAGTTATGGTTTTTATATTATTTTCTCACAAGAGAAAATATCCTGCTACAATTAAAGGAGGTTATACCATGCGAAAAAAAGTGAAACAGGCAAAGTTCGTTAACAGGAATGTTCCTAAGGTATGGGCATGTTTAGACCCCAACGAGATGTTGGAGTTTGGCAAAACGTATCCTGTAGACGATGAATGGACTTTCGGACATTACAATATTGTTAAGCTTCACGGCTTTACCAAGTATTTTTTGGCCGATGCCTTCAAATTTTCTTCTGTTTAGCTTTTCCCAAAAACCGTGTACGGTTCCTGCCTTTCGGCAGGTTTTTATTTTTTTGCAAGAGTTACTGATATTTGATATTCCTTATTGCTTCTAACAAGTTTTATGTTTACTTTTTCTCCCACATTTTTTCCATATATATATGTTCTAAGTTCAGACATCTTTTCTAGCTCTATCCCGTCTATTTCTAGCAATATGTCTCCCCTCTTTACTCCTACTTTTTCTGCTGGTGAATTTTTTGTTACGTCTGCTATATATATGCCTTTATCTAATTTAATATTTTGGTCAAGTTCTTGATTTATATATGGTACAATGTTTTTATCATATGCAAATATCCCCAGTGAGGGCGTTATACATTCGCCTGTACTCGTTAATTTTTCTATAATTGGTTTTATTATATTTATTGGTATTGAAAAACCAATCCCTTCTGCTGATGTAATTTTTACAGAATTTATTCCTAAGACCTCCCCATTTATATTAATTAATGGGCCTCCACTATTTCCTGGATTTATTGTTGCATCTGTTTGTATTAAATCTTCCATGTATGATGTTTTATTATCTTCTTCTATCTTAATTGTTCTATTTAATCCACTTATTATTCCAGATGTTACAGTCCTTTGAAATTCGAAACCTATTGGGTTTCCTATTGCATAGACTTGTTCTGCAACTTTTATTTTATCTGAATCTCCTAAATGCAAGTAATCCAAATTCTTTACATTTATTTTTATTATGCTTAAATCTAAATCTGTGTCTGACCATACTACACTTGCTTTATAATTTTTCCCATTTTCTAAAGTTACATAGCATGTACTATTTTTCTCTCCTGACACATGTTGATTTGTAACAATATATCCATCCTTTGAAACTATAAAGCCTGTTCCCAATCCTAGATTACTTGCACTATTTTGTAAGAAAATTGTAGTCCCTTTATTGGCAATTTTAGAGATTCCTACAACGGCATTATTTACATTTTCTATCAACGTAGAAATATCTTTTTCTTCTGCTTTATTCGATACAGACGTTGGCTCTGCAATGTAATCACTTGCATAATTTTTTTCTGTCGTGAAGGATATGTACACGCAATATGCTAATGCCACAAATGAAATTATTAATATTATTATTGCAATAGTTTCTAAACTTTTAATTATTTTCTGCCCTCTATATTCTCTCAAACTAATTCCTCCAATATCCATTTTTTCTTATTATTACCATTGCATTTCGTTTTATTCAAATCATCTTCATTTGATTTAATTTTGTTGTTTACACAATGTATTATTGCACACTTGTTATTTTGGGCTGTGTTTCATGCAATTTTAAAAATCACAATTTTTTATAACTAATAATGTCGATTTTTTTCTACGGAATTACAACTTTTTTATTGCAAAATCATCTCTACAATGGTAAAATGTGACCGTAGGTGATTTAAGTGAAAAAAAATAAAATATATGAAGAAACTAAATGTACAAATTTCAGAGAATTAGTTAGTTCTTGCTCAGCTCGATTTGGCAATAGAACTGCATTTACTGTTAAGAAAAAAAATAAAGAACTACACAATATTTCTTTTATTGATTTTGAAAATAATATAAAAGAGCTAGGCTCTTCTCTTTTGGAATTAGGCTTAGAAAATAAAAAAGTAGCCATTATTTCACAAGATAGATATGAATGGTGTTGTAGTTACCTCGCAATTGCCACGGCTGGTTGTATAGTTGTCCCTTTAGATTTCATGCTTCCAGAAGTTGAACAACTTCGCTTAATCTTAGAAAGTCAAGTTGATGCTATAATTTTTGATGAAAAACGTCTAAATCTTGCAAAAGATGTAATAACATCTAAAGATTCGAATGTTAAATATTTTATTTGTATGGATTATAATGAAGATGAAAATGGAATTCTATCATTTTCAAAATTATTAAAAGACGGCAAAAAACTTATTGAAAGCAATTCTTCAAAATACGATAGTATTTCTATTGATAAAGATAATTTATCTGTATTAATTTATACTTCTGGCACAACAAACAATCCAAAAGCTGTAATGCTTTCACAATATAATATTTGCTCTAACGTTTCAGCAATGACAACTTTAATTAAATATGAAAAGGATGATAGCATTCTTGTTTTCTTACCTCTTCACCATACTTTAGCTTGTCTTGCTAGTTTCTTATTTTGCTATTATATTGGTTTTAGACTTTGCTTTGCAGATAGTATCAAGGATATTGGAAAAAATATGGTTGAATATAAGATTAGTGGCCTAGTATGCGTTCCTGCAGTTTTAGAGATAATGTATAGACAAATAATAAGAGGAGTAAAAAAATCTGGAAAATATACAGCATTTAAATTTTTATGTGCTCTTTCTAATTTTCTTATGTTTTTCCATATAGATATTAGAAGAAAGTTGTTTAAGCAAGTATTAGATAACTTTGGTGGAAAAATGAGAACTATTATTTATGGTTCTGCTGCAACAGATAAAAAAATTATTCATTTATTTAATACGATAGGTATAGATATGCTTCAGGGTTACGGACTAACAGAAACAGCACCAGTAATTTCATGTGAAAGTGATAAATACCATTTTGAGACTGGTTCTTCTGGGTACGTTCTATACAATGAAGAAGTAAAAATAGATAATCCTGATGAAACTGGTACTGGAGAAATTTTAGTAAAAGGACCTAATGTAATGCTTGGTTATTATAATAATGAAAGTGCAACTGCTCAAGCATTTAAAGAAGGATGGTTCTGTACTGGAGATTTAGGTAAATTAGGTAAAGATGGCTCACTTTTCATTACTGGTAGAAAAAAAGACCTTATAGTTTTAAGTAATGGTAAAAAAGTCTTCCCAGAAGAAATTGAAGCACTTATAAATAAAATTGATATAGTCGAAGAATCAATGGTTTATGAGGATAATGATAAAATTTGTGCCGAGATTGTTTATTCAAAGGATAATATGGCAAAAAATAATTTGGCTACAGTTGATGATGTTCGTTCTGTAATTGAAGAAGAAATTAAGATTATAAATAAAAACTTACCAATTTACAAATATATTAGGGAATTCAGTTTAACTGATGTTCCATTAATTAAGACTACTACACAAAAGATAAAAAGACACGAAGAAATGAAGAAAATTAAGGGTGAATAAATTATGGAATTATATGATCTAACAAATCCACAAAAGTCAATTTGGCTTACAGAGCAGTTCTATAGAGGTACATCTATTAATGTTATATGTGGTACAGTTTTAATTAACGATATAGTAAATTTTGACGTTTTATCTAAAGCTATTAATATTTTTTTAAAAGATAATGATAGCTTTAGAATAAAGCTTTGTTTAGATGAAAACGGAGAAGTAAAACAATTCTTTCAAGATTTTTGTGAGAAACATTTTGATGTTTTAAATGTTTCTAATAATATTGAGCTCAAAAATCTTGAAAAAGAAATTGCAACTTCTCCGTTTAATATTTTAGAAGATGCTTTATTTTCAATAACTCCTTTCCAAATTTTAACTGGTAAAGGCGGTTTCATTGTTAAGGCTCATCACATTATTGCAGATGCTTGTACAGCAAGTCTAGTGGCAAGTAAAATTATGACAACATATTCATCGATATTAAATGAAGATGAAGAAATTAAGAGTATTCCTACCTCATATATTAATTATATAAACTCAGAAAATGAATATTTAAATAGCCCAAAATTTGAAAAAGATAAAGAATATTGGGAAGAACAATTTCAAACAGTTCCAGAGTTTGGAGTTATTCCATCTTTAATAGAATCTTCTGCGGAGTCGAGTCATGCAGAAAGACAAGTTTTTGAAATAGATAATTTTTTATTAAATAATATTAATTCTTTTTGCAAGGATAACAAATTATCTTTGTTCAACTTTTTTATGGCTATTTATGCTATTTATATTGGAAAGGTTTCTAACTTAAATGATTTTATTCTAGGAACACCAATATTAAACAGAACTACTTTTTTAGAGAAAAATACGCCTGGTATGTTTATTAGTACTGTGCCATTTAAGTTTTGCATTCAAAATGACAAGACTTTTGTTGAGTTTGCTCAGAAAATTAGTCTTGACTCTTTATCTATGTTTAGACATCAAAAATATCCATATCAAAATATTTTGGAACATATTAGAAAGAGCAAACCAAATCAGCCTAATTTGTATGACATTTTAATCTCATACCAAAATTCAAAAACAAATAGAAATTCTTGTGAAGTCCCTTATTCTGTAAACTGGACTTTTAATGGTAATGTCGCTGATTCTATGCAAATTCATATTTTTGATATGAATGATGAAGGTTCTTTAAATGTTGCTTACGATTTTAGATTGAATAAATATTCTTTAGCGGATATCCATAACATTCACCATCGAATTTTAAATATTATTAACCAAATTTTAATGTCTTCTAATATTACTTTGGGGAAAATAAATATTGTAACTCATGATGAAAAAGATTTAATTTTAAATAAATTTAATGATACTTATTTAGAGTATAATCACAATAAAACGATTGTGGATTTTTTTGAAGAACAAGTTGAAAAAAATCCGAATAATATTGCTTTAGTGTTTAAAATGAAAACCATGACCTATTCAGAATTAAATAAAAAGGTTAATTCTTTAGCACGATATTTGAATACTAATAAAATTAGAAAGGGATCTATTGTTGGAATTATTGTTAACCGTTCTTTTGAAATGATAATCTCAATTCTTGCAGTTTTAAAAGCTGGCGCTTCTTATATTCCGATTGATCCAGAATATCCAGAAGAGCGTATTAACTATATTTTAGAAAATAGCAACTGCGATGCAATAATTACACTTCAAAAGCAATCTAGCAAAGTACAATCGTTAGGTTTTGAGAAACTAATTATTATTGTGGATTTATGTAATGAAATTGTTTATAATTTACCTGATAATAATTTAAATAATGATATTGCTCAAGATGATTTATCTTATTTGATTTTTACATCTGGTTCAACAGGTAGCCCTAAAGGTGTTATGTTGACACATAAAAATTTAAATAATTTTATTAATTCTATGTTTAATAAGATTTCATATTTAAAAGATGGAAAATATCATAGCATTATTTCCATTACAACAATGTCTTTCGACATATTTATTTTTGAAACTCTTGTTTCATTATGTGGTGGATTAAAATTGTTTATTACAGATGATTTTGAACAAAAGATTACGACAAAAATAGAAAAACTAATTTCTGATAACCATATCGAAATTATTCAATCTACTCCAAGTATTATGAATTTTCATTTAGATAATTCTATGATAAATGGGTTTAGCAGTTTAAAATATATTATGCTTGCAGGCGAACAACTTCCAAGGCGACTAGTAGATAAAATATTAAAGGTAAGCCCTAATTGTACAATTTATAATGGCTATGGTCCTTCAGAAACAACCATTTTCTCTACGGTTACTGACGTTACGTACTTAGATAAGATTACAATAGGAAAGCCTATTAATAATACACAGATATATATCTTAAATGATAATTTGGATGTTTTACCTATTAATTGTATTGGAGAAATTTATATTGCAGGCGATGGTGTTGGCAAAGGATATATTGGTAGAGATGACCTAACCGCTGAAAAATATTTAAAAAATCCTTTTATAGAGGGTTATATAATGTATAAAACTGGTGATGTTGGATTCTGGACAAGTTATGGAAATATTATTTGCAAGGGTAGATCTGATAATCAAATAAAGTTAAGAGGATTACGTGTTGAGCTCGGTGAAATAGAGAATTGCATAAATTCTTTCGATACAAGTGCAAATATTTTATCCTCTGTAATTGTACGTGAAATTTCAGATGCTCAAGTGCTTGTTGCATATATCTCTTCCGATAAAAAAATTGCAATTGGACAATTAAGAGATTTTATTGCCAATAGACTTCCAACGTATATGATTCCTACTTATTTTATGGTACTTGATAAATTACCGCTTACTCCTAACGGAAAAATTGATAAAAAAGAACTTGCAAAATATAGCCTAAATATTGAAACAACAGACTCTATTCACGCTCCTCCAAGGAACATAATAGAAGCAAATATTGTTTCTTCTATTAAAAAGAAGTTAGGAATCAGTAACTTTGGTATTGATGATAATATTTTTGATTATGGGGCTGATTCTTTGTCTATAATAAGTATTTTAACAGATTTATTTCAATATAAAATTTCTTTAAAGGTTTACGATTTTTATAAAAACCCTACCGTTAGAGAATTATATGACAAAGTTCTATGTGCTACTACCGATAATAAATTATCAAATATTACTAGATTAAATTCATTAAATGATATTGCAAAAAGCTTAAATACCTCTGAATCTGGAGTAGAAGAAAACTCAAAAAAATGTGTACTTTTAACTGGTGTTACCGGATTTTTAGGAATACATATTTTAGCAGAACTTTTACAAAATTCAGAAAAAATAAGTAAAATATATTGTTTAATTAGACCGAAGTATCATCAAGATATAAATGAAAGATTACTTGGAACACTACATTTTTACTTTGGTACAAAATATGATAATATAGCAAAACAAATAGTAACTTGCGTGAATTCTGATATGATAGTTGATAATTTAAGTATATCAGCCGAAGACTACGAAAAACTAAAACAAGATGCAGATTTAGTTATACATTCTGCAGCAAATGTAAAACATTATGGTGATTATAATTTATTTGCAGATGTTAATATCGGAGGAACTCAAAAAATAATAGATTTATGTAGATCTATTAATGTTCCACTTTACTACATTTCAACTATGACTATTTCTGGTAACTATCTTCTAGAGCAGAGTTTAACAGACGTTACATTTACCGAAAAGTCATTCTATGTAAACCAAGATTTTACTGAAAACGTATATTCTAGGAGCAAATTGTTTGCAGAATCTTTAGTACTAGAAGCAATTTCAAAAGGGTTAAATGCTACGATTTTTAGAATTGGGGATTTATCAAGCCGTTACTCGGATGGACATTTTCAAAACAACATATCAGAAAATGCAATATACTCAAGATTAAAATCATTAGTTGAAATTTCTGCAATTCCAGATTCAATACTGGATAATGATTTGGAGTTCACACCAGTTGATTTTGCTAGCAAAGCCCTAGTTAAAATAATTTGGTCAAATAATGGATTAAATAGAATTTTCCATATTTACAATCCAAATACAATTACGACAAAATCATTATTGAATTACATGGATACATTAGGGTATAATATAAAAGTTATCTCAGAAAAAGATTTCATGAATTTAGTAAAATCAATCTCAACAGATGAAATCAACCAATATAAAATTAGCGGTATCATTAACGACTTTACAAAGAATAATGACATGATATATAATCACATAATAAAAGAAGATAATTACATCACTTGTAAGTATTTAAATAGTTTAGGTTTCTATTGGCCTGATTTAAATTATGATTATTTCAAAAAATTAATTAAATATATGCAGGATGTAGGCTTTATTAAATAATACGAGGTGTTCAAATGAAAAAATTAAAAGAAAAATTTAATAATATAAGTATTTCTAATAGATTAATTTTATATTTCTTAATAATTTTCTCAGCTTTTGCTGTATTATTATATAAAATTATTCCTATTATTTTAAATTATCCACCAGGAGCCATAAACTCCCAGTTTGATAAAGAAGTATCTATTTTATACTATAAGTATCAATATTTATTGGTCGTTATTGGAATTGCACTTTTCTTTACAGCTTACTTAAAATTCACACTACGTAAAACAGATAAATGGTGGAAGAACAAAAATCCGAATCCTAAGGAAATTGCAAAGGTAAGACATCAAGCTTTACACCTTCCTTATAGTTTATATATTGCTATGGAAATTGTTCCAACATTAATTTTACTTGCAATTTTAATGGCAACAGGAAGTCATCCTGCAATTTTACTATTTAAAATGGGAACTATTATATTTAGTTTTTCTACTTTTATTGCATCTATATTTTTATTGCTTACAACAAGAACCTTTTATCCTGTACTTGTTGAAACATCTAAATATTGCGAAGCTGATAAAAAAAGTAAAAACAGATCTCTAAAGATGAAACTAATATTCCAGCTGTTTCCTAGCGTTTTGGTTATAGCCCTAATACTTTCTCTATTTGGTTATTACAGATTAACCGTAGAAAAAGAATCTTTGTTACATAATTATTATGCTTCTGCCTTATCAAATTCTGTAGATGAAATAAAACAATTACCTAACATAGATACAGCTAATTCAATTTTAAGTAGATATTACAATGCAAATACAACCTTCTGTTTTATAGAATATCCTGACGGAACTATTGAAACAAGTAATGGAACACAACTAAGCCATTTCTTCGTTAAATATATGCATGACTTAGCATCTACATACAATAATACAGTATATGAATCTTACACAATAGATTCTCAAGCAGTCATTCAAACATTTAATTACAATAACCAAGTTTATACTGTTGGTATTTATTACGAAATTGCATCATTCACTACATTCTTGCAATTATTAGTACTTGCTTTTACATTGTTTTTATTTGCATTATTAACAATTTACCTAATTTCATCTTCATTGGTAAAAAACATTCAAAACGTTTCAACAGGATTGAAAAATATTGCAGACAAGGACCTAAGCCAAACTACTAAACTCCCAATAACTTCGGACGATGAATTAGGTGAACTTGAAAACGAATTAAATATTGTTCAAGACTTAAATATGCAATATATTAATCAAATTAAAGGCAATCAAGATATGCTTATGGAGAAAGAACGTTTAGCTTCTCTTGGACAATTGATAGGTGGAATTTCACACAACTTAAAAACTCCTATAATGTCTATTTCTGGTGCAGCCGAAGGACTTACAGATTTAATTAATGAATATGATGCTTCAATTGGTGATCCAGAAGTAACGAATGATGACCACCATGCAATTGCAAATGATATGAGAGAATGGATAACAAAAATTCACTCATATACATCATATATGTCAGACATTATTACAGCCGTTAAGGGTCAAGCTGTTAATCTTTCTGAAAATGAAAATAATGCATTTACAGTAGATGAATTATTCAAGAGAGTTAATATATTGATGAAACACGAAATTAGCAATGCATCTTTAACACTTACATTAGATGTACAAGTTCCATCAGCAACTACTCTTGTAGGCGATATAAACAGTCTAGTACAGGTTATAAACAATCTAATAACAAATGCAATTCAATCTTACAATGGACGTAAAGGTGAAGAAATAAAAGTCTTAGCACAGAAATTAGATAATAACTTAATTATTTCCGTAATAGATCATGGTTGTGGAATGACAAAAGAAGTACAAGACAAATTATTTAACACAATGATAACTACCAAAGGAAAAAATGGTACTGGACTTGGAATGTTTATGTCTTACTCTACAATAAAAGGCCATTTTAATGGAGATATAACATTTGAAACAGAAGTAAATAAAGGTACAACCTTTAATGTAATACTTCCTTTGCAATAAATTTTTCATAATTTATTGCATTTTTATTTTTTTATTATTATAATAGCATCAGTAATTTTATTTTTGAGGTATCTATTATGAGAAAAAACATGATAACAGCAGAGTCAAATGGTTACAAAATTATCGTTGTCGATGACGAACAAGGTATTGTTGACTCACTATCTATTTTTTTAAAGCGTTCAGGTTATGATTTCACTGGTTTAACAAATCCATTGGAAGCTATTGAACGTGTGCGTAATGAGCATTTTGATATGATGATTCTTGACTTTATGATGGATCCAATTCACGGTGATGAAGTTGTAGAAGAAATACGAAAATTTAATAAAGATTTATATATCTTATTGCTTACAGGTCATAAGGATTTAGCTCCACCTCTTGAAACAATTAAAAGATTGGAAATTCAAGGATATTGTGAAAAAAGTGATAAATTTGATCAATTATTATTATTGATTGAGTCAGGAATAAAATCAATTGAACAAATGAATACAATAAAAACAATAAATAAACAATTACATGATAAAAATGAAGAACTTGAGAGAGCTTATCTAGATACAATTGGAATACTTCGTCAAACTGTTGAAGCAAAAGATCCTTATACAAGAGGTCATTCTGATAGAGTCTCTGAATATTCTGTTTTGATTGGAAAGAAATTAGGATTAGACGAGAAAACTCTTCACATTCTAAAAATTGGTGGCTTATTCCATGATATTGGTAAAATAGGAATTCCAGATAGTATTCTTTTGAAAGAATCAAAATTAAGTGATGAAGAATATTCTCAAATAAAAAATCATCCAATGATTGGCGTGCATATGTTAGGTGATGCAGCAATTTTCACAGATATATTGCCTATTGTAAAACATCATCATGAGCGTTATGATGGACGTGGCTACCCTAGTCAATTAGTTGGAGATGATATTCCTTATGTAGCTAGAATTGCTGCAGTTGCCGACACTTTCGATGCTATGACTTCAAAAAGATCTTATAGAGATTCATTGCCTATAGATGTAGTTAGAGCAGAAATAGAAAGATGTTCTGGTACGCAGTTTGATCCAAACATAGCAAAAGTTTTCCTTGATATAATGGATAACGATTTTGACTTAATACGTGAAATACAGGAAAAATACAAATAAACATTAATTATGTTAAAAAGCTTCAGTCTATTGAAGCTTTTATTTTTTAATATTATTCATACCCTAATACATCTTTATTTTTTATAAATATATAAAAAACTTTCTAATCCTCTTTTTTTATACGAATAAGCCCCGGCAATGTATAACGTGTCGAGGCTTTACAAAATATGAATTTTTCTTTATTTGTTATTTTATTTTCATACTTAATTTTACTTTTTGTCTTTCTTGGTCTATTCCAATTACTTGTACTTTTACTACATCACCAACAGATACGACATCAGAAGGGTTTTTTACATAATTTTCACTCATTTCTGAAATATGTACTAATCCATCATGCTTTACTCCAACATCTACAAAAGCTCCAAAATCAGTTACATTCCTTACGGTTCCAGTTAAAATCATGCCATCTCTTAAATCTTCAAACTTAAGTACGTCTGCCCTTAAAATAGGCTTAGGCATCTCTTCTCTTGGATCTCTTCCCGGTTTCATCAATTCATTTATAATATCTTGCAAAGTTGGTTCACCAACATTTAACTCTGTTGCTAGTTCTTTAATATTTTTACTGTTATTTAATTCAGCAAGCTCAGACTTAATCTCTACAAATTTTTCTTTATTTGTTAAATCATTTAATTTATATCCAATCCTACTTAATAAATTTTCTGCAACACTGTAACTCTCTGGATGAACTCCTGTAATTTCTAATGGATTTTTTCCATCTGGAACTCTTATGAAACCTGCACATTGCTCATATGCAACCTTTCCAAGCTTTGGAACTTTTAAAAGCTCTTTTCTTTCTTTTAACTTTCCATTCTCTTCCCTATACTTCACAATGTTCTTAGCAATACCATTGTTAATTCCAGATACATATGCTAAAAGTGATGGTGTGGCTGTATTTATGTCTACGCCTACGCTATTTACAGCATCTTCTACAACACCAGTTAAACTCTGCTCTAAGTTCTTTTGATTTACATCATGTTGATATTGTCCCACACCAATGGCCTTTGGGTCTATCTTTACAAGTTCTGCCAATGGGTCCTGAAGTCTACGGGCAATTGAGATTGCTCCTCTTAGAGAAACATTAATATCTGGATATTCTTCTGTTGCAAGTTTTGATGCAGAATATACAGAAGCGCCTGCCTCAGATACAATTACGTAAACTAAATCTTTATTATATTTTTCTTTAATCTCGGCAATTAAATCAGATACAAATTGCTCTGATTCCCTTGAGGCCGTTCCATTTCCAATTGCAAACATATCTACATTGTATTTTGCAATTAATTTTGTTAATTCTTTTTTAGCTCCTTCAACATCGTTCTGTGGTTCTGTTGGATATACTGTTGTAGTATCAAGTACCTTACCAGTTTCATCAATTACAGCAATCTTACAGCCAGTTCTGTAGGCTGGATCAAATCCAATAACTGTTTTGCCTTTTATCGGACTAGTTAGCAATAATTGTTTGGCATTTTTTCCAAAAACCTTTATTGCTTGCTCTTCGGCCTTTTCCGTTAAATCTGACCTAATTTCTCTATCTATTGATGGCTCAATTAATCTTGAAAAACTATCTTCAACACAAGCCGTCAATAAATTTACATATTGGCTATTTCTATCCTTAATTATATCATTTTCAATTAATTCCAATATTTTTTCAGTAGGCTTTTCTATTTTTACTTTCAAAAACTCTTCTTTTTCGCCTCTATTAATTGCCAATATTCTATGGCTTGGAATTCTGTTAACCTTTTCAGCAAAATCATAATACATTTCATAACTCGATTTTTCCTCTGGTTTAGCTGCTTTTGTTGTTATAATTCCATCTCTGTAACAAATTTGTTTAATTTGTTTTCTATATTTTGGCTCATCCGAAATGGCCTCTGCAATAATATCTAATGCTCCACTCCTTGCGTCTTCTTCAGCATTTACGCCTTTTTCTTCATTAATAAAGCTCTTGGCTACTTCATCAATATCTACACTTGAATCTTGTCCTAATATTATTTTTGCAAGTTCGTCCAAACCTTTTTCCTTGGCAATAGTAGCTCTGGTTCTCTTCTTTTGCTTATAAGGTCTATAAATATCTTCTACATCCGCAAGAGTCTTGCTTTGTTTCAAACTTTTCACAATCTCATCAGTAAGTTTTCCTTGTGAATCAATAGATTTAATAACTTCCTGCTTTCTCTCCTCTAAATTTCTTAAATATGTAAGTCTCTCTCCAAGATTTCTTAACTGCTCGTCCGAAAGACCTCCTGTTGCTTCCTTTCTGTATCTCGCAATAAATGGAATAGTATTTCCATCATCAATCAATTTTATGGTACTATCAACTTGGCTCTTTTTTACACCCAATTCATCTGCTATAATTTCCGATATTTTACCCATTATTCTACCTCTTTTCTAATTAAGTTTTCATTAATATATCACAATATTTTCTAAAATTAAAGCGAACAATAAAAAAGAATCTAAATTGCTATTCAATAAAGACTCTTTTTATCAATACTATTTCAAATTTAAATAAATTAACTTTTTTATTTAATAAAATTGTATATCAAAATTTTATAATTTTTTATTCAATACCTAGGTATTCATCATATGATACTTCTCTATCTATAACTTCATTTTCTTTTATATCAATAATTCTATTTGCAACAGTTTGCATCAATTGATGGTCATGAGATGTAAATATCATATTTCCAGGGAATTTAACCATTCCGTCATTCAAGGCGGTAATACTTTCCATATCCAAATGGTTTGTTGGCTCATCCATAATTAAGAAATTTGCTCCAGAAAGCATCATCTTAGCAAGAACACATCTAACCTTCTCCCCTCCAGACAATACGTTTACAGCCTTTAAAGCCTCTTCTCCAGAAAATAACATTCTTCCTAAAAAGCTTCTTACATAAGTTTCATCTGGGTCTTTAGAATACTGTCTAAGCCAATCAGTTATAGACAAATCACTTTGGAATAAATAATTATTATCTTTTGGAAAATAATTATTTGTAATCGTAGTTCCCCATATAATTTTACCTTCATCAGGCTCCATCTCACCAGCAATTATTTGGAAAAGAACAGTTTTAGCATTTTCGTTATCTGCCACAATAGCAATCTTATCATTTGGCTTTACAGTGAAGGACACATTATTTAAAATCTTTTCTCCATTGACTGTTTTAGAAATATTTTTAACTTGTAAAATTTCATTTCCTGGCATTCTATCTGGTTTAAAATCTATATAAGGATATTTTCTATTAGATGGTACAATCTCATCTAATTGAATTTTTTCCAATGATTTCTTTCTTGAAGTAGCTTGTTTAGACTTAGAAGCATTAGCACTAAACCTTGCAATAAATGCTTGTAATTCCTTTATTTTCTCTTCTTTCTTCTTATTCTGCTCTCTCATTTGTTTTTGCAATAATTGACTAGACTCATACCAGAAATCATAATTTCCAGGGAACACCTTTATCTTACCATAATCAACATCTGCAATATTTGTACAAACTTTATTTAAAAAATATCTATCATGCGAAACAACAATTACGGTATTTTCAAAATTAATTAAAAATTCCTCTAACCAATTTATTGTTTTCAAATCCAAATCATTTGTTGGCTCGTCCAATAATAAAATATCTGGATTTCCAAATAAAGCCTGTGCCAAAAGTACTTTAACCTTTTCCTTTGCTTCAAGTTCTCTCATATATTTATAATGTTTCTCTGCATCAATTCCAACATCATTTAATAAAATAGCTGCATCAGATTCAGCATTCCAACCATCTAGTTCTGCAAATTTTTCTTCTAATTTTGCAGCCTTCATTCCATCTTCTTCAGAAAAATCTGGTTTAGCATATATTTCATTTTTTTCTTTCATTATATTGTATAGCTCTTGGTTACCCATTATAACAGTATCCATTACTGTTTCATCTTCATAAGCAAAGTGATTCTGTTTTAATACAGAAATTCTCTCAGTCTTTTCCTTAGTAACTTCTCCTTTACTAGGCTCTAATTCTCCAGAAAGTACTTTTAAAAAAGTTGATTTTCCTGCTCCATTTGCACCTATAATTCCATAACAACACCCTTTATTAAATTTTATATTTACATCTTCAAAAAGTGTTCTTTTTCCAAATCTGACTGTTACGCCACTTGCAATTAACATTATTTTCCTCCTAAATTAATTTAACATACATATTATACATTATTTTTAGCTTTTTTTCAATCAATTTATATTGTATATTTAATTAATATTAAATTAATAATTACTTTTTATTAAATATTTATTAAAATTAATTTTATTTTAATATATTTATTTCTTATATAAAAAGATAATATAAAATAAATATTTAAAATTATTTTATTAAGAATTTAAATTAATACTAAAAACTTATAAAAAAATCATTAATAAAAAAATTAACTTTAAATCTACAAATAATATTATTAAATTATTTTTTATTCTTAACTTTTAATTTTAATTTTATTATTAATTTATTTTATCATTTTATAAATAAAAGATAATATTATTCATAAATAAAATATTTCATAAAAGACATACTTAAAACTTTTATATATTTTGAATAACATATTTTCTTATCTAATTTGTGCTATTTATTTTGCCATTAATTTACAATTTTAAAATAGACCTGCTATCTTATATTTTTATTATGTTTCCATGAAATCTTCTTGTTTTGTATTATGTCTACTTTCAAAAATTTCTAGTCTTATCTTTAAGATTTTTAGCAATTGCCTATTTCCCTTGCTTAATATTGTTCATCTTTTCTTTTTTTCTTTGTAATTTTTTTATAGTATATTTACAATCTGTCTTTAGTTTCAAAATGAATCGTTTAATTATTTTTCACTTTCTCTCATTTTTAATTTTCAATTTTATAATATCAAAGTTAATCATTTCAGTTTCACTTTTCTTTTTTATGTTCACCTTTGTCACTTATACTTTTTTTCTAACTTTTGTTATTTAAAAATAAAAAATTACACCATAATTTATACTTATTTATTTTAAATGTGGTTTTATTTTTATAAAATTATCAAATATAATCTCGAATTTAAATTATTTTTTATTCCTTATTAATTACTTCTTAAATTTACAATTAATTATTATTTTATTTATAATAATTATTTTTGTTTATAATCAATTATTTTTTATTTATAATAATAATTTTAATTTGTAATTAATTATTTTTAATTTACAATTAATTTTTTACTATACATTTTTTTAAATTATAATACTATTTTAATTTCTTATAAAAATATATTAATGATAATTATTAATTTCTAAAATAGTTTTTTTGCTATATTAAAATATTATTTTCTAAAAAAATAAAGAAGCACTTTTTTAGTACTTCTTTAATTTTTGGTGCACCATCGCGGGATCGAACCGCGGACCTCCTGATTAAGAGTCAGTTGCTCTACCAGCTGAGCTAATGGTGCATATATCATATTATTTATGCACTGTACAATCTTTTAGGTAATATAAAATCTACGATACATGCACAATTCTAATTGTAACACTTCATATTTATTTTGTCAACAAAAAATAAGTATTTATTTGCATTTTTGCAAAAAATACTTATTAATTTTATCGTTTCATTCCTTTTTTTATTATTTTATCTAATGCGTGATAATAATCGGATGTTATTTCTTCAGTTGATACTGTAGCTCCATTTAATTTTTTTATTATATATGTTTTGCTAGTACAACCATTGTGACCTTGTTGTTCAACTTCTTCTTCTCCATATGGTATAGAATAGTCATTTTCATATTTTATCTCCTGTTCAATTATTGAAGTAACTTTTGACTGTATCACAATTTCATATTCTTTTTCCTCTTTTATTCCTAATATTGATATTTTATTAATTCCATTCTTTGCAATTGCTTCAATTTTTATTGGATAAGTTCTATTGTTTTTAAATTTAAAATCAACTGTTCCCCACGATACCGTTGCATCTCTTCCAGCTGTCACATATGATGTTTCAAAATAATGATTACTTCTTTCTACAATCTCCAAATCAGCATATAATACTGCGTTATATAAAGTAGATGATACTTGACAAATGCCTCCACCAATTTCCTGAATTACCTTTCCTCCAGCATATGCACCTGCTTCCTTATAGCCTGCATCTATTGTTCTTTTTCCTACAACCTGGTTATATGAGAAAGTCTCTCCTGGCATTATTATTGTACCATTTATTTTTTCTGAAGCTAAATAAATATTATTACTTCTATTTTTATTACTTGCATCATATCTCGTTGTAAAATTTCCTAATGTATTTGGAAAAGCATCTTCTCCTAAATCACTCACAGTTTTTTCTGCAACTGTAATTTTCAAAGGAATTATATATTCCTCTTTTTCTTCCTTTAATAATTCTTCTGCCTCTTCAATAGATATTGCAAAATCTACTCCATTTACATTTGGATGTACTGTTAAAGGATTTTGTGTAATATATGCATCTTGCGCCTGTTTATATATTTCATCATGAATTTTTTTCAAATTAATTCCATCTGCTTTTTTATTAATAATTGGAAGTTCGATATTTATTGTATCTGAGTTTAAATTATTTATTTCATTATTTATTTTTTCTTTTAATTTTTCTTTATCAATTATTATTCCATCTTTTCCCTTAATTATAATTAAATTATTATCCTCAACATAATAATTATATTCTTGAACTAATCCTGGAAGATTTGCATTAATAGAATCTATTTTTGAATCTAATAATTTTTCATCATAATTAATTTCTAATTTAATATTATTTTTTAATATTATTGTTTTTAATATTTCAAAATTATTAATAAAAATATTATTTTTTCTTCCAATTTCACATGCATTATTTATTGCATCATTAATATTATAATTAATTTCTAATTCATTTAAATTTATTTTATTTTCATAATTATTATAATTAATAATTATTTCTTTTTTTTCTAAATTATTAATTATTTCTTTTAATTTATTTTCCGCATTTTCTTTCGTTATTCCAGAAACAGAAATTCCTTGAATTTCAATCCCTTCAACAATATTATTATTCATAGAATAATAAATAGAAAAAATAGTGGAAAAAATAATTAATAAAAATAAAATAATTAATATTAAAATTATTATTTTTTTTATTTTATTATTTTTTTTCATTTTTTTATTTTTCCTTTTTTATTTATATTATCATAACAATATTTTTTTTACAATATTCAGAAAATTATTTTTAATTATTATTTATTATTCATTTTTTATTTATAATTTATATTCTTTTTTTAAAATAATATAAAATAAATTATTTTAAAAAATATTTTAATTAATAAAAAAATATTTATATTTAATTTAAATAAAATTTGTTGTTAAAAATAATTAAATATAAATTTCTAAAAAATCATAATAAAAATAATTCTTTTTTTCATTATAAAATTTAATAAATTTGCAAATTTTTGCAATATTTTTTCGAAAAATACTTGATTATATGTTTTTTTAATATTATAATTATAATGACAAAAGATAAATAGGAGATAATAGAAATGGAATTAGTTAAGAATATATTTTTTAATACAGATAAATTAGTTGAAAACTCAAAGGTAAAAATTTCTTATACTGGAAAGCTATTTGAAGAAAATAGCAAAAACGTTTACCTTCACTATGGCTATGGAATAAATTGGGATAATATTTCAGATGTAGAAATGACTAAGACAGAATTAGGATATCAAGCTGAAATAGAATTAATGAGTAGTGATTCATTAAACTTATGTTTTAGAAATTCAAATAACGAATGGGATAACAATAATGGTCAAAATTATACATTCAAAATAGAAAAGGTAGAAGTAGCTCTTGTTCCTCAAGAATTTACTTCTGAATTAGATGCGCCAAGAAGACTTAGAAAATCTTATATTTGGAGTAAAAAAATAAGACTTGCAATATATAAGATGATTCATTATTTTCCAAAATTAATATCAGGAAATTATAAAAAAAGACAATCAGAAAACTAAAAATGGACTGTAAAAAAGTACCACAGAAAAAAGAGATTTGAGTTAAATTTTTAGCTCAAATCTCATTTTTTAATTTAAATATGCTTTATTAATAAAGATTTTAATTTTTTTACAGTCTCTTTTTTAAATATACCACCCGCCATTAATATTTATAACCTGTCCAGTTGTATAATTATCTTCAATTAACCATTTAGCACATTTTGCAATATCTGTTGATACTCCTATTCTGTTTAGTGGAATTTCTTCTTTAATAGCTTCTATATCGTTTTCATTTAAATTTTTATTCATATCTGTATCAATTATTCCTGGAGCTATGCAATTAATTCTAATATTAGATGGGCCCATTTCTTTTGCTAACGCCTTAGAAAATCCAATTATAGCTGCTTTAGATGTAGAATAACCAACTTCGCAAGATCCTCCTGTTACTCCCCATATAGATGATATATTAATTATACACCCAGATTTTCTTTGTATCATATAAGGAATAACTGCTTTTGTACAATAATAAACCGAATTCAGGTTCACATCAATTATCTCATTCCATTCTTCATCATTTATATCAGTAAATAATCTTTCTTGCGATATTCCAGCATTATTAATTAGTACATCAATTCTATGATATTTTTCAATAACATATGAAATCATTGCTAATACATCCGCTTTTTTTGAAACATCAGCTTTAATTATATCTATTTTAATATTCTCGTTTTCTAATTCTTTTTGAATTCTTTTTGCAGCCTCTTCTGATTTATTATAATTTAAAATTATTTTGTTGTCATCTTTTGCAAGGAGCTTAACTGTACTTGCTCCTATGCCTCGAGAACCTCCTGTAACAATAATTACTTTATTCATTTTAAACCTCCTAAAGTAAAAAAATAACTAGGCGTAGATTACCTAGTTTTAAATATGGAGCCACTTATCTGATTCGAACAGATGACCTACTGATTACAAGTCAGTTGCTCTACCAGCTGAGCTAAAGTGGCATATTAAATTGTTGGTGACCCCGACGGGAATTGAACCCATGTCTCCGCCGTGAAAGGGCGATGTCTTAACCTCTTGACCACGGGGCCATATTATAGTTGACCTCTAGGATTTATATTTCAAAATCCTAGAGCTTGGTGAGCCATCGCGGACTCGAACCGCGGACAACTTGATTAAAAGTCAAGTGCTCTACCACCTGAGCTAATGACCCAAATTTCTTTGGTCAACGCAAGTATTATTCTACACTATTTTATTTGTTTTGTCAACGGTTTTATTTATTTTTTTTCAAAATTTTAAATTTTTTTTATTTTTATGCATTTTAAGCATTTAATTTTTCCAAAACTTCCTCTACATCAATACCATGAACCATACATGCTTCCTCTAAAGTTTCAGCTTGAGATGCAGGACATCCAAGGCAATGCATACCAACACTTAATAATATATCAACCTTTTCTGGTGCTTTTTCTACAATTTCTCCTATTTTTGTGTTTTTTTCTATTTTCATGATTTTCCTCCTAAAAAATATTCTCTTAATTATTTTAATATTTTATCATATTTTTATTCAAAAGTATAGACAAATCCAAAATTTTATAGTATTATGGTAAAAATTGGAAGGATGTGATTTTTTTAAAAATTTATATTTTCTTTGTATTGCTTATATTTAACGCATTTATTGTACTTTATTACATTTATTCTTGTTTTGCTCTTTATTTTTTCAATTCAAAGCAAGGTTCTATTCTAAAAATAAAAAACAATCAGAAAAGAGGCGATTAAAAAATTTATATTTTAAAATTTGTTTTTACATTTATATTATCTTTACTGTTTTCATATTTTGAAATTTCATTTTTCTATGACATACTTACAATTGATTCTATAGTTATAAATCTTGGTTTTAAAATTGTAAATCTTTCTCGCGATATTCCCACTATTTGGTTTAATCTAAAATATTTATATATATTATTTACTTTTTTAGCTAAAGTAATCATTTTATATAATTTATTACCAAATAAAAAAAGTAGAAAAATAAAAAAGAATACATTGCATGATAATAGTTTACACATAGATTTAGGGCAAGATTTATCTTCAAACGAAATAGTTAGTATTTCTGAAAAAGGGTTATATCAAAATATGTTAATAACAGGAGCTATCGGCTCTGGTAAAACAAGTAGTGCAATGTATCCTATTACAAGGCAATTAATAGCTTATAAATCATCTAACCTACATGAAAAGCTAGGAATGCTAATACTTGATGTAAAAGGAAATTATATTTACCAAGTTTCAAAATACGCAAAACTTTATAACCGTGAAAAAGATATAATACCAATTCAAATATCTGGAGAATTTAAATATAATCCACTTGATAATATTGCTTTAAAGCCAACTGTTTTAGCAAATAGATTGAAAACAATATTACTATTATTTTCTCCAAATAACACCGAATCCTACTGGATAGATAAATCCGAAACCGTTCTGGCCGAAGCAATAAAGCTATGTAGACTATATAACAATGGTTATGTAACCTTTAATGAAATTCATAATTTAATTACAAATCATGATTATTATTTTGAAAAAATAAACACACTTAGAAATAAATTTTTAAAACACAAATTTAATTCCGATCAGAATTATGATTTATTATCTGCACTGAACTTCTTTGAAAAAGAATTTTATTCTTTAGACTCTAGGACATTTAATATTTTAAAATCTGAAATTACTAGAATAACCTCATATTTTGTATCAGATTCTGATGTTTTAAAAACATTCTGTCCTGAAAAATCTAAAAATAATTTTCCAGGTTTTCAAAGTATTATAGAATCAGGCAAAATTGTAATTTTAAATATGAACATAAATGAGTATAAAAATCTTTCTAAAATTATTGCTACATATCTAAAACTAGATTTTCAAACCGAAGTACTCCGTAGGCTCGCAACAAATAGCACAAACATTCACCCAGTTGCCTTTATTTCAGATGAATACAGCGAATATGTATCAGCTACAGATGCTAATTTTTTCTCACAAAGTAGGGAATCAAAATGTATAAATATTGTTTCCACTCAAAGTTACACATCACTTTTGAATGCATTAAATAACAAGTATTCTGTCGAAGTAATTGTACAGAACCTAGTAAATAAATTATGGTTTAGATCTGACGACATGTTCACCATTGAAGATGCTCAAAAACAATTACGGAAAAATCGATGTAGAAAAAACTTCAAAAACCATATCAGAAAGTGCAAAGGAGACATCTTACAACTTTATTATGCGTTCATTACAATCAAAAAATTCCAATATTTCAGAAAGTATAAACACTTATACACAACACGATTATGAATTCGATACCAATTTCTTTTCTCAAAATCTAAACACATTCGAATGTCTATCATTTATATCTGATGGCAAAAAAATCCTTCCACCAACTAAACTAAAGATGTTACCATATTTCAAATAATTTAAGGAGGTATTATGTTCAAAAAAATTTTATTTACTTTTTTTATCATTTTAATTATATTAATTTTTTATTCTAACAATGTTTTTGCAGCCGATCCAAAACTTATATCAAAACTGGATTCCGCATTTCAAAAAATTGAAAATTGGCTAATAAAACTTGCCACACCAGCAGCAGCTGTGGCTGTTGGAACTGGAATATTTATGAAAAAATTCAGTTTTGGTGATGAGGAAAGAATACGAACAGGAAAAAAAATTATTAGGAGTTCGCTATTCTCTTATGCATTTATTTTAGCAATTGATTTAATTTTATCAGCAATAAAAAGTTTGATATAGCAGATTGGAGTTGATAAATTGCAAACTGATTACACTCAAACAATTATTGATACTATTAACAAGATATTTTCTATGCTTTTTTCTTCATTAGATTTATCTATATATTCACTACTAGATAAAACTGTTTTTATAAATAGTTCCATAGTTAATGATAGATTCTTTTCATTAGCTTTTAACTCTAGTTTCGGACTATCTATCATAGCAAATGCCTTACTAGCAGGTTTTTTCATATATTATTGTTTTAAATTATACATGGCTCCATTTTCTGGTTCTTATGTTGAAAAACCTTATCAATTTTTAACTAAAGTACTCATAATTGCTATATGCATCAGCTTTTCACAGTTTTTATGTTCTGAATTTTTAAGTATAATTGACATATTAACAGATATCCTAAAGTCCTTTGGAATGCAATTAACCGGAAAAGAAATTTCTTTTAATACACTATTGTCGATTTCAACATATGTAATAGAAAATAGTAATAATTTCAATTTTTTCTCGTTTGATGGAATATTAAAAAGTTTCTTTAGCTTTGGACTAATAAATTTACTATTTTCTTACTCAATACGTTATATCCTTATTAAAATTTTAATTTTGCTATTCCCATTTGCATTACTTTCACTTGTTACAACCTCTACTTCATGGATATTCAAATCATGGTTTAGGACTTTCTTTTCACTTATATTCGTACAAATTTTTATAATATTTGTTTTAATATTGCTTTTTTCTTTGAACATAAATACATCAGATATGTTCTCTCAAATTTCATATATTAGTACCGTATTTATACTTACAAAATCTAATTCATACATTAAAGAACTTTTGGGAGGTATTTCCACAGATTTAAATTATAATATTTTGAACTTTAAAAATTTATTTAAATGAAAGGATTTTTCATGATTTTTATTTTTCCACGAAATTATAACATACATAGTAAATTTCTAGGCATAATAAGTTATTCTTCTTTATTTTTTAATTTATTATGGGATTTCTTTGTATATTGCTTAATTAATTTACTATTTTTAAGTTTAACAATAAAGACATTCTTATTTATAATATTTACATTGCCAATATTACTACTAAGTATAATTGAAATTAATAATGAAAATATATTTTCAACACTCTTCTATTTACTTAAATTTATTTTTTCCTACAAGCTCTACTTGTTTAATAAACTTTAAAAATTAAAGCCTTTATACTTATTGTAAATCATTTTAAAAGATGTTATAATCGGTGTAATTATGAGGTGAAATTATGAAATTAGAACAATTTGAAAATTCTTTATTATTCTCTACAACAAGTATTCCAGATGCCTTTTTTACAGAGTATTATTCTCAAGCAAGTAGTGATGCAATAAAGGTATTTTTATATTTATATTTTCTTTCTAAGTATGGAAAAGAAATAAAAATAAATGATTTATCAAAAAAGTTAAATCTGCCATTAAAAGCCATACAGGATTCTATTAAATATTGGGAAGGTCTTGGCTTATTAATTAGAAAAAACTCTGGTTATGCATTTGCAAATATGCAAGAAATGGAATTATACAAACTTTATACACCAAAAGTAACCCAAACTCCAGATCAAATAAAAAATACAGAGAAAAATCAATATAGAGCAAAAGCTATCGAAAGCATTAATAATGAGTTTTTCCAAGGCGTAATGTCTCCTTCATGGTATGGTGATATAGACCTTTGGTTTAGTAAATACTCATTTGATGAAGAAGTTATGGTATCTTTATTTAGATATTGTTTCAATCGTTCTGCTTTGCATAGAAATTACATTCAAGCAGTTGCAGAAGCTTGGTCTCAAAATGGTGTAAAAACATATGAAGATTTAAATAAATACTATGAAGAGCAAGAAGCTTTTGCAAAAATAACTAAGTCTATTTCTAAGAAATTAGGCTTAAATAGGCAACTTTCTCAATTTGAAAATGCATATATTGAAAAATGGATAAAAGACTTTGGATATAATATGAATATAATAGAAATTGCTCTAAAGAAAACAACTTCAAAAACCAATCCAAATTTTGACTATATCAATAAAATACTTTCCGATTGGCATGAAAGAGGTTTAAAAACACCTGAGGCAGTCGAAAAATTCCTTGCTGACATGAAGCAAAAAAATAAAGATATAAAAAATATCGAAAAGAAAACAGGTTATAATAATTATTCTCAAAGAAGTTATAGTAATTTTTCAGATTTATATGCTAATAATTTTAATGAGAATAATGATTCCAATTAAAAAAGGATGTGATTACTAAAATGAATAATTCTACTCTTAAGCAACTTCTTTTAGAATATTCTAGAAAAAGAAATAAAGAAATTGTAGAAGCAAACATAAAAAAAGAAAAAATTTATCAAGAAAATCCACGCTTACAAGAGATTGATGATGAATTAAGCAAATTTTCAATACAAACAGCAAAATCAATTTTGCAAACTAATGATAGATCTTTATTAGACACATTAAAATCAAAAAAAGAATATCTGTTAAATGAAAAAAACGAAATATATAACAGCTTAAATATAGATTCTACATATTTTTATCCACAATTTGAGTGCAATCTGTGTAAAGATACTGGTTATATTACAGAAAACTATACAACAAAAATGTGTAATTGCTTAAAGCAAAAAATTTTTGATGCAGAATACAATAAAATCAATAGTTTCGATTTTTCAAAGTATAGTTTCGAGGATTTTTCTTTAGATTGTTATTCTGATGAGATAAATAAAGAAAAATACAACTCATCAATATCTCCTAAAGAAAATATTAAAATTATAAAAAAAATCTGTGATAAATTTATAGATACTTTTGATAACCCCAAAGAAAAAAATCTATTATTTATTGGTAATACTGGATTAGGAAAAACATTCATGTCAAATTGTATTGCTAATGAAATGTTAGAAAGAAATAAAACTGTACTTTATCAAACAGCTCCTATTATGCTAGACTCAATTATAGATTACAAACTGGGAAAATCATCTAATTTTAATGTATTAAAAAATCTTTTATCAGTTGATCTACTTGTAATAGATGACTTAGGTACTGAAAGTTTAAATAATATGAAATTTTCAGAACTATTTACATTAATAAATACTAGGTTATTAAATCAAAATAATAAGGCAACAAAAACAATTATATCAACAAACCTAAGTTTAGATAATCTAGCTTCTACATATGGTGAAAGAATTATTTCTAGACTTATAGGAAGTTATAATATATGTTATTTCTTTGGTGATGATATACGAATAAAAAAGAGATAGATTATAAAAACCACGATTTTCCGTGGTTTTTTATTTATGTACAAAAAAAATACCAAGATTACTCTTGATATTCTTTGGCGGAACAGAGAGGATTTGAACCTCCGCGGCCCTTAACGAACCCTAGCAGTTTAGCAAACTGCCCCCTTCAGCCTCTTGGGTACTGCTCCATTTACATATTTAATATAAAAAAATGGCGGAGAGGGTGGGATTCGAACCCACGGTAGGCTACAAACCTACGCCAATTTTCAAGACTGGTGCCATAAACCAACTCGACCACCTCTCCATATCATCTCGTGACAAGTTATATCATACCATAAAATTATCTTATTTGTCAACAATATATTTATAATTTTTGCAATTATTAAAAAATTATTCCACTAACCATGAGTTTCATTAATTTATTTCCATAATTACAGATACGTTCTATTATTTTTTAATGTTAAACTCAGGTTTTTGCTAAAAATTTCAACACTTTCTTCAAAAAGAAATTAAATTTATGAAATTTTAAAAAATAGCAAAATAGCAAGCTTCAGGATTTTTATTCCATCTACTCGCTATTTTACTTTTATTTTAATAAACTCTCAATTCATAATATGTATTTCCGTATTCTTCAAACCCTGTGCAACGCATCAACTTGCTTTCTTCTAGCTCTATTGTTACTACTTTTTTTCTTTCTTCATCTTGACATGCATAAACTTGAGGTGTTATCTTGCCTTGAAAACTTTTTAATTTTTTTAGTGTTTCTTCTTCTCGAATTCCAAAATTTCTTCTAATCAATATACAGGCTTTTTCTTCACTTATAAAAATTTTACCTTTTCCACGCATTTCTGCTACTTTATGAAACTCGGTTGTTGCAACACAGTAGATATTTTCGCTATTCCAAGCACCACTTTTTTGACATAGTGTTATTTCTAGCATTTCATTACTTTGTGTTAATATTACTCGCTGAGTTTCATTTTCCTCTAGCAAACTAGCTAATTTATAAGCCTCTTTTCCCAGACATTTTATAGAATTTATATCTGTAAAAACTTGTCTACCTCCATAAGCAGGTATTCCATATGATAGCTCTAGTACTTTCATATCATATCCAGATGGTCTTCCACAAGAATAATGATCCATGTCTTTGTCAGATAATGCCAAAGGGAATCGGAAAATAGTTTCATCACGCCTGCAAAGATATGGCATTTCCTCTCTAGCTATTGGTCTATACTCTTTTACCTCATATAAAAAATTTCCTAGATTGCCGCCAAAACACAGGACATCTACCATTGTATTTCCAATCAAAATTAATTTTTTCCGATTATTAGACAACATATATCTAACTTGTCTTTCTCCTATTGAACCAAAATTATTTCTAAACCAGGCAATTAAAATTCCAGTATTAAGAATACATGTCCTTTGGGTTAGTTTAAAATAATACATAAATTTCTCCTTTGTTTTGTGTAGAATCATATTGTAGATTCTACATATCTGCTTAATTAACATAATTATATTATACTCTATTTATTAGTATATTGCAAGTAAAATCATGTCATTTTTCAAAATTGTTAATTGAAAAAGTATTCCACTAACCATGAATTTCATTAGTTTACCTCATGATTAGTGGATTTTTTCTTATTTAATAGCCTTATCTAAAGCTTCTTTTTCTTCTTTTGACAAAGCATATTCACAATTTCCTTCTACTACAGGTTTTGCATATATGTTTGATGTATCTCTTCCATATATTCCGTTTAATACAATTCCGGTATTATGCTCATTTAAAATTGCCAGAGCAAAACTTAAATTGCTACCAGTATCTTTATATGCATTATACCTTACTAATCCAATATTTTTTAGATAATTCTTGGAATCTGTATCGAGTTTTTGACAATATCTCTCTATTTCATTATTTTCTTTTTTTATCTCATCAACACTCTTAACATATTCCTGCAACATTTCATTTATATTGTTCCCTTTACCGAGTTTTGTCATAAAATCAGAATAATTTTTTCTTAATTTTGTAAGTTTAATTGAGTTTAATACATAAATAGCAATCAATGCTATATTTATTATTAAAATAATAACATTAAATAAATTAAATTCAAAATTCATATTCATTTATTAATCACTTCCTATTTAATTAAGCCCAGGATCCTTTCTAAGTCATCATTTGAGTTATACTCAATAACTATCTTTCCTTTTCTTTTTCCAGCCTCTAATTTAACTTTCGTGCCAAAGAAGCCTTGGAATGAATTTTCTATGTCTCTGTATATAGCCTGATATTTTAGAGATTTTTCTTTATCCTTTTTAGGTAAGTTCTTATCGTTATTTATTTTTCTCTCTAATTCATCATATTTATCGCCATATTCAATAACTCCTAAAGCTAATTTATATTGTTTTTCTGGATCTTGTACCTTTAATAACTCTCTACATTGTCTTTCACTAAAATTATGTTCAACAACTAAGTCAATTACCCTTGGGTCTAAGTTCAAAATTCTTACATTATTAGTCAATCCACTTCTACTCATTCCTAGCTTATCAGCAAGTTCTTGTTGAGTTAACCCATAATCATCTAACAATCTTCTTAACCCTTTAGCTTTTTCTATTGGATTTAAGTTTTCTCTTTGAATATTTTCAATAAGTGCAATTTCTCTGTTCTCTTGTTCTGTTTTCGTTCTAACTAAGCAAGGAATTTCAGTAAGCCCAGCCTTTTTTGCTGCTCTCCATCTTCTTTCTCCTGCAATTATTTGATAATAATCATCTTTTAAAGTAACAATAATTGGTTGTATAACACCATATTGCTTTATTGAATTAGCTAGTTCGTCTAGCTTTTCCTCATCAAATCTTTTTCTAGGTTGTTCTTTATCTGGTTCAATTTTAGTAATTTTAATATTTTGTACTATCTCCCCTGTTACTTCTTCAATTTCAGGTTCTTTAATAGTATCACTAAATAACGCATCTAATCCTCTTCCTAGGCCAGTTTTTTTTGCCATATTCTATTCTCCTTTCTTCATATGCTTTGCAACTTTTTGTTCTTCTTCATTAATCTTCAGAAATTCTCTTGTAAATTTCTCGTAACTCTTTGCTCCCTTAGATCTTGGATCATACAAAGTTATTGGCATTCCATAGCTTGGAGCCTCGCTAAGTTTTACATTTCTTGGAATTACATTTTTGTATACCTTGTCTTCAAAATATCTTTTTACTTCCTTAACAACCTGGTTTGATAGGTTTGTTCTTGCATCATACATTGTTAATAAGGCACCTTCTACTTTAAAATCTTTGTTCATATGTTTTCTTACTAATTCTACCGTATTCAACAGTTGTCCTAATCCCTCAAGCGCATAATATTCACATTGTACAGGTATCAATACACTATTTGATGCTGTAAATGCGTTTAAAGTAATAAGACCTAAAGATGGTGGACAATCTATTATTATAAAATCGTATTTATCTCTTATATTATTTAATTTTGTCTTTAATCTATACTCTCTATCTTCCATTGACACAAGCTGAACTTCTGCTCCTGCTAAATTCATATTTGATGGACATAAATCCAAATTTTTTACTTGTGTCTTTTGTAATGTATTTTCTACTTCTATATCTTCTATTAGTACATCATATATAGAGAACTTTTGTTCTTTATTTACTCCCAAACCACTGGTACCATTGCCTTGTGGGTCAGCATCAATAAATAAAACTTTCTTTCCTCTTTTAGCTAAAATTGTACTCATATTAATTGCTGTGGTTGTTTTTCCAACGCCACCTTTTTGGTTAGCTATTGATATTATTTTTCCCAATTTTATCCCTCCTATGTGTAAAAAAATGACATACTAATAATATATTAATATTACTAATATGTCAATAAAAAAATCTAATTTTTTTAAGTTTTCTATCGTATCGTTTTAAGTTTTAAAGAGGCTGCTTTGCAGGCATTCCCGGCTTTCTTGGATACTTTTTTGCTGTTGTCGAAACTTTCTTTATAATAATTAAGTTTCTTTCCATTTTTTCATTATCTAATTTTAATTTTTCCTGTTTTACAATCTCTCCTCCAAGAAGTTTTATAGCTCTTTTAGCTTCTTTTAATTCTTCATCAGCCTTTGGTCCTTTCATACAAATACAAATTCCACCAATTTTAACAAATGGCAATAAATATTCCACAAGCACATTCATTGGTGCTACAGCTCTTGATACAGCAATATCATACTTTTCTCTGTATTTTTGATTTGCTCCCATCTCTTCTGCCCTACCATGAACCGTGTTCACATTCTTTAGTTCCAATTCAGTTGAAATTGAATTCAAAAAATTCACTCTCTTATTCAACGAATCTAACAAAGTTACTTCTGCCTTACTACTTATAGCTATTGGTAATCCAGGAAAACCAGCTCCTGTTCCAACATCAATCATAGTATAATCATCTTTTATATATTTCAATATTGTAAGTGAGTCTATAAAATGTTTTTCAATAATTTCTTCTTCATCTGTTATAGCTGTCAAATTAATTTTTTCATTCCATTCAATTAGACTTTTCATATATTTATAGAATTTTTCTACCTTTTCATCTGGAATATTAATGTTAATTTCCTTTTCTTTTTCTTTAAAAAGTTTTTCAAACTCATAAAAATTCATTATTTATCTCCTTTTTAACTGTTCTAAATATATTAATAAGACAGATATATCAGCTGGTGAAACGCCTGATATTCTAGAGGCTTGCCCCACTGATTCAGGTTTTATTTTATTCAATTTTTGTCTTGCTTCTATCCTTAATCCACTTAATTCTGAATAATCTATCTCTTTAGGAAGTTTTTTATTCTCTAATTTTTTAAATTTTTCAACTTGTGCTTCTTCTAACTTAATATATCCTTCATATTTTACTTGAATTTCTACCTCTTTTTTCTCTTCTTCTGTTAAATCTGGCATATTTTGGTCTATTTCTTCAAGATATTCGTACTTTATTTCTGTTCTTTTTAATAAATCAGCTAATTTTACTCCTATTTTTATGTTTGAAGAACCATATTTGGATAAAATTTCGTTTACTTTTTCAGTTGGTTTAACAGTTGTAGCCTTTAATCTCTTAATTTCATTAAAAATATGTTCTTTTTTATTTAAAAATCCTTCATATCTTGCATCTGATATTAATCCGTTCTCATGTCCTATATCCATTAATCTCAAATCCGCATTGTCTTGTCTTAATAAAAGCCTGTATTCTGCTCTAGAAGTCATCATTCTGTAAGGCTCATTTGTACCTTTTGTTACTATATCATCAATTAAAACGCCTATATAAGCCTGTGATCTGTCTAATATTACCGGTTCTTTTCCTTGTAACTTTCTTGCAGCATTAATTCCTGCAATAATTCCCTGTGCAGCTGCCTCTTCATATCCCGAAGTGCCATTTACTTGTCCCGCTAAGAATAATCCATCTATATCTTTGTATTCTAGAGACAATTTTAATGTAGAAGGATCTATACAGTCATATTCAATTGCATATGCTGGTCTTGTAAATTCAACATGTTCTAATCCTGGCAAAGTCCTATACATAGCTATTTGTACGTCTTCTGGCAAAGAAGAGCTCATCCCTTGCACATACATTTCATCTGTATCTCTTCCAAGAGGCTCTATAAATACTTGATGTCTTTCCTTATCAGCAAATCTTACTACTTTATCTTCGATAGAAGGGCAATATCTTGGCCCTGTTCCCTTTATTTCACCACCATAAAGAGGTGAACGGCTTAGATTATCTCTAATAATTTGATGTGTTTTAGCATTCGTATAAGTCAAATAACATGGTAATTGTTCTATTTCAGGGTCTATTTTATCTTCTAGAGAGAATAACTCTATATTCTTGTCTCCATTTTGTATCTCCATCTTAGAAAAATCAATAGAATTCTTATTTACTCTTGCTGGAGTACCTGTTTTAAACCTTAAAAGTTTAATATTTAATTTTTCAAGAACTTTAGATAGTTTATTTGCAGGGAAAACGCCATCAGGACCACCTTCAAATGAGTTCTCTCCTATAAAAATCTTTCCTCTTAAATATGTACCAGTACATAAAATTATTTCTTTTACCTTATATACTGCTCCAACATTAGTCTCTATACTTGTTATTTTATTGTTTTCAACACCTATATCTACTATTTCAGCTTGTTTTAGATATAAATTTGGTTGTCTTTCTAGAGTATGTTTCATTTCCATTTGATATTTTTTTCTATCAGCTTGTGCTCTTAACGAATATACAGCTGGTCCTTTAGATGTATTCAACATCCTCATTTGCACAAAAGTTTTATCAATATTTTTTCCCATTTCACCACCAAGGCAGTCAATTTCTCTTACTAAATGTCCTTTTGAGCTTCCTCCTATATGTGGATTACACGGCATATTTGCAACGGCCTCCAAACTTATAGAAAATAATAATGTTTTCATTCCCATTCTTGCAGCAGCAAGTGCTGCTTCACAGCCAGCATGTCCTGCTCCAACTACCGCTATATCATATTCTCCTGCATCGTATTTCATCTTTTCCAACTCCTTCATTTTAACTTTCATTGTATCATTGTTCTCGTGAAAACTTAGCTTAAATCTTATTCAAGGCACTTTGTACTTAGTAGCCGTTTTTCTGTCCAGTTTTCATGAAAACATCCTTTAGTTTTTGTTATGTTTACATAATATTTAATAGTAATTTTCCTTATTTTCCAAGGCAAAACTTCTTAAATATTTCATTAATAATATCTTCAGAAACATTTTCGCCTGTTATTTCTGCTAGTCTTTCTAATATGTCTTTTAAACAAATTGCCGTAATATCAACCGGCATATGTGTTTCTAGACTTTCTCTTCCTTTTACTACATCTTCTAAAGCATATAATATTTGTTGCTTATGCCTATTATTTGTTATTATTTCAGTGTTTTCACAATCCAACTCATTTAATTTAAATAGCTCTTCTATTTTATTATATAACTTATCTAATCCAGTTTCATTGATTGTAGAAAATTCAATTATATTATTTTTAAATTTTTTTAACTTTTCATTTTCCTTAATTAAATTTTTTCCAAGGTCGATTTTATTTATTAATATAATTGTCTTTTTTCCTTCTATTAAATCTAATATTTTTTGGTCTTGATCGTCAAACGCACGAGAATCGTCAAATAGAGCAATTATTAGTTCAGCATTACTTATATTGTTTATGCTTCTTTCTACGCCTATTTTTTCAACCTCATCATTTGTTTTCCTTATTCCAGCTGTGTCCACAATTTTTAATGGAATGCCTTTTATATTTATGTATTCTTCAATAGTATCTCTTGTTGTTCCTTCTATATCACTAACTATTGCCCTATTTTCTCCAAGTATTAAATTTAAAAGAGATGATTTACCTACATTTGGTTTTCCAATAATCGCAGTTTTAATTCCTTCTTTTAAAATTTTACCATTTTCAAAACTATTTTTTAATTTTAATAATTTTTCTTCTACGCTATTTAATGTATCATTTATTTTTTTATTTGTAGTTTCTTCTATGTCATATTCAGGATAATCAATGGAAGCTTCTATATCTGCCATTAAATTTAAAATTTCACCTTGTATATCTTTTATTTTCTTCGATAAGCTTCCTTCTAAGTGTCTTTGAGCCACCATCATTTCTTTCTCTGTTTTAGAATTTATTATATCTATTACAGCTTCAGCCTGAGATAAATCAATTCTTCCATTCATAAATGCTCTTTTAGTAAATTCTCCTGGTTCAGCAAGAACTGCACCATTTTTTAAACATTCTTCTAAAATTTGATTTTCAACTACTATGCCACCATGTGAATTTATTTCACACATATTTTCTTTAGTATAACTCTTTGGTGCAACAAAGTAAGATACTAATACTTCATCTATAATTTCATCATTCTCACTTTTTACAATATTCCCATACTTTATAGTATATCCTTTTATTTCCCCCTTATTTTTAGGCTTAAATATCTTTTGCAAAATTTTAAAGCAATCATCACCACTCAACCTAATTATTCCAATTCCTGCATTTCCTGGTGCTGTTGATATTGCTGCAATTGTACTCATATTATTCCTCTCCTTTTTTACTTAGAATATAAAATATTACACTTATTAATTTTATCTATATTTTACACCATCATTGTACATAAGGTACTATTTGGAGTTTTTTTTTCCCATAAGCAATACTTTTTTTACTCAATAATGGTGCTTTTATATTCCCCTAATTCATTTAGTATAATATTTTTTCATCAATAAAAAAGTCAAAGCAAGACAATAGTATATATACTAAAATCCGAACTTTGACTTCCGATTTATATTCAATTATTTCTTTGCTATAACAACTCTTCTTCTATCGCCTTCACCAACGCTATATGTTTTCACAAATTCACTATTTTGTAGTTCTGTATGTAATATTTTTCTTTCATATGCATTCATAGGCTCTAGTGTTACATACTTCCCTGTCTTTTTAACAGTTTTTTCAACTTTTCTAGCTAATTCTTCTAAAGTCTTTTTTCTTGCATCTTTATAATTTCCGATATCAAGAATTACTTTAACACTTTCTTCTCTATTTTTACTTGCAACAGTTGTCAAAAGCGTTTGCAGAGCATTTAAAGCTTCTCCTCTATATCCAATCAATCTTGTAGAATCTTCTCCTTTAATATTAACATATACAAGTCCATTTTCGTTTTTTACTGTATATTCAATATTACTAGAAATTTTATTTAAAAAGTTATTCAAAAAGTTTTCAACTGCTTTATTGGCATCTTCAATATATTTTTGATTTATTTCTTTCTTTTCAATATTTTTTTCTTTTTTCTCTGGAATACTATCTTCCCTAATAGTTAATTCAACTTTTACAACATGTGGATCTAAAATACTAAAAAAGCTCTTCTTTTTTTCTTCAAGTATCTTCACATCGACTTGACTTCTTGTTGCTTTAAGTTCTTTTAATCCTTTTTCTATAGCTTCTGTAGAAGTTTTGCCTTCTGCAATAATTGTTTTAGGCATTTTTTTCTTCCTCCTTGTTAAATATTTTATTAATTATAAATCTTTCAATTATAATTAAAATATTACTTACTAACCAATATAACGCTAGTCCCAAAGGAGCTATAAAAGCAATCGATATAGACATTATTGGTACCATATACATCATGCTATTGTTCATTTCTTGCATTGCTTCTAGACTTTCATCATTTTCAGTCTTTCCATCTTCAACATTTACTTTGTCCTTAGATGTTTTTTCTTCTATTTGTAAAGTCTTATTTTTCTTCTTCTTTCCATTCGTTATTTTTATTGAGATAAAAGATGTTATTATATACAATACAGGAATGATATATACTGTAATATCTCCCATGTTTTGATTTGGAACTTTGCTTAAATCAAGTCCAAAAAAATCCATATTAATATTTACATTTTCATCTGTACTTGCTTTTTTCTGAATTACTTGTATTTCTGGGTAAGCTGATGCTTTCCCCTCTTCATTTTTTATTTCTTCTACATATCCATTTATTATGTTTGTATCCACCTTTTTCATATAAGTTAAAGGTTTACTTACAAGCCAAAACACAGAAAGTATAATTATAATTTGTAGTATAGAACTTAAACATCCACTAAATGGATTAAGCTTTTCCCTTTTATATAAATCTATTGTTTCTTGATTTAATTTTTCAGGATTATTCTTATACTTTCTCTGTATTTCTTTCATTTTTTCCTGCATTTTTTCGTTTTTCTTGATTGATTTTTGTTGTGATATAGTTACAGGTATTAATATAATTCTTAAAATTACTGAAAAAACTATAATTGCAATTCCATAATTATTAAATATGTTGTAAAGAAAGTTAAGTAAATAGCCAAATAAATTTGCTATTGCTCCCATATTTTTACCTCCAATCAGTTTAAAGGATCATATCCACCCTTTGAAAACGGATTACATTTTAATATTCTAAAAATTCCTTTAATAATGCCTTTTATACACCCATATTTTTCGATTGCTTGCTTAGTATATTCTGAACATGTAGGATAAAACTTGCAATTTATTCCTCCATGTGCTAATACTTTCGATATATGCTTTTGATAAAATTCAATTATTTTTATCAATACTTTTCTAAAAAATAAACTAATTTTTTTCAAATAAGTCTGCCTCTTTAAAAATCTCTACTATTTCTTTCTGCACTTCTTGAAAACAAATATTTTCAATAGGTTCTTTTTTATTCCAAAGAAAAACAATATTATATCCTTGTTTTATTTTTTTCATTTCTCTATAATATGACTCTCTTATTATCCTTTTTATTTTATTTCTATTTACAGCATTACAAAGTTTTGTGCTTATTGCAATTCCTATTATATTTTTGTTTTTATTATTTTTTGTTATGTAAACAATTATTTGCTTTTTAACATGATAATTGCCTCTTTTTATAACATTGCTAAATTCATAATTTTTCTTTAATGTATTAATCTTTTTCATATTTTATCGCATACCTTTCTCAAGGCACAAATCTTACATCATTACAAAAAAGCCACTAACAACATTTCTAGTGGCTCTCTGCTTTAAATTAAGCACTTAATTTTTCTCTTCCTTTAGCACGTCTAGCTTTTATTACATTTCTTCCAGCTCTTGTGCTCATTCTTTTCATAAAACCATGCTCTTTTTTATTTTGTCTCTTTTTTGGTTGATATGTTCTTTTCATTCTCTGCACCTCCAATATCTATATAATTTGATAATTTTCTTTCACAAGTATTACTTATTATATACCTGTTTTTCATGTTATGTCAATAGTTTAAAGTAAATTTAAATATTTTTATTTTTATTCTGGTTTTATATTGACTATTGAACCTATTTTTTGATATTATATACAGAAATAAAAGGTAATAAAGACTTTTATGTTTTTTTGCTTAATTTTTACTAAAAAACATAGCGGAATAGCGTGTTTGCGAGTTATCCACAGTTTGTGGATAACTATGTGGATAACTATGTGAATAAAATAATTTCCTATTCTTTATTCTAGGATTTTGGAAGGATGAACATAAATGCAAAATGAACTAAATGATTTATTAACAAAAGCAAAAGAACTTTTAAAAGAAGAGACTACTAAAATTTCATATGAGACTTGGATAAAAGTATTAGAGATTCAAAGCGAGGATAATGGTCATATTGTATTATTAACATCTACAGATTTCCAGAAGAACGTTGTTTCTTCAAAATATCTAGATTTGTTAACTAATACATTTAATTATTTGACAAACAAAGATTGTACTGTTTCTATTGTATCTAGAGAAGAACTTGAAGCAGCGTCAAATAATGCAGACCTAAGAGATGCCACAAGCATTGAAGCTCCTATTAATTATGCCACAACAAATTTAAATCCAAAATACACATTTTCTACATTTGTCGTTGGTAATAATAATAGGTTTGCTCATGCTGCTGCTTTAGCGGTTGCTGAAGCACCTGCCGCATCTTATAACCCGCTTTATCTTTATGGAGGCGTTGGTTTGGGAAAAACCCACTTAATGCATGCAATTGGTAATGAAATCCTAAGGAATAACAAAAATTCTAAAATATTATATGTTACTTCAGAAAACTTTACTAATCAGCTTATTAATGCAATAAAAGATAATACTAACGATCAATTTAGAAACAAGTATAGGAGTATAGATATTCTTTTAATAGACGATATTCAGTTTATAGCTGGAAAAGAACGTATTCAAGAGGAATTTTTCCACACTTTTAATACATTGTATGAGAGTGGAAAACAAATTATTCTTTCGAGTGATAAACCACCAAAAGATATTCAATTACTTGAAGACAGATTGAAGTCTAGATTTGAATGGGGAATAATGGCCGATATTTCAAACCCAGACTACGAAACTCGTCTTGCAATTCTTAGAAAAAAGGCTCAATTAGATAATATTTTAATTGACGATGAAATTTTATCAACAATTGCAACTCGAATTGATTCTAACATCAGAGAACTCGAAGGAACATTAAATAAATTAATCGCAACCGCATCTTTAACGCACAGTCCTATCACATTAGAAATGGCTGAAAAAGCGATAAATGATATAGTTTCACAAAAGGAAAAAGTTATTTCTTCCGAATTTATTCAAGAAACGGTTGGAAAGTATTTCAATATAAATCCAAAAGATTTAAGAGGATCAAAAAGATCTAATGATATTACTTTTCCACGCCAAATTGCAATGTACTTATGTAGAAACGTTGCTAATATGTCTCTACCTCAGATAGGAAAAGACTTTGGCAAGAGAGACCATACAACAGTAATGCATGCTTGCAATAAAATCGAAAAAGATATTAAAGAGAGCAAAGAGACAAAGCTAATTGTGGAAAGTGTGAAAAACATATTGCTCGAAAGCAAATAGTCTGTAACATGCTATTTAAATATACTTTCCAGAACAATCTTAAATAGGTGTTTGCTAAATACTTGTTTGTTTCAATATTCTATAATCATTCTAGCACATAGCTTGTATGAGTTATTCACACCCCCCTGTGGAAAACGTGTGGATAAACTGTTGATAACTTAACAATCCACAATTTCAATTTTTACCTGTGTATAACTTTTCAATTTATCCACAGAGTTATCAACATCAAAATTGCTAGGGAAATAAACAATTAGCATAGTTTTCCACACAATCCACAGCACCTATTACTACTACTACTAAATATATTTATATTATTATAAAGGAGACGATTTCAATATGAAACTAATTTGTGAGAAGGATAAAATCCTTAAAGCCCTTAATTCCGTAACTAAAGCTGTTGCTGTAAGAACAACAATGCCTATATTAGAGGGTATTTTAATTCAAACAAATGATAATGAAATAAAATTAACAACTTATGATTTAGAGATAGGTATAGAATATATTATTAATGATTGTAAAGTAGAAGAACAAGGAGCTACAGTTGTAAATGCTATAATGTTTACAGAAATTATTAGAAGATTACCAGATACAGATATAAGCATAGAAGTAAATGATAAAAATCTTCTTGTTATAGAATGTGAAGGTTCTTTATATAAACTTGCAACAATGAATCCTGATGAATTCCCAGAATTACCAAAAATAAGTGTAGAAAATTCTATTGAAATTGAGCAAACAATTTTAAAAGATATGATTAGAAAAACAATATTTGCTGTAAGTACAGAAGAAAATAGACCAATTTTTACAGGATGTTTATTTGAAATAGCAAATAATAAATTGAATGTTGTTGCTGTTGATGGATTTAGACTTGCTTGGAAGAGTAAATTCCTACAAAACAAGGTAAATAATTTCTCTGCAGTAATACCAGGAAGAACTTTAAATGAAATAAACAAGATTTTAATAGATTCTTTTGATATGATAAAGATTGGTGTTGCTAAAAATCAGGTTTTATTTGAAATGGAAAATTGTAAGATAGTAACTAGATTACTAGATGGAGAATTTTTAAATTATTCAAGTGTTATTCCAGAAACATGGGAAACAAGAGTAAGAGTAAATAAATCAATCTTACAAGACTGCTTTGAGAGAGTAAGTTTAATTTCTGCATCAAGTATAGAAAAAGAAAAAAAATATCCAGTTAAGGTAACTGTTGATATTGGCAAAGTAACAATTTCTTGCACAAACCAAACAGGTGATGCAAAAGAGGAAATCTATGTATCAACAGAAGGAAAAAATTTGGAAGCAGGATTTAATCCAAAATATTTCTTAGATGCACTTAGAAATATTGATGATGAAGAAATTTTTGTTGATTTTGGTACAAGCATTTCACCATGTATAATTAGACCAGTTGATGAAGAGGGAGATTATACATATATGATTTTACCTATAAAATTAAAAGACTAAAATAAAGGAAAATAAAAAAAGTTTTCCACAATAGAGGCACAATATGTTGATAACTGAACTAGAATTACAAAATTTTAGAAATTATGAAAAGCAGAAGATAGAATTTAATAATAATATTAATATTTTTTATGGAGATAATGCTCAAGGAAAAACTAATATTATAGAGTCAATTTTTATTTCGGCTTTTGGTAAATCATTTAGAACGAGTAGGGAAAAAGAATTAATAAAATATAACGAAGATTTCTTAAATATCAATCTAAAATACAAAAATTCTAGCAGAGAGGGTTACATAAAAGTTCAAATTGCAGATAAAAAGAATGTAATTGTTAATGGAATAAAGATAAAAAAATTGAGTGACCTTTTAGGAAATATAAATGTTGTTTTATTTACACCAGATGATATTAACATATTGAAGAATGGTCCAGCACAAAGACGCAGATTTTTAGATATGATGATTGGGCAAATAAGACCAAACTATGTTCATAATTTAAATATGTATTTAAAGGTATTAGAACAAAGAAATAATTATCTAAAGCAATTAAAATCTACAAATGGAAATTATGATTTATTAGATATTTGGGATGAAAAACTTGCCGAATATGCAAATAAAGTCTGTTTATATAGATTAGAATTCATAAAAAAAATAACGGATAAGATAAATGAAATTCACAGCAAAATAACTGAGAATAAAGAGGAAATTAGAGTAGAATATTTAACTGATTGTGAGAATAAGGAAAAGTTGCTTAGTTTAATTAGAGAAAGAAGAACACTTGACATAATTAAAGGATTTACTACAAAAGGTGCTCACAGGGATGATTTTAATATATATATAAATGACAATCTTGTAAATGTATATGGTTCGCAAGGACAACACAGAACAGCAGTTTTATCTTTAAAAATGTGTGAGTTACAAATTATTAAAGAAGAAATAAATGAAAGTCCAATACTATTACTAGATGATTTTATGTCTGAGCTGGATGCTAAAAGAAGAAAGAATTTCTTAAATAATATTGGAGATACACAAGTAATTATTACATGTACTGATGAAATAAAAGATGAGTTCGATAGTAAATCCGTATTCTACGTGAATAATGGAGTAATAAAAAAAGAACTTGATTAATTTGAAAAAAACGATTAGAATGATATAAGAATAATAAAAACGAAAGGATGTAGCGTAATGGAAAAGTATAACCATGAGTATAATGCAGAGCAAATTCAAGTTTTGGAAGGGTTAGAAGCCGTTAGAAAAAGGCCAGGTATGTATATAGGAAGTGTTTCTATAAGAGGATTACATCACTTGGTATACGAAATAGTAGATAACTGCGTTGATGAAGCTTTGGCTGGTTATTGTACTCATATTCACATAATAATAGAAAAGGGAAATATCATTTCAGTAGAGGATGATGGAAGAGGAATTCCGGTAGATATACATCCAAAAACACATATTTCTGCTGCGGAGACTGTTTATACAGTACTTCATGCTGGTGGAAAATTCGGAGGAGATAGTGGATACAAAGTATCTGGAGGTCTTCACGGAGTTGGTGCATCTGTTGTAAATGCTTTGTCTGAATGGGCAGAAGTTACAATACAAAGAGATGGCGGAATTTATGAAATGAAATTCCAAAGAGGAAAAACCACTGAAAAGCTTACTAGATTAGGAGACTCTAAAAAAACAGGAACAAAAGTAAGATTTTTGGCTGATAGTACAATTTTTGAGACTCTTGAATATGACTTTGGAACACTTGAAGAAAGATTTAGAGAAATAGCTTTCTTGAATAAAGGTTTACATATTACGATAGAAGATCAAAGAAATGATGAAAATTTAAAGAAGTCAGAATTCTGCTTTGAGGGAGGATTAATTTCCTTTGTTGAATTCTTAAATCAAAATAAAGAAAAAATCCATCCAACTCCAATTTACATAGAAAAAGATGGTGAAGTACCAGTAGAAATAGCTTTACAATATACAACAGCATATACAGAAAACATATATACATTCGTAAACAATATTAATACAATTGAAGGTGGAACGCATCTTGAAGGTTTCAAAAGAGGAATTACAAAAGTATTTAATGATTATGCAAGAGCTCATAACATTTTAAAAGAAAAAGACTCAAACCTTTTAGGTGAAGATATAAGAGAGGGAATGACTGCTGTAATTTCTGTAAAAGTAAAAGAGCCTCAATTCGAAGGACAAACTAAAACAAAGCTTGGTAATAGTGTGGTTACAGGAATTGTTCAATCAATGGTAGTCGAAGTATTGGCACCTTTCTTAGAAGAAAATCCTTCTGTTGCAAAGGCAATATTAGAAAAATGTATAAGTGCATCAAGAGCAAGAGAGGCTGCAAGAAAAGCAAGAGAATTAGTAAGAAGAAAAAATTCATTAGAATCAACAACATTACCAGGAAAATTAGCTGACTGTAGCGAAAAAGATGCTTCACAATGCGAAGTATATATTGTCGAGGGAGATTCTGCAGGTGGTTCAGCAAAACAAGGAAGAGACAGAAGATTCCAAGCAATATTACCACTTTGGGGAAAAATGTTAAATGTTGAGAAATCAAGAGCAGACAAAATTTACAATAATGAAAAATTACAACCAGTTATATTGGCAGTTGGAGCTGGAATCGGTGCTGATTTTGATATTAACAAAATTAGATATGGAAAAATAATAATTATGGCAGATGCCGATGTTGATGGTGCTCACATCAGAACATTATTATTAACATTCTTCTTTAGATATATGAGACCTTTAATAGAAAATGGAAATGTATATTTGGCTCAACCACCACTATATAAACTTTCTAAAAAAGGATTTAAAGATGTTTATTGCTATACTGATGAAGAAATGGCACAACATCTTCAAGAAATGGGAAGAGATAATGTAAATATCCAAAGATACAAAGGTTTAGGAGAAATGAACCCAGAACAATTATGGGAAACAACAATGAATCCTAAAACTAGAATTATGATAAAAGTTACAATGGAAGATGCAATGAAAGCTGATGCAATATTTAATGTATTAATGGGAGAAGAAATTGCACCAAGAAGAGAATTCATAGAGAAAAATGCAAAATCAGTTAGAAATCTTGATGTATAAAATAATTTATTATTAAATAATTGAGAATAAAAAATCAAGAAAATAAAAAAATAAATATAATCGCCTATAAGATTTTTCTTATAGGCGATTATTGTAATGCTAATATTAATCGTAGCTAAAACCATTATACCTAATTAATAACCTAATATATATTACTACATAAATAAGCTATTTCACCAAACATAATAATCAGTCACTTGAATGTAAATCCACCAATAACAGCCATATTCATCCTGAAATGGACTAGAAATAACCACTAAAAAATACAGATACATTCGTAACATAGAACATATTACCCATAATTTAACCATACACAAAATAAAGAAAAAAGTATAGCTTACAAACGAATAATACACTCATATCGCCGACACCTATACATCTAAAATATTAAACATATAAATATCTTTGCTCGAAATATATAAGACCCACTTTTGAATTTCATATATTTTTTTGTTTAACTAATACTAACGTTACAATAGTATTATGTACAAAATAAAAAAATATATACAAAAAATAAAAATTTTTTAAAAATATATTTAGATAAAAATGAAATATATTTTATAATTAAATAATATAGTATTAAAATAAAAATATAAAATAATAAGAATAAAAATATTTAATAATTATTATTTTAATATTTAAAATTAATAATAAAAAATTTAGAAATATAAAATAATATTAAAATATATTAAAAATAAAATTTATAAATTAATGAGAATAAAATATTTAATAATTATTATTTTAATATTTAAAATTAATAATAAAAAATTTATAAATATAAAATAATATTAAAATATATTAAGAATAAAATTTATAAATTAATGAGAATAAAAATATTTAATCATAAATATTTAAATATTTTAAACTAATAATTATAAAAAAGTAAGAAACATTTTATTGTAATTAGTGGAAAATATAAAATAGGTTTATTTAAACTTCAGAAAATTGTATAGCAGAATTGATATACATAAAATACTTCAACTAAGAGTCCGATAAATTTTATGAATCAATAACCTATTATAAGAAACTTTAAAACATATCAATTAGAATAATTAATTACAATATATTAAAAGAATAACAAATAATATTTTATAATATAGAAGTAAGAGATTCATTGAAAGAGGAAAAGCAAGGGGAATAAATACTTGCAGAAAAATAATGTCTTAGAATTAAAAAAACAAATAAAGTTACATAACGTAAAAATAAAAATAGATATCTTTTCATACTTTTCTACAAAATAAAACATAATAATGTAAAAATATGTAAATACAAAATAGAATAATAGAAAAAATTAGTATCTATAATTAAAAAAAAACAAATGCTAAAAAATGGAAATATAAAAAGCGAAAGTTTGAAGAGGTTTTTTGAAAAAATGAAAAATATTATAAAGCATTTTTATACCAAAATATTTTAAACGTAATAAATAGTGTAATATTATTTAAAAGAATATTATTTTTTTATTAAAACAAAATAATATTATCTATAAAAAAATATTTAAATCTATTATAAAAAAATTATTACTTAAGAAAATAATTAGATAAAGAATTTATAAAAAACTTAATAAATATTTTGGAAAAAATATAAAACTAATTAGACCACATTTTTATAATAATTATTTTTTACATTTAATAAGAAAATAAAAATTAATTTTTTTTAAATTTTACTATAATATTAATTATGTATAAAATAAAATTAAAATATTAAATAATTAAAATTAATAATATTAATTAGATAATTTGAAAATATTTTATTATGCTCAAAAATATATAGAATGGAAAATATGAAAAATAGAATTAAATAAATAAAAATTAATTATTCTATATAAATAATATTTTTAGAGATAAATTAATTAAATATTTAAATTTAATGTACAGTACTAAATAACTATATAAAAGACAATCCTTTAAAAGGAAAATACAGATGGCTTTTGTAAAAAAGTCATAAAACATTAGTATACATAAAATTACAACTAAAATATGAAAAAAATTTTGAGAACACTAAAAAACATTTACAAGAGATAATGGTAAAATAGAAGTATAAATATTAGACAGATCAAAAAAATGATAGGTTTCTTTATATTAAAAGGAATAAATTATTACATTTTCAAAATTGTAAATAACAAGGGAATTAAAAGGTTTAAAAAGTTTAATGGTTAAAAAACTTTACAAGAATATTATTAACATAATATAAGGAACGAAAAATTAAATTTTATATATTATAAATATAATTAGAATATGCAGTGTAAAAATATGGAAAAATAAAAAGAATTTTAGAGTAACTTCTGTTCTAAAATATTTGTAGAAAAATGGTAAAAAAAGGAATATGATTTTTCTTGACATTTATAAAAATATAAAATAAAATATTCAATATCATAATTAAAGGAGATGGTAATAATTGTAATTCATTCTATTCAAAAATGGTTGCCTTTTGAAAAAATATTAGAAAACGGAATTATTAAATTAAAAAATAATTCATATATAATGATATTAAAAATAAAACCAATTAATTATAATTTAAAATCTAATTTAGAAAAAGAATCAATTTTAAATTCCTATAAATTATTTCTAAAATCATTTAATTTTAATATTCAAATAATTATTAAAAGTCAAAAACAAGATTTATCTAATCATATTATCAAAATAATTAATTCTCAAAAAAAAGAATCACAAATAATAAAAAATATTTCAAATAAATATTTAGAAAATATTGAAAAAATAAAATTAATTAGTAAATCAGATTCAAAACAATTTTTTATTATTATTAATCAACCACAAGAAAATAATAAAGAAGAAATTTGTATTGACCAATTAAATGAAAAATACTTAAAAATTAAAGAAGGGCTTCTAAGATGTGGAAATATTGTAACTAATGTAAATAATGAGAAAGAAACTAAAGAAATAATAAGAAATTATATATTTTTAAATGATGACGAAAATAGGATGTGATTATTATTAATAAAGAAAAAGAATTAATAAAAAAACAAAAAGATGAATTGAGCCCAAGTTATATTAATTTAAAAAATCCAAGATATATGGAGATTGATGGCAAGTATTGTTCATCATTATTAGTAGTTGATTATAGTAGAGAGCAAAGAGATTTAATTTTTAAACCATTAATTGATACTAATATTAATATAAATATGTCAATATTTTATGAAGAGCAAGATCCATATAAAGTTGTAAAAGACTTAACATATAATATTGGAAATACAGCTGTTGATTTAGAGGCAGGGAAAAATAAGCAGGATATTGACATTGTTGAATATACTCATGATGATGCAAAGTATATTAGGAAACAACTGCAAGTAAATGATGAGGCATTTTATTATCTCTATGTTTACATAACTATATATAATGAAGATTTAAAAGATCTAAAAATTAATATAGATAAAATTATAAGTATTTTACAGAGTAGAGGAATAAAGGTAAGACAGGCTTATTTTAGGCAGGAGCAAGCTTTTTTTTCTACACTTCCATTAATGATAAATCACAAAGATGTAAAAGAAGCTACTAAAAAGAATATTTTAACAGAAGGTTTGGTTGCAACATATCCTTTTATTTCTTCATCTATTTGTGATACAAGTGGAATTTTTATTGGAAAAAATATTTACAATAATTCACTAATTTTTGTTGATAGATATGATCAGGAAAAATATAAAAATGCTAATATGTGCGTATTTGGAACGAGTGGGGCAGGAAAATCTTATTATATTAAATTGAATATTTTGAGATATAGATTGTTTGGAATTGAACAATATGTTATTGATCCGGAAAGGGAATATACAGGACTTTGTAATAAACTAGAGGGAACGTTATTAAAGTTGGGACCGAATTCAGAAACATATATAAATGTTTTTGATATAAGAAAAGAAAGTATAGAGAAAGGAGAAAAAGGTTTTCTTGCAAATAAAATAATAAAATTAATTGGATTTTTTAATTTAGTTTTTGGAGAATTAGATGAAGAAGAAAAAGGTTTGATTGAAGAAAAAATTATTCAAACTTATGAAAAAAAGAATATTAATTTTGATGATAAAAGTTTATATAAAAATAATGAAAATAAAAAAATATTTAAAGAAACAATAGATATGCCAATTTTGGAAGATTTTTATAATATATTAGGAGAAGACGAAAAAACGAAAAAATATCAAATAAAATTATTACCATTTGTAAAAGGTTCACTAAACTTTTTTAATAAATTTACTAATGTGAAATTAAATAATAAATTAATTGTTGCAGATGTTTATGAGTTAGGCGAAGAAAATTTAAAATATGGAATGTATATTTTCACAGAATTATTTTGGGACAAGATTAAAGAAAATAGAAAAAATAAAAAGGCAATTTATTTAGATGAGATTTGGAGATTGATTGGTGTAACATCTAATAAAAATGTGGCAGGGTTTGTGTATAAAATATTTAAAACAATAAGAAAATACGGTGGAAGTGCTGTTGCAATAACTCAAGATATTTCGGATTTATTTAGCTTGGAAGAAGGAAATTTTGGAAAGAGTATTTTAAATAATACAAGCATAAAAAATTTCTTCTCTCTTGAGGAAGAAAATATAAAAGTATTAAAAAAATATACCAATATTTCAGAAAAAGAAGAAATTGACATAAAATCATTAAGAAGAGGCGAAACGCTTATGTTTGTTGGAGAAAATCATATTCTTGCAGAGGTAAAAAGTTTTAATTATGAAGATGACATAATTAATAATGAAGAAGAAAAAAATGAAAATTAAATATTATTATATTTTATAAAAATATATGATTTAAATTTTTTTATGAAATATTATATTAAATAATTTTTATTAAAATAAAAAAAATTAGAGGAGAAAGTTTATGAATAATTTAGAAGTTGAAAATCAAATAACAAATGACGTTTCTATTGAAAATAAACAGAGAAATTTTTTGCAGACAAATATAGGGAAAGCCGTTAATACCGGATTGAATATAGGTCTTAGGTATATTCTTCCGGATGTAATAGAAGACCAAGTTATAGAAATAAAAGATAGTTTTTTACAAAATGGATTTAAAGAGGGAGTTCAAACAGCAATTGATTCAGCAATTAATTTTGGAAAAAGTGCAATAGGAATTGTAACAGGAAATTTTGAAAATGTACAACAAATGCAAACAGCAGTTAAATCTGGAGGAATAATAGATGGAATTTCAAATGTATTAAACTTTACTATTAATAAGGTAGTTAATAGTGGAAAGATTCCGTATGCCTTAGGTAGTGCAATCAAAACGGGAAAAAATGCTATATTAAATAATATAACAAAGAATATAGAAAGCGAGTTTGAAAATCAAGTAAATCAGATTGAAAAATTAAATAAATATACAAATAATTGGAAGGATTATTTTAACAATAAAGATTTTGATGGAATGCAGAGAGAGTATGATAAGATTAGAGGAAAAATGAAAGAAATTGCACCAATAGAAAATACAATAAAAACAGCAAGAGTAGTAGAAAACTTACATAAATTAATAAAAAATAATGGAAAAAATTTCGACTTGACGAGTGAGGAATTAGAGCTTGCAAAAATGCTTTAAATTACTAAAAAAAACTAGATAAAATAGACTGTTTTGCTTGCAAAAAAAGTATTATTTTAGTATAATACAAACATAGATATAACTTAGAAAAGAGGTAAATATATGGACTCAAAAGACACAGAATTAGAAGACAGAGATGGTAAAATAATAGAGAGAGACATCGAAGACGAAATGAAAACTGCATATATAAATTATGCAATGAGTGTTATTGTATCTAGAGCTTTACCAGATGTAAGAGATGGTTTAAAACCAGTTCATAGAAGAATTTTATATACTATGTATGAAGATGGTTTAACATCAGATAAGCCATATAGAAAATCAGCAACTACAGTCGGTGACGTTTTAGGTAGATATCATCCACATGGAGATTCATCTGTATATGATGCAATGGTTAGAATGGCTCAAACATTCTCACTTAGATACCCATTAATTGATGGACATGGAAACTTTGGTTCAATCGATGGTGATGGGGCAGCTGCTTATCGTTATACAGAAGCAAGAATGTCTAAAATTGCGGAAATTATGTTGACTGATATTGAAAAAAATACAGTGGATTTTATGCCTAACTTTGATGATAGACTTCAAGAGCCAACTGTATTGCCAGCAAAGATTCCAGCACTTTTAGTAAATGGTTCTTCAGGAATTGCTGTAGGTATGGCAACAAATATTCCACCACATAATTTAACAGAAGTTATAAATGGTATTATTAAAATTATTGATGATGACAATGTAACTGATGAACAATTAATGCAAATAATTAAAGGACCAGATTTTCCAACTGGAGGAATGATTCTTGGAAGAGAAGCAATCAAACAGGCATATACAACAGGAAAAGGAAAGATAACTGTAAGAGCTGAAGCTGAAATTGAAGAAATGAGTAATGGAAAACAAAAGATTATTGTAACATCATTACCATATCAGGTAAATAAGGCTAAATTGATTGAAAATATAGCAAACCTTGTAAAAGAAAAAAGAATTGAAGGAATATCAGAACTTAGAGATGAGTCTGATAGAGAAAATGCTGTAAGAATTCATATTGGACTTAAAAAGGATGCAAATGCAAGAGTTGTATTAAATCAGTTATATAAAAATACACAAATGCAAGATACATTTGGAGTAATAATGTTAGCTTTAGTTGATGGTCAACCTAGAATACTGACTTTAAGACAATGCTTAGATTACTACATAGACCATAGAAAAGGTGTTATATTACGTAGAACACAATTTGAACTTGATAAAGCATTAGCAAGAGCCCATATATTAGAAGGTTTAAAAATAGCATTAGATAATATTGATGAGGTAATTAATATAATAAGATCATCATATGATGATGCTAAAGAAAGATTAATGGAAAGATTTGGCCTTTCGGATATTCAAGCTCAAGCAATATTGGATATGAGATTAAAAACTTTATCTGGATTGCAGAGAGAAAAGATTGAAGAAGAGTACAATGAGTTAATGAAGTTAATTGCTCATTTAAGAGAAATATTAGGTAGCGAGAAACTTGTATTCGAAATCATCAAAGAAGAATTAACAGAAGTTAAAGAAAAATATGGTGATGAAAGATTAACAAAGATTGTTGCTGCTGAAGGTGAATTTAATGAGGAAGACCTTATAAAAGAAGAACAAATGGTAGTTGCATTAACTCACTTTGGTTACATAAAGAGAATGCCAATAGACACTTATAGAAGCCAAAAAAGAGGCGGAAAAGGTATTAGTGGTATTTCTACAAGGGAGGAAGATTTCGTTAAACAAATATTCACAACTTCTACTCATGATACAGTATTGTTCTTTAGCAATAAAGGAAAATTGTATAGATTAAGAGGATATGAAATTCCAGAAGCAGGTAGAACTGCTAAGGGAACTGCGATTGTAAACTTATTAAGTTTAGATGCAGGTGAAAAGATTTCTGCGGTAATACCAATTTCAGATTTTGAAGATAGCAAATATCTATTAATGGCTACGAAAAATGGATTAATAAAGAAAACTCCATTACAAGAGTATAATTCAAGTAGAAAGACTGGATTATTGGCAATAACGTTAAAAGATGATGATGAGCTAATAGATGTTAGGTTAACAGATGGTCAAGATAATGTTGTATTAGTTACTGAAAAAGGACTTTGTATAACATTTGATGAGAAAGACGTAAGACCAGTTGGAAGATCTGCACAAGGCGTACTAGGAATTCGCTTAGATGAGGATGACACTGTAATTGGAATGGAATCTATATTATCAAATAATAAAGGCGTTACATTATTAGCAATTACTGAAAATGGCTTTGGAAAGAGAACAGAACTTGACGAATATAGAGTACAGAATAGAGGAGGAAGAGGTGTAATTACATACAAGATTACCCCTAAGACTGGAAATATAGTTGGAATAAGAATGGCAAAAGAAGACGATGATGTAATGTTAATTACAAACTCTGGAACTATTATAAGAATTAATGTTAAAGATGTAAGCATATTAGGAAGAGCAACACAAGGTGTAACATTAATGAGAACGAACGAAAATGAAAAGGTTGTAAGTATAGAAACTGTAGAACCAGAAGAATAAAATAAAGTATAAATTAGGCTTTTCATGTTAGATTGAAATTTAACAAGGAGAGCTTAATTTTGTGTAAAAAAAGAATTACAAATTATATTTATTTATAACATGTAATTCTTTTTTGGATTATTTATTATTTTTCTCTAAATTATCTTTAGCAACTGCCATTAATAATTTTATTCTATTTGTCTGATTTGCTTCACTTGCACCTGGGTCATAGTCTATTGGAGAAATATTAGCATAAGGATATTTTTCTCTTATTGTTTTTATTACACCTTTTCCAACAACATGGTTTGGCAAACACGCGAAAGGTTGTACACATACTATGTTAGAAATGCCATGTTCTATGTATTCTACCATTTCTGCTGTTAAGAACCAACCTTCACCAGTCTGATTTCCAATCGAAAGAATATCTTTTACTTTGTCTTCTAGTTCCCAAATATCGCAAGGTTGTAAATAACCTTTTTTAGAATTTGCTAAGGCAATTCTTTCATCTTTCTCAAGAATGTCTATTAATTTTATTGCAAGTTTAAATATTTTGGCTTTATATTTATCTGTCTTTATAAGTGTGTTAAAAGTTATTTTGTGTGTTGCCATGAATTTTACGAATCCCATAAAATCTGGAAGTATAACTTCTGCACCTTCTTGTTCTAATTTTTCTGCTATGAAATTGTTGCCGAATGGATGATATTTTATTAAAACTTCACCAACTATTCCAACTTTTGGTTTCTTAATAGAAGTATCTAATTCAATTTTTTCAAAGTCGTTAACCATATCATAAATGCTTTTCTTAAATTCCGATAAAGAAGAGTGTACAACTAATTCTTTGCATTTTTGCATCCATTCATCATATAGTTTTTGCGTTTCACCTTTGTTTACCTCATAGACTCTATTTTTAGTAAGCATTTTTTGAAGTAAGTCTCCGTAAACAACAACCTTAAGAAGTTTTTCTACCATGTCTGGAGTTATTTTAAATCCTGGCATCTTTTCCATTCCAACAACATTAAATGAGATAACAGGAATATTAGCAAATCCAGCATCTTTTAATGCCTTACGAATGAATCCTATGTAGTTTGTAGCTCTACATCCACCACCAGTTTGAGACATTATTAAAGCAGTCTTGTTTAAATCATATTTTCCAGATTCAAGAGCTTCAATCATCTGACCTGTAACTAAAATTGATGGATAGCAAGCATCATTATTTACGTACTTTAATCCAGTTTCTACTGTATGTTGTGTACAGTTACGTAGTAGCTCAAGATTGTATCCGCAAGACCTTACGGCCGTTTCGATTAGCTCGAAATGTATTGGAGCCATTTGAGGGCATAGTATTGTATAGTCTTTCATATCTTTAGTAAACATAACTTTTTTTACGGTATAATCTGCGTCGCAATTTGTGCATACATTATCTTTTTCACGTTTGTTCATACTTGCAAGAAGTGAACGGATACGAATTCTAACTGCACCTAAATTATTTACTTCATCAATTTTTATTAATGTGTACATTTTATTATAACTTGATAATATTTCTTCAACCTGATCTGTTGTTACAGCATCTACGCCACAACCAAATGAGTTTAATTGCACAAGTTCTAAATTATCATGCTTTCCAACAAAATCAGCTGCTGAATATAGTCTTGCGTGGTATACCCATTGATTTACAACCCTTAATGGAGCTTTAGGTTCTGCTTGGTTTGCAATACTGTCTCCAGTAATAACGCCAAGCCCGAGGCTTGTAATTAATGTATCGATACCATGATTAATTTCTGGATCTACATGATATGGACGCCCAGCAAGAACAATACCTTTTAGATGATTTTTCTCTAAATATTCTACGGCCTTAGCACCTTCAGCATGTATATCTGCTCTGCAATGTTGATATTCTTCTTCTGCGAGTTTAGCAGCATTTAACAATTCTTTCTTCGTGAAATTGTACTTTTTAAATTCAGGCAAACCTAGAATTGTTTCTGCTAAAGTTTTGGCATCAAAAGGTAAGAATGGATTCAAAAAAGTAATATCCTTGTCTTTTAATTCTTCGACATTGTTTTTCAAAACCTCTGAATACGAAATTACAATAGGGCAGTTATAATGATTATCTGCTGATTTATATTCTTTTCTAGAATATGGTACACATGGATAGAATATCGTTTTTATTCCTTGTTTTACTAAACTAATTATATGACCATGTGATAATTTGGCTGGGTAACAAACAGATTCAGAAGGCATTGATTCCATGCCTTTTTCGTATGTTTTTCTGTTACTTTTTTCAGAGATTATAACTCTAAATCCAAGGTTGGTTAAAAATGTAAACCAGAAAGGATAATCTTCATACATATTTAAAACTCTAGGAATTCCTATAACACCACGAGGTGCATTTTTTTCCTCAAGAGGAGTGTAGTCAAAAATTCTCTTATACTTATATTTTACTAAGTTTGGTAATTCTTTATTTTCCGAAACGATTCCAGCTCCTTTTTCACATCTATTACCAGAAATATGCTTTGTACCATTGCTAAATTTGTTTATTGTGAGTAAGCAGTGGTTTTCGCAACCATTACAACGCACATGTGATGCTTCAACTTTTAAGTTATTTATAGCATCCAAGTTAGAGATAGTAGAGACATATTCCATATCTTTATTTGCTTCGTATTGTTCTTGAGCTAAAAGTGCAACACCATAAGCACCCATAAGCCCAGCAATGTCAGGTCTTACAACATTTTTTCCAACTAATAATTCAAATGCACGCAAAACAGCATCATTATAAAATGTTCCACCCTGAACTACAATATGAGAGCCTAAAACCTTCATATCTCTAATCTTCATAACTTTTTGAATGGCATTTTTTATTACAGAATAAGAAAGCCCTGCTGAAATATCTCCCACACTATAGCCTTCTTTTTGAGCCTGTTTAATTTTGGAATTCATGAATACAGTACATCTTGAACCTAAATCGATAGGATTTCTTGCGGAAATAGCAGAATTTACAAATTCGCTAATTGTTAGTCCAAGACTCTTTGCAAATGTTTCTATAAATGAACCACATCCAGAAGAACAAGCTTCATTTAGCATTATATTATCTATGGAGTTATTTTTCAGCTTAATGTATTTCATGTCTTGACCGCCAATGTCTACTATACTAGTAACATTAGGCATAAACTTCTTAGCAGCTGTATAATGTGCAATTGTTTCAATTTCGTTCAAATCAACATTTAATGCTGTTTTAATAAGTGCTTCTCCGTAACCTGTAACACCACTGTATCTAATAGTTACTCCTTTAGGAAGTACTTTATATAATTCTTTTAGCATATTTGTTACACTTTTTAGAGGATTTCCTTCATTTCCTGCATATAAAGAGTACAACAAAGCGCCTTCTGTATCGGTTACAACGAGTTTGGTGGTTGTAGAGCCTGCATCAATACCAATAAAACAATCTCCTTTATAGGTTGCCAAATCTCCTTTTTTTACAACATCTTTGCTGTGACGTGCTTTAAATTCTTCGTATTCTGAATCAGTGACAAATAAAGGCTTTAGAGGATTTGTTGTAGAGTCATGTGAGCTTCTTAGAACTTGAATTTTTGCCATTAATTTCTGGGTAGAAATTGGAGTTGTTTCCAAAGAATCTAATGCTGCACCTTTTGCAACTAATAAATGTGCTTCATCTGGAACTATTATTTGCTCATCGGTCAAATGAAGCGTTTCTATGAATCTATTTCTTAACTCTGAAAGATAGTTAAGAGGGCCTCCTAAAAATGCAACATTTCCACGTATTGGTCTTCCGCATGCAAGTCCACTAATAGTCTGATTAACAACAGCTTGAAATATAGAAGCTGCAATATCTTCTCTTGCTGCACCTTCATTTATAAGTGGTTGAACATCAGTTTTAGCAAATACTCCACAACGTGAAGCTATTGGGTAGATAATTGAGTGTTTTTTTGCAAGTTCATTTAATCCAGAAGAATCAGTGTTTAACAATGATGCCATCTGGTCAATAAATGCACCAGTACCACCAGCACAAGTTCCGTTCATACGTTGTTCAATAGACTTTCCAAAATATATAATCTTAGCATCCTCACCACCAAGTTCAATTACGACATCAGTTTTTGGGATGTATTTTTCTACGGCTCTTTTACAAGCAACAACTTCTTGAATAAAAGGTACATTCAAAAATGTAGTTGCAGACATTGCGCCAGATCCTGTAAGAGCGATAGTAAATTCAGCATCAGGGTAACGATTGGCTAAATTATCTAAAACTGCACATACTGTATTTTTTGTATCTGAATTATGACGTTGGTAGCTTGTATAAATTGTGTTAAGATTATTATCCATAACGGCAATCTTTACTGTAGTAGATCCAACATCAAGTCCTACATGCAATAAATTGTTCATATTAAATCTCCTTATGTTTTAAATAAAAACTACCCTAATTTTATACGGAAAAGCGGATTTTGTCAAATGAAACTGACTAACTGTCAGAAAATATAAAAAACCTACAAATAGCTTATTTGTAGGCTCTTTTGTCGAAAAATGTAGGATTGTGTATTTTATGTGAAAAATTATTTTTTGGACAATTATAGGTTCTAATTAGAAAATTAAGAGAATAGACATGTTATCAAAGATAAAATTAGAGGAGGATTATATAATGAAAACAAATTTTAAAAAAATAGTAATAGTATTGGTGATTATCGCAATAATTGCAGGCGTAATAACATATTTTATAAATAAAAATAAAAAACCTGAATATGTAGAATATGAACCACAAGAAGAAATATCAGATGAACAAGAGCGTAAAACAATGATTTCACTATATTTTGTAAATAAAACTACAAGAAATGTAGAACCTGAAGCCAGAATGTTAGACGTAAAAACACTAATAAAAGACCCATATACTGTTATAATAAACATGTTGATAGATGGACCAAAAAACGAAAACCATGACAATGTGATACCAGAAGGAACAACATTAATAGGAACAAGTTTAGAAGGAGATACTCTAAAAATAAATTTTTCATCAGAATTTGTAGAAAATCATATTGGCGGAAAAGAAGAAGAACAAAAGACTATAGAATGCTTAGTAAATTCGCTTACAGAATTAACAGAAGTAAATTCCATAAAAATATTAATAAATGGAGAAGAGAATGCAAAATTTAAAGATGGAGAAATAGACTTTTCTCAAAACTTTATAAGAAATGAATAGAATAAAAAACTCTTATATAATGAAAAATTATACAAGAGTTTTTATTTGAAGAAATTTATAAATTTACATATTGTGCATGCTTTTTGAGTGCAACAAAGAAAATTTTCTACGCAAAACAGTGAATTTAGAATATTATTTTGTGGTCTACAACATTTATTACAATATGGCTTACAACAAGGTTTATAGGAATAACAATTACAAGGAGGCTTTGGACTACACATAAACTTATTATAACTATTCATTTTTTACTTCCTCTATTTACATAATTTGATATTTAATATATAATATTAACGTATTAAAAATATGTGAATTCAACAAAAATGGAAAGTGAAAATTATGAATTTAAAAGAAAATGAGAGAATAGATGATTTGCAATATAAAGGATTAAAAATTATTCAGGATAAAACAGCATTTTGCTTTGGAATAGATAGTGTGTTATTATCAGACTTTGCAAAGGAAATAAAAAATAATAGTAAAGTTGCGGATTTAGGAACAGGAAACGGTATTGTTGGCCTTTTATTATGTAAAAAAACAAAGTTAAATCAAATTATAGGGGTTGAAATTCAAGAAGAAATTGCTGAAATGGCAGAAAGAAGTATTAAGTTAAATGATTTGGAAGAACAATTTAAAATTGTTAATGTTGACATAAATGATATTTTTAAGAAAAATGTACTGCAAAAAAATACATATGATGCGGTTGTAATGAATCCACCTTATAAAGAGGTGGGAAAGGGAAAAACAAACGAAAACTCTAGTAAATTAATAGCAAGACACGAAGTAAAGGCTACACTTTCCGACTTTATAAAGGTAGCAGCCGGATTGCTAAAAGATAAAGGAGAAGTATATGTAGTACATAAACCAGAACGAATTGTAGACATAATGCAAGAAATGAGAGCAAATAAAATAGAACCAAAAAAAATGAGATTAGTTTATCCATACGAAAATGAGACTCCATCTATTGTATTAATAAAAGGAGTAAAAGGTGGGAAAAAATTTTTTAGTGTAGACAAACCATTAGTAATATATCAAAATAACGGAGAGTATACACAAGATATAAAAAATATTTATATAAAAAATAATTAACAAAAATATTAAAATAAAAATAAAACAAAAATAAAATAATAAAAATAAAATAAAAATAAAAACAAAAATAAAAATAAAAAAATAATAAAATAGAAAATAAATTAATTTAAATAATAAAAAAGGAAGATAAATATGTTTGGAAAATTATATTTAATTGCAACACCAATTGGAAATTTAGGAGATATTACGTATAGAGCTGTTGAAATATTAAAAAAAGTAGACATAATTGCTGCTGAAGACACAAGACACTCATTAAAATTATTAAATTATTTAGATATATCAAAACCGATGATTAGTTATCACAGACATAATGAAGATACTAAAACTGAAACATTAATAAATTTATTGAAAGATGGTAAAAATATAGGATTAATAACAGATGCGGGAACTCCAGGAATATCTGATCCTGGTGAAGAAGTAGTAAAGCAAGCAATAAAAGAAAATGTAGAAATAATACCGATTCCTGGTGCATGTGCTCTAATAAATGCATTAATTGCATCTGGACTAAATACAAAAGAGTTTGCCTTTTATGGATTTTTGCCATTAGATAAAAAACTTAGAAATGAAAAAATGGAAGACATACAAAAACAAAATAAAACAATAATTTTTTATGAAGCTCCACATAGATTAGAAAAAACACTTGCAGAATTATTAGATAGATTTGGAAATATTGAAATTGTGATTGCAAAAGAACTTACTAAAATACATGAGAGTTTTATTAGAGGAAGAATAGAAGATATTTTGCCAACCTTAAAAGATGTAAAAGGGGAATATATAATTCTATTTGAGATGCAGAGCAAAACAGAAAAACAAATTGAAGTAGAAACATTAAATCAAATGACATTGGAAGAACAGTATAAATATTATGAAAACCAAGGAATGAATAAAAAAGATATAATAAAAAGAATTGCGAAAAATAATAAAGTGCCAAAAGATGAAATATACAAAAAATTTATATAAAAAAGACGGGGCCAATAAACCTCGTATTTTTTATTTATTATTTATTATTTTTTTAAATTATCAGAAATATTTGATATATTTTGAGCACATTTTTCACAAACTAATTTTCCTTTGTAATCTACTACATTTTTAGTTCCTCCACAGAAAACGCAAGTCTCTTCGTATTTTTTTAATATTATAGAAGAACCTTCTACGTATATTTCTATAGGATCTTTCTCAGCAATTTTTAGCTTGTTACGTAGTTCTATAGGAATAACGATTCTTCCTAATTCATCTACACGTCTAACAATTCCAGTTGACTTCATGTCTATAATACCTCCTACAACAAAATTCGACATCAATCTACAATAATGATAACACATTCATTTGTAAAAAACAAGTAAAATTTGGAAATTTCATGAAATAGTTTCAAAAATAAAGCGACAATTTAAAAAGTTTACCATGAAATGAAGTAACTGCAAGGGAAATTTACTTATAAATAAAATATTAATATGATGAATATTAGAGACCAGCCTGAATAAAATTAAGAAGATGGAGGTACATATGCTAAATAAAATATGGCCATTTTTTATAATTATTTCATTTATATTTGCTTTATTAACTGGAAATATAAATAATTTTAATAATTCGATTTTTGATTCATGCACTCAAGCAGTGGATCTTATAATAAAATTATTTGGTACTATGTGTTTATGGAATGGATTGATGAAAATTGTACAAAAATCTTCATTAATTAATAAGCTTAGTAATATGATTAGCCCACTAATGAAATTTTTATTTCCAAAAATGAATAAAGGAGATAAGGAATATAAAGAAATTACAATAAATATAATTGCAAATCTTCTTGGAATCGGTAATGCGGCAACGCCACTAGGCTTGCAAGCAATGAAAACTATGCAGGAAAAAAATCCCAATAAAGATACTATAACTGACTCAATGGCTATGTTCATAGTTTTAAATACGGCTTCTTTACAATTAATACCAACAACCGTTATTGCCGTAAGAGCATCAATGGGGTCGACAAATGCTGCTCAAATAATTCTACCAGTATGGATTGTTACACTGGTGGCAGATACGGCAGGAATAATTGCAAGTAAGCTTCTGATGAAAAAATTTTAAATGGCTGAAAAATAATTACAATTTTTGCTACGTCAAACTTCATTTAAAACGCGGTTGCATACAAAAAGTATGCGCCCTTGCCTTTAAAATTTGTTTTTCTTGCCAAAATTTAATTCTTTCGCAACCTAATTTATGTAAAGGAAATGTGATTTTGTATGAAAATAGTTAATTATATATCAACAATTGCTGTTCCAGTTATAATAATTATAATAGTTATTTATGGAATTGCAGATAAGAAAAAAGTATATGACATTTTTGTTGAAGGTGCTACAGAAGGAATGAGCATAGTTATTAAAATTTTTCCTACATTATTAGGAATATTTTTAGCGGTAGGAGTACTTAGGAGTTCGGGATTATTAGAAATAATTACAAGAGCAGTATCTATTTTTACAAATAGAGTTGGTTTCCCGAGTGAGGTAATGCCACTTGCAATGTTAAGACCAATATCTGGAAGTGCATCACTTGCTGTTGCAACAGACATAATGAAAACATATGGTGTTGACAGTAAAATTGGTTTAATTACATCTACAATAATGGGTTCAACAGAAACTACATTTTACACAATAGCGATATATACAGGAAGTATTGGAGTGAAGAAGATAAGGTTCGTATTAGTTGCAGCATTAATTGCAGATTTTGTAGGAATGTTAACATCTGCAATAGTTTGGAACATTATACTTTAATCATTATTTGTGATATGTTTCATTATTTGCAATTTTGAATGCTCTATAAATTTGTTCTAATAAAAATATTCGTATTAATTGATGTGGAAATGTCATTTTTGAAAAACATAGTTTTTCATTACAAGAATTTAGAACTTGCCTTGAATGACCAAGGCTCCCACCAATAATAAATGTAATTGAACTATTACTAATCGATAAGTTTTCTATTTTTTGAGAAAGAGCAACAGAGTCGAGTTCTTTTCCCGTTAAATCTAAGGCAATTACATAAGAATCTTTTTTTATATGAGAAATTATATTTTGCCCTTCTTTTTCTTTTATTTCCTGTTCTATTTTTTCACTAGCCTTTTCTGGGATTTTCTCATCTTGAAGTTCAGTAATGGTTAAATTGCAAAACCTAGATAATCTTTTAGAATATTCCAAAATTGCATCTCTAAAAAAACTTTCTTTAATTTTTCCGACACAAATAACATTAATATGTAACATAAATTTTTATATAGTCAAGGTGAATCGACTAAATCCTTTCTTTTAAGCAATATCTATAAGTCCACTTGGACCGTCTCTTTTAGCAATGCCAACTTTTATATCATTTTCATCATGATGATTGCTAATAATTTCTTCAACAACAGTTTTGTAAGCAAGTTCTGGAAAGTTATTTTCCTTGCTTAAATGCCCAAGCATTACAGAACTTAGGCCAGTTTTCATAAGTTTAGAAACCAAATCACCAGAATTATAGTTAGATAAATGCCCATCTGGACCGGCAATTCTTTGCTTTAATTGATATGGATATTTTGAATATTTCAAAATATCTGGGTCATAATTAGATTCCAATAATACAAAAGAACTCTTTGATAACTTATCAAAAATCTCTGGTGTAACATGACCTAAATCTGTTGCAATGCTGATTTTATTTTTTTTATGTAATATGTTAAAACCACATGGGTCAGCGGCATCATGAGGAATGCTAAAAGGCTGAAATGTTAAATCTTTTATTTCAAATTCTTTGTTAACACTAAACTTTTTTTGATTTTCTTCTAAAATTTTTGCTTGCTGTTCTGGCATAGCATTCCAAGTATTTTCGTTTGCATAAACCGGAATATTATATTTTTTAGAAAGAGTTCCTAAACTCTTAACATGGTCAATATGTTCATGAGTAACAAGTATTGCATCAATATCAGTCACTTCAATGCCAATAAGAGAAAGTGCAGAAACAATTTTCTTAGCACTTTCTCCAGCGTCAACTAATATTTTTGAATTTTCAGTTTCTACAAATAAACTATTACCAGTACTTCCACTAAATAAACTACAAAATTTAAACATATTAATTCCTATTCTTCATTAACTCTTGTAATATTTGCTCCGAGTTTTCTAAATTTTTCTTCTATACATTCATAGCCTCTATCAATATGATCAAGGTTATATAAATCTGTTTCGCCGTTTGCAATTATTCCAGCAATTATCAAGGCTGCTCCTGCTCTTAAATCTGATGCATAAACTGGTGCACCAGATAAGAAATCGACTCCTTCAAAAACAGCACTTTTCCCTTGTGCTGTAATGTTTGCTCCCATTTTATTTAATTCAGCTGTATATTGAAAACGAGATTCCCAAATGCTTTCATTAATAATACTTGTACCATCTGCAACAGATAACACGACACCCATTTGAGGTTGTAAATCAGTTGGAAAACCTGGATATGGTAATGTTTTTATCGTAGCCTTAGAAGGACGTGTATCACACCAAACATGAATTGAATCATCACCTTCTTCAACGTTTCCACCTATTTCAAGTATTTTGGCAGTTAAACATTCTAAGTGCTTAGGAATACAATTATGAATAACAACATCACCTTTTGATGCGATTGCTGCAAGCATAAATGTTCCTGCTTCAATCTGATCTGGAACAATTGAATATGTTGCATTTCCATGTAATTTTTTTACACCAGTAACCTTAATAACGTCAGTTCCTGCACCGTGAATATCTGCCCCCATAGTATTTAGAAAGTTTGCAACATCAACAACATGAGGTTCTTTTGCTGCATTATCAATTGTTGTAATTCCCTCTGCAAGCACTGCTGCAAGCATAACATTAATAGTAGCTCCAACAGAAACTGTATCCATGTAAATTGATGTACCCACTAATCTATCTGCTTCTGCAATAATCTTACCTTGAGCAACTGTTGTATTTGCTCCAAGTGCCTCAAAACCTTTAATATGTTGGTCAATTGGACGGGCACCCAATTTACATCCGCCAGGAAGTCCAACTTCAGCTTTGCCACAACGGCTAAGAAGTGACCCTATTAGATAATAAGAAGCTCTGAACTTGCTTGTAATATCTAAAGGAGCCCTAGTTGAAGTTATTTTTCTTGTATCTATTTTTAATGAATTTTCTGTAAGCCATGTGATTTTTGCACCTAATTTCTCTAATATTGTGCATGAAAGCTTTACATCACTTATATTTGGTACATTTTCTAATGTACATTCTCCATCTATTAATAAAGTTGCAGGAATTATTGCAACTGCTGCATTTTTTGCTCCGCTTATATTTACATCGCCTTTAAGCCTTGTTGGTCCATTTATTACTAATTTCTCCAAAGTAAAATCCCCTTTCTAATGTGTATAACCTAATAAACTACCTATATATATAACATAAAAAAGAAATATTTACAATAAAAATGTGTAAAAAAGATAAGTTAGCTGTTTGCCAACTTAACTTTGATATTTTCAAATAATTCTACGATTTTAAACTTAAAAGTTAGACTAGAATTATCATTAGAATTTGTTATTAAATCATATTCTTCATCAGACATATTATCTTGCAATAAATCTTTTGAATCATCTGGGACAATACCAGAAGATACATCTACAAAGCAAAGAGGAGGAAACATTACACACCACCAATTTTGACCAGAAGCCGTTCCAATCTTTACTCTAAGGGCATCATAAATACCGGAAGGAAGAGAGACGTCTCCATAGTGTTTAGTTGGAAAATTGTACTGACCAATTTCCACAGTAACAGGGTAATTATAATCATTATCGTAAACAACTTTTTGAGCAATTTCTCTGAAGTCGTCAAGATGCTCAGAAGCAATATTCATCGCATCTTCCTTTGAAGAAGCATCTGCACAGATAGAATTCATATATTCTAATAAAGCATCTCTAACTTTATACTTTAAATTTTGATCCTTTACAGAGTCACTATTTGCTATAACGTGAAGTCTAAATACTCCATCTGCAATATCGGAAGAAACGGCATTAACGTATGAAATTGCAGAAAATAATGTAAAAATAGTGAAAAGTAAAATAAGAATTATAGCTCTAAAAATTTTTTCTTTACAAAACATAAATAAATCACCTCTAAAAATTTTATACTAAATTATTAATAAAATTATTTACTAAATTGCTAAAAAATATACAAAATTGGTAAATAAATATTTAAAATAAAATGTAACAATTATGTAATAAAACTGCAAAAATTCTACAAAACAAAAAATGAAAACTCGATAAATAAGGCGAAAAATAAATGCTTTGTCGAATTATGACACACGAAACATTTGTAATAATATTGACATAAATATGCAAAAATGTTAAAATTTACCATAGATAAAAATAAAAGTGGAGGTAAATATGGCTGATATTAATAAAAATTTAAAGTCAATTTGTAGTTTCTATGCAAGTGAGTGGCACCTAGTCACAATGTTACTACCAAACCTAGACCAAAAAATTAATAAAGGAGTTAAAGTTACCACAATTCTAGAAAAGGATTTAACAAAAGAAATGGAAACATTATTAACAAAATTACATTTAGAAGATAAAAAAGAAATAATAAATATTGGGTGGCAAAAAAGTAATTTAGAAGACATAAAGCAAGCAGTACAAAACAATGATTGTATTATAATAAATGGAACAAAAGAATTTATAGAAAAAGCAAGAGAAGAAATAGAAAATAATTTATTAGAAAATAAAATTATAGAAATAATAGATTGTTATGATATTGAAGATTGCAAATATGGAATTAAAGATATATTAGACAAGCATGATAAAATATTAAATACTTCAGGAGAGAAAAATAAAGAAGAATATATTACAACAACAAAAGTTGCAAATTAGTTTTTACTTAAAAAATAATGCTGATCTGATGAATTAAAGGTGAAATTTTACTAAAATAATTGACTATTTCCCAATATTAGTATAATATAAGGTTGCAATCAATATTTTGATTCGAAAGGAGAAATAACATGGACGAAAAATATATGGCAGCAGAGGAAGTTCTAAAAAAATATGGACAAGAACATCTTTTGAGTCAGTATGAAAAACTAAGTGAGGAGAATAAGTCAAAATTATTAGATGAAATATTAACATTAGACTTTAATCAAATTGAGGAATTATACAAAAGAATAAATCAAACAGTAGACTTTGCAAATTCTAAAATTGAACCAATCGGTTATACAGATAAGAGTGCAATGTCTGATAATGAATTAAAACATTATGAAGAAATTGGATTAAAAGCAATAAAAGAAGGAAAACTTGCAGCAGTTACAATGGCTGGTGGTCAAGGTACTAGATTAGGACATAATGGACCAAAAGGTACATATGACATTGGATTAGATTCGCATAAACCTATATTCGAAATTTTATGTGATACATTAAAAACTGCAGAGAAAAAGTATGGAGTTTTTGTTACTTGGTACATAATGACAAGTAAAGAAAACAATGATGCAACAGTTAAGTTCTTTGAAAACCATGACTATTTTGGATATCCAAAGGATAAAGTTGTGTTCTTTAAGCAAGGACAATTACCAATGATTGATACAAAGGGAAAAGTATTAATCGGTGAAGATGGTTTAATAAAACAAGCAGCAGATGGACATGGTGGAATATTCCTATCAATGAAGAAAAATGGAATAATATACGATATGAAGTCAAGAGGAATTGAATGGGCTTTTATCGGTGGTGTTGATAATGTTTTAGTAAATATGGTAGATCCAGTACTATTAGGCTTAGCAATAGATAAAAAAGTTCTAGCAGCAGGGAAGAGTGTTGTAAAAGCTGGACCTCATGAGAAAGTTGGAGTATTCTGCAAGAGAAATGGAAAACCAAGTGTTGTAGAATATAGCGAAATATCAGAAGAAATGGCAGAAGCAACAAACGAAAATGGCGGACTAATATATGGAGAATCTCATATATTATGTAATTTATTTAGCGTAAAAGCTATAGAAGAAATAAGCAAAAATACATTACCATATCATAGTGCATTTAAAAAGGCTAAGTATTTAGATAAAGATGGAAACTTAATAACAAGTGATAAACCAAATGCATATAAATTTGAAGCGTTCTTATTTGATGCGTTTGAATCACTAGATGATATGGCCATTTTAAGAGTAAAAAGGGAAGAGGAATTTGCGCCAGTTAAGAATGCAGAAGGTGTAGATAGCCCTGAAACAGCTAGAAAATTATACAAAGAATTTCATAAAATAAAATAATTGTATAATTAAAATATAGGAGTTTGAATTTTTTGTTATACAAAAGGTTCAAGCTTCTTTTGCTTAAATATAAAAAAGTGTTTTTAAGAAAGGAATTTTTTATGAGTTATTTAGAGAAATATAATGAATGGTTAAATGATCCAGCAATTGATGAAGAAACAAAGGAAGAATTAAGAAGTATTAAAGAAGATGAGTCTGAAATTCAAGACAGATTTTATAAAGATTTAGAGTTTGGAACAGCAGGATTAAGAGGAGTAATAGGAAATGGTAGCAACAGAATGAATAAATATACTGTAACTAAAGCTACACAAGGACTTGCAAACTACATAAAAATGCATAACCCAGAGAATAAAGGTGTTGCAATTTCTTATGATTCAAGACATATGTCTAAAAAATTTAGTGAATTTACAGCATTATGCTTAAATGCAAATGGAATAAAAACATATGTATTCGAAAGTTTAAGACCAGTTCCAGAGCTATCTTTTGCAGTAAGACAATTGAAATGTATAGCAGGGGTCATGATTACAGCAAGTCATAATCCTCCAAAGTATAACGGATATAAGGTTTACTGGGAAGATGGAGCACAAATCGTTGCACCACATGATAAAGGAATTATAACAGAAGTAAACAACATAAAAGAATTTTCTGAGATAAAAACAATGTCAAAAGACGAAGCCGAAAAAGCTGATTTATATCACGTTATTGGAAAAGAAATAGACGATGAGTATATAAAGACTCTAAAAAATTTAGTACTTAATCTAGATACAATAAAGAGAGTTCAAAAAGATGTAAAAATAGTATACACACCATTACATGGAGCTGGAAATATGCCAGTACAAAGAATACTAAAAGAAATAGGATTTGAAAACGTATATGTTGTACCAGAGCAAGAAAAACCAAATGGAGATTTCCCAACAGTAAGCTATCCAAACCCAGAAGATGCAAATGCATTCAAGTTAGCACTAGAATTGGCAGAAAAAGTTGATGCAGATGTTGTACTTGCAAATGACCCAGACGCAGATAGATTAGGTGTATATGCAAAAGACTCGAAAACAGGAGAATATCATTCATTTACAGGGAATATGTCTGGACTTCTAATTGCCGAATACGAATTATCTCAAAAGAAAGAAAGAAGAGAAATTCCAGCAAATGGTGCATTAATTAAAACAATAGTATCATCAAACTTAGCCGATGCAATAGCAAAAGAGTATAATCTAAAATTAATAGAAGTTTTAACAGGATTCAAATACATTGGTGAGCAAATGAGATTGTTTGAACAAAGTAATGAATATACATATATGTTTGGATTCGAAGAAAGCTACGGATGCCTAATTGGAACACATGCAAGAGATAAAGATGGAATTGCAGCAGTAATGGCATTATGTGAAGCAGCAGCTTATTATAAAGAAAAAGGTTACACATTATGGGATCAAATGATAAACATATATAATAAATATGGATTCTACAAAGAACTTACAATATCAATTACAAGAGAAGGTGTGACTGGAGCAGAAGAAATTAAACAAATGATGGAAAAAATGAGAGAAAATCCAGCTACAACACTTGGAAAATATAAGGTAGTTGAATTTAGAGATTATAAGAAAGACATTATAAAGAATAATGCAACAGGAGAAACAACAAAAACAGGATTACCAAATTCAAATGTTTTATATTATGGACTTGAAAACGATGCTTGGTGCTGTGTACGTCCTTCTGGAACAGAGCCAAAGATTAAATTCTATATAGGTGTAAAAGGAAAAACAGAGGAAGAAGCAGAACAAGAATTAAAAGAACTAACAAAAGTAATGGAAGAACAAGCAAAAATGTAAGCAAATATAACTAAAAATAACAACAGAGATAATTTTTATTTTTATAAAAATTATCTCTGTTTTTATTTAATCTGTTTAATTAGATTGTTTTCGTTGAGTTGTATCTTTCCATCCGTCTATATTATTTCTTTTTATTGTACCCATGATATTGGCTTTTACATGTGGATTTTTTATAGATAATGTAACAATTAAATTCTTAACATATTCTCTTGTTGAATGACCATCCATAGGGCAAACTTTAGGCATTATTTGTTTGCCATTTTTCTTAACATATCGTTTGGTTTCTTTTTCAGATGCATAAATTAATGGCCTAATTAAAGTAATTCCAGACCTATCCATATAACTTACAGGAGAAAATGTGGAAATACTTCCTGCAAAAAGCAAATTCATCAAAAAAGTTTCCAAAACATCATCTAAATTATGACCTAATGCAATCTTGTTGCAATGTTCACGTTTTGCAACAGTGTTAAGAATACCCCTACGCAAATTGGCACATAGAGAACATGGATTTTGCTCTTGTCTGTCCTCAAAAACAATCTTGCTAATATCGTACTTCTCCTCAAAGAAAGGTACCCCTAAGTCATCACATGTTTTCTTTAAAAATTCAGAATCGAAATATTCAAAGCCAGGATTTACACTTATAGCAATTAATTCAAATTTCTTGGGATAAAAGTACTGTAAGCTTTTTAGCCCATTTAACATCGTAATAGAATCCTTTCCACCAGACAATGCAACGGCAATTTTATCTCCATCCTCAATCATATCATAATCTTCAATTGCTCTTCTCATATAACTTAAAATATGTTTCATATATTTACATAATTACCAAATTGATAAAAATAATTGGCAAAATCCTTTCATAAAATAAAAACTAAAAATAATTATAGCACAAAATTTACATGGAATAAAGAGTAAATAAAAAAGAAGTATCAACTACATAGTTGGCTTCTTCAATGTTTAATAATGATGAATAAAAAGTAAATTAAGACTACATATAATTTTTTTTTTCATAGTACATATGAGAAATATAAACTGTATGGGTTGCTTCGCTTACTAAATATAATATTACATAATTATTTACGACAATTCTTCTAAAATTATTATGGCTATTGTTGGTTGTATCAATCTGCATATATAAATAAGGTTCTTCAGATAAATGCATTATTGACGTCTTTATTTTTTTCATTAATTTTTTTGCTGCTTCTGTTGACGCTAAATTTTGTGAGATATATTCATAGATTTCAAGTATTTCATTTTTACAGTCATCAGTGAATTCTAGATTGTATTTAAAATCCATATTTTTCTTCTAATTCTCTAAATACTGTAGTAGCCTTAACTGTTTTTCCGTCTTTTATTTGTTGTTCTGCTTTTTTAAGTTTTTTACTTAGTTCATTATCTTTTAATTTTCTTTTATACTCCGATATATTCATTATAATAACATCGTTTTTGGAATTTTTAGTTAATACAATATCACCATATTTATTTAATGCATTTTCAAGTTCTTGAATATTAATGGTTTGTTGCATAATATCACCCCACTTTTTATAAGAATATTATATCATAGATATTAAGAGAATAAAACAATTTTTAAAAATTTATATAATAGAATAAAGAGAAAAATAATTGACATACCTATTCCAAAATGCTATTATATTAACTAGAAATGTATCAGTAGCTCAGTTGGATAGAGCAGCAGTTTCCTAAACTGTGTGTCGGGGGTTCAATTCCCTTCTGGTACACCAAGTATTAAATACAAAGGAAGAGAAAATTATGTTTTTTAACTCTAAAAAGAAAAAATTATTAAAAACAGGTAACGATGCGATACAAGCGTCGTTATTTGGTTTTTTCATTGGAGATGCATTAGGTGTTCCTGTAGAGTTTCAATCTAGAGAAAAATTAGAGAGAAAAAAAGTGACAAAAATGAAAGGATATGGAACACATAATCAACCAAAGGGAACATGGTCAGATGATAGTTCAATGGTACTTGCTACTATTGATGGATTAATACAAAGTAATGGATACAATATTAATTATCAAGCAATTATGAGTAATTTTTTGAAATGGAAGTCAAGAGGAGAATTTACGCCATTTAACTATGTTTTTGATATTGGAAATGCTACAAATAATGCTTTAATTGTATATCAACAGAAAGTTGCAGAGAATAAGGTTGATGATGTGATTTGTGGAAATGATAATATATATTCAAATGGAAATGGTTCTTTAATGAGAATTTTGCCAGTTTCTTTATATTTACATTACTTAAAAATAGATTATAAAGAACCAAAGTATTTGGATATAATAAGAACTATATCAGGTATGACTCATGCACATATTTACAGCGTATTTGCATGTTATATGTATTCAATATATATTTCTGAAATAATAGAATATAAAGATAAAAAGATAGCTTATGATAATTTGCAAACAATTGTAAAAGGCATAATCGAGACACATAGTAAATTTAATGAAATAAAAAATGTGTATTCTAGAATAATATATCAAGATATTTCGAAATTAAGAAGAGAGGAAATCAAGTCGAGTGGTTATGTCGTAGATAGTATAGAAGCTACTATGTGGTCGGTATTGAATTCAAAATCATTTTCCGACGCTGTTTTAAAAGCTGTAAATCTAGGTGATGATACTGATACAATAGGAGCTCTTACAGGAGCTTTGGCCGGCATTATATATGGATATGATAACATTCCTTCTAGATGGATAAAAGCATTACAAAGAAAAGATTATTTGCAAGAAAATGTAAATAAATTTGAAAAAAAGTTAGAAGAAGAAAAAAAGAAAGCTTTCATTGATATAATTGCAGATTTTATGAAAGCAATGAAGAATGGAGAAGAAGTGTGTAAATTAACTCCGGGTGCATACTTAGAAAATGGAACACCTTTTATGAGTGAAACTGAATGGGGAGAAAAAATTGGGAAGTTTGTAAACAGTCTTGCAGAGAATAATATGATGGATTTTGATTATATTACGAATATAGATAAAATAAAGAACAAAGAAATAGAAGAATTTACATTACCAGAAGTATTAACATATATTACTTTTTTAATTAGAAGAGATAGATTTTGCAGTGGAGCACTATACGGAAGTGTTCAAGACGGAACCCTTTTAAGAGCAACTGAGAGATTATATAATTTAGAAAAATAAAAGGAGTAAATAGTGGAAGAATTTTTTATGAAGGAAGCTATAAAAGAAGCTAGAAAAGCCTATAAAAAGGATGAAGTTCCAGTAGGGGCCGTTATTGTAAAAGACGGTGAAATAATAGCAAGAGCACACAATGTAAAAGAACAGAAAAAAGATACAACAAAACATGCTGAAATTATTGCGATTCAAAAGGCTAGTAAAAAATTAGAGTCTTGGAGACTAGAAAATTGTACAATGTATGTTACCCTAGAACCATGTGCAATGTGTACAGGAGCAATGATTCAGGCAAGATTGAAAAAGGTTGTTATTGGAACCATGGATGAGAAAACCGGTGCATGTGGTTCTGTGTTAAATCTACTTGAAGATTATAAATTTAACCATGTTGTAGAAAGCGAAAAAGGTGTTATGGAAACAGAATGCAAAAAAATATTACAACAGTTTTTTAAAGAATTAAGAGAAAAAAAGAAAAAATAATGGATTCAATTTATTTTGAATCCATTATAATAGTTACAGGGCCATCGTTTAAAAGATCTACTTTCATATCTGCACCAAATATTCCAGTTTCAACTACTGGAATTATTTTTTTACATTCAGAAACAAAATATTCGTATAAAGGTATAGCGATATCTGGCTTGGCAGCTTCTACAAAAGATGGTCTGTTTCCTTCTTTGCAATTTGCATATAATGTAAATTGAGAAACAATTAAAAGTTCTCCATTAACATCTTTTAAAGATAAATTCATTTTATCATTTTCATCAGAAAAAATTCTTAAATTTGTTACTTTTTTCACTAAGTAATCCACATCTTGTTCACTATCTGTGGATTGTACGCCAAGTAAAACTAAAAAACCGTTATTTATTTTTCCATTAACAGTTCCATTTATAGTAACACTTGCATGTTTTACACGTTGAACAACCACTCTCATACATAAACCTCCTGAATTTGTAATAAATATAATACAAAATAGGATAAAATGCAAGAATAGTTATATTTACATTTTTTTTGTAAGTGTTGTGGATTTCTTCTTTTTCACAATTGATTTTACGATAACAAAAATTATAAATATTATACTATAAATAATTATTGTTTTTGTAAAACTTTGAAAATATGCTTCAAAAAATGTAAGCTCTATTTCATTTCTTAAACAGATTCCTTGTATTATAATTCCAGCAAGTGAATTATATAACAAATTTCCAAGAATATAAGATAAAATGTATTGGGCAATTGAAGAATCTTTTATTGAAAAGATTGATCCTAAAATTATTCCGCCAAGTACAGATATAAGTAAGATGAATAGAAATTGATTTAAAATATTGAACATTCCATTATAATAATTTATTTTTAATAATTGATTAATACTCATATTGTCTTGAAGATTTATACTCTCTTGATGAACGCCACCAGTGTTTATATCCGAATATGTATTATGTAGAGTGTTTTTTATTATATAGTAATTGTATATTAAACTCGTTACACTAATGATTGTAAATATGATAAAAATACTATAGATAATTCTCTTTAATAATATTTTCATAATTAATGATAATGCCTCCTTTCTAATATATTTTTTTATTTATCAGTTATAATTATACCAAATAATTATATTATTTCAACATGTTCTTGGAAAAAATTGTTTAAATAAAAAATTTTTTTTGCCAAAATAATTTGACTTTTTCTATTGTTTTGATATAATTAGTAAGTACAATAGGAGACGTATCGAAGTGGTCATAACGAGGCTGACTCGAAATCAGTTAGCCGGGCAACCGGCCCGTGGGTTCGAATCCCACCGTCTCCGCCAAATAAAGCGTGGGGGAAAAAATGAATACCAGTATGAAGGATAGAATAAAAATGAGTATAGCAATCAGTGTACTTTTGGTTGTAATAATTGTTGTAATACTGATTATTATTCAATATCAAATTGAGGGTGAAAAGAATATGCCGTATCAGTTATCTAAAATAACCATAATAAGCACGGCAGAAGGAGAACAAAACACAGAAAATCCAGAAGAGAGTTCAAAATGGAATTTGTCTGTAAATCAAAATAATGATGTTTATTTCTTTATAGATAAAAATACAGATAAAGATGAACTTTTAGACAGTGTTACAATCGATAACATCAATGTTACAAAACAGCCTGCTAAGGGTGTTGTAAAAGTTTTTATGCCAAATAGCTTAGAAGGCAGAACTTTTACATATGATGCGTCATATTTAGTAGAAAATGGATTGGCATACAAAGGCGGAAAAACGAGTAACCCTAAAACATTAGAAATTTGTAATCAGGGTGGTTCAGCCGTAATTAGATTTGCAAATACAAATGTGGGAAGTTTTGTTTCAAATGATGATACAGAAGTACAACACAATGGAACTTTGCTTACTAAAATAGGCACTACGGAAGAAGAAACTAAATTTCAAGTGAATTTCGATTTTATAATTCAAGCAAATAAAATAAAATATAAAACAAATATCACATTAAGTTTGCCATGTGAAAAACTCTTAACAGAAGGTACAAGCAACAAAGAAATAACAGACATGAGTGGAATTGTTTTTAAAAGAATAAAATAGCAAATTTTTACTTGCTAAACTAAACAAAATAGTATATAATGCAAAAGGTATGAGATATAACTTTTGTATGGAGAGTATCTTGATAAAGAACTGTGAACCTTGTCAGGTCCGGAAGGAAGCAGCAATAAGCAGACCTCTTTATGTAGGGTGCTTTCCATAGAGAAGTTAAAAATCTCATACCTTTTAACCAATATAATAAAATTATGGAGGTAAAAAAATTGGAATATACAGCGTTATATAGAAAATTTAGACCTTTAAAATTTGACGAAATAGTTGGGCAAGAACATATTGTAAGAACATTGAAAAATGAGCTTATTAATGATAGGGTTGGCCATGCTTATTTATTTAATGGAGGTAGAGGAACTGGAAAGACTTCTGCTGCCAAAATTTTAGCAAGAGCCGTAAACTGCTTAAACCCTAAGGATGGAGAGCCTTGCAACGAGTGTGCAGTTTGTAAAGCAGCACTTGAAGGTTCACTTACAGATATAGTAGAAATGGATGCTGCATCTAACAATAGTGTTGAGGATGTTAGAGCCATTAGAGACGAAGTAAATTTCTTACCAACAGTTGCAAAATATAGGGTATATATTATAGATGAAGTTCATATGCTTTCTACGGGAGCTTTCAATGCATTACTTAAAACTTTGGAAGAGCCACCAGCACATGTAAAGTTTATTTTGGCTACAACGGAACCACAAAAATTGCCAGCAACAATATTATCAAGATGCCAAAGATTTGATTTTAAGAAAATATCAAATGACAACATAGAAAAAAGATTGAATTTTGTATGTGAGCAAAGCAATATAGATATTACTCCAGAAGCAAAAAAGCTAATAGCAATATTAGCAGAAGGTGCAATGAGAGACGCTCTTAGCATATTAGAAAGATGTATGCAAGAAGAAGGAAAAATAACCGAAGATTTAGTAAAAGAATTGGTTGGAATTCCAAAAACAGAAAGTGTAAATAAAATTACAAAAAGTATTTTGCAAAAAAATACTGAAGATGCACTTGATGCAATAAACGAGATTATTTCAGAAGGAAAAGACATAAGTAATTTCTTATGGGAAATAATAAAATATGTAAAAGATATTCTTGTGTTTAAAACAAATACTAAGCTTGAAATTTACAGTGAAGCTGAGAAAAATCAAATTAAAGAATTAGCAGATAGCACGACGAAAGAAAGATTAATTTCTATGATATATGAATTATCAAATTTGCAAAACGATATGAAATGGTCATCACAGAAATTGATAATGTTTCAAGTTACAATAATAAAGCTGTGCAACGAAGCTAGCACGAGTAGTACAGTAAGTTCCGGAGATTCAGGGGCTAGTTCAAAAGAGGTTGAAGATTTAAAATACAAAATAAATAGATTAGAAAAACAAATTACACAATTACAAAATGCACCACGTGCAGTAGCTTCAAGCTCTACGAGTCAAGAAAGCAAGACTCAATATGCAATTAAACCAGAAGTAAAGAAATCAACAAATGTTAAATTGGGCGACAAGGTACAAAATTGGCCAAAAATAATAGATAATATCAAACAAGAAGGCAGAATATCATTATCATCAATATTAATGACATCTTCTGCAAATGAAATAAACGACATGACAGTCGGAATTAATTTCGAAAATGGACTAACACCATTTAGAAAAGATATTCTTGAAAAGCCAGAAAACATGAGTGAGATTGTAAAGCAAGTATCAATGGAACTTGGGAAGCCAATGAGAGTTGTACTTGTAGATAATAATGAAGAAATAGTGTCTAAGACAGATACTTTCAGCGATATATCGAATGGATTGGATATACCGATTAATATAATTGATTAATAGGAGAAAGTTTGAAAAATAATTACAATTTTCTAAACTAAGAAAGGAAGGATTAAAATGTCAAAAAGAGGTGGATTTCCAGGAATGGGTGGATTTGGAGGAATGAATCTAAATCAATTAATGAAAGAAGCAAAAAAAATGCAATCAGATGTTGAAAAATCACAAGAAGAACTAGCTGCAAAAGAATTCGAGGCATCTGCAGGCGGAGAAGCCGTAAAAGTAAAGGTTTCTGGAAGCAAACAAATAAAAGAAATAAAAATAAAACCAGAGGTATTAGACCCAGATGATGTAGAAATGTTAGAAGATTTAATTGCAACATGTATAAATAATGCATTGAAACAAGTAGACGACGCACAAGCTGCATCACTTGGAAAATACAACATACCAGGATTAATGTAAAATAACAGGAGAAACATATGTCATACTATTCACCATCAATAGAAAAGCTAATAGAAAGTTTTGAAAAACTTCCTAGCATAGGAAACAAAACAGCGGCAAGACTTGCGTTTTATATATTAGATGCTAGCGAAGAAGAAACAAACGAATTTATAGAAAGCATACAAAATGCAAAGAAAAACTTAAAATATTGTTCACAATGCTACAACATAACAGATACAGATCCTTGCCCAATATGCGCAAACACAGGAAGAGACCATTCTTTAATTTGTGTTGTAGAAGATGTAAGAGATGTTGTGGCAATGGAAAAAACACACGAATTTAAGGGAGTATATCATGTACTACATGGGTCAATATCTCCGATGAATGGCGTTGGACCAGATGACATAAAAGTAAAAGAGCTTCTTGCACGTTTGATGGATGGTAGTGTAAAAGAAGTAATACTCGCAACAAACCCAAGAGTGGAAGGAGAGGCAACCGCAATGTATTTATCAAAACTGATAAAGCCATTGGGAATAAAAGTAACGAGAATAGCACACGGAGTTCCAGTTGGTGGAGACTTAGAATATACTGATGAAGTAACATTAAGTAGAGCGCTGGAAGGAAGAGTGCAATTATAAAAATATAAAACCCGAAGAATATTCGGGTTTTTATTGTGGAAGTATTGTCTTACAAATATCCATTGTTGAATTTTTCTTTGCTAGTAATTCTGTATTTTTCCTCATTTGATTTAATTTATTTTCATCATTTAAAAATTCTGTTATAATTTCATCACAATTTTCTTTTGGTTTTAGCCAAATTCCAACTCCAGCATTTTCTAAGAATTGTGCATTTTCCTCTTCTTGACCAGGAATAGGGTTAATTAAAACCATTGGAAGTCCAGAAGCCAAGCTTTCTGTAGATGTTAAGCCACCTGGTTTTGTAACTACTAGTTCAGATATGCTCATTAATTCAGGCACTTGTGTGGTGTATGGCAAAACCTTTACTATATCTTCGGCATGCAACTCTGAAACTAATTTTTCAAAAGCTTCTTTCATTTTTTCGTTTTTTCCAGAAATTGCAACAATTTGATGATTACTTGAATGAGTAATAAATGATTTTAATATTTTTATTGTTTGCTCACGTCCTAAACCGAATTCACCACCACCGAAAAATAGAATTACTTTTTTATCTAAATTAAGATTAAATGAATTCATAATTTCTTCTCTATTATAAGTCATCAAAAATCTCTTAGAAATTGGAATTCCAGTTGCAAATACTTTTTCAGCAGGAATGTTATCATTTATTAATTCTTGTCTCATTTTCTCGTGAGAAACAAAGAAGTAATCCACTTGTTCTTTTCCGACTAACCATTGCTCATGTGGCGCAAAATCAGTCATTATTGTGGCTAGCTTGCAATCTATTAAAGCCTTTCTCTTTAAATAGCTTACCATTTGGCTCCCAAATGGGTGAGTAGAAAATACTATGTCTGGCGAATATTCTCTTAATAATTTTAGTAATTTTTTAGCCATTAGATTATTAGCAGTAGAGCTAATGTGTGCCATAGGACCTTTCTGCGAGTGGCTATAAACCTCGCCCCAAGCCCAAGGAAACTTCTTAGCCATTTCCTTATAAGCAATAGTAGTAATCTTATTAATTGGCTTATTTACATATAGCATGCAATCAACCAAACTTGTTTCATATCCTTCAAAATTCTCATCAATGCATTGTTTTATTGAATTAGCAGCAGATAAATGACCGCCACCAAATGATGCATAAAATATTAAAATTTTTTTCATTGTTTAAATTCCCCTTATAAATTTTTTATAAAAATGTAAAATAAATTATAAACATTTTTATAAAGATTTTTTGCAATTTGATTTTATCATAATAAAACAAAAAACAAAAGTAAAATGCATAAAATTTGAAAAATTACCAATAATATAGCTAGAGTTACGACTAACTCAAATACCCTTTTTATTCTAATCATAATTTTTTAGTGAAACGATTACTATTTTATGAAAAAATTTCTTAAAATAGTAATTGTTTCAAAAATTAAAATGAAGGAGTAAGTATGAAAATTAAAAAGTTTTTTATTATACCAATTTTGCTTTTGATGGTTACAGGAGTGTATGTACTTATAAATTTATTGCCGAAAAATGTAGAAGCAGCAAGTGATTCATCGTCCACGTCAGACTTGCAATTAATGGCTAGGGCAATAAATGGAGAGGCAAGAGGTGAACCATATGAAGGACAAGTTGCCGTTGGAGCAGTTATACTAAATAGAGTAAAATCTTCTCAATTTCCAAATACAATAGCCGGAGTAATTTACGAAAAAGGTGCATTTACAGCAGTATCTGACGGACAGATAAATGTACCAATAAAAGAAGGTTCTACAGTTTTAAAAGCAGCAAGAGACGCTATGAATGGCTGGGACCCAACGGGTGGAGCAATATATTATTTTAATCCAAGCACAGCTACAAACAAGTGGATTTGGTCAAGACCACTTATTAAGACAATTGGAAAACATAGATTTTGTAAATAAGGAGGAAATTTAAGTGAGTAAAAAATTAAAAACCACAACATCGTATATAATAATAGGAATAATCTTTGCAGTTGTGATTGCAGGGGCAGCAATTTATTATGCTTATCAAGAAGGAAGAAAATACGTAACAGCATCGGAAAATGGTTACAATATGGCCTTTTTCGAGTTGGTAGACTATGTACAAAATGTAGAAACATACCTTGCAAAAGCTTTAATATCAACAACTCCAGAGCATGGAGCAGAAACATTAACTAATGTTTGGAGAGAAGCAAGCGTTGCGCAAAGTTGTCTAGCACAATTACCAATAAACAGTAATGAATTAGAAAATACATCTAAATTTTTAAACCAAGTAAGTGATTACAGTTATTCACTTTCTAGAAAAGCAATCGGTGGAGAAAATTTATCACAAGAAGATTTTAACAATATAAAACAATTGCACACTTACAGCCTAGATTTGGAAAATACATTAAATCAACTATCAACAGATTTAAATAGTGGAAGAATAAAGTGGAATGAGCTAAGAGACGAAGGAACAAAGGCGTTTGCAACACAAGTAAGTAGCATAACCAAGGACAGTTTCTCTAATCTTGAAGAAAACTTTCACGAATATGCAGGCTTAATATATGATGGAGCATTTTCGGAGCACATTTCATCATCAGAGAAAAAAGGCTTAACTGGTGAAGATATAGACGAAGAAAAGGCAAAAGAAATAGTAAATCAATTTTATGGAGCAGACAAAATAGACAATATAGAATCACATGGATATTCGGAAAATGCAGAAATTCCTTCATTCGATTTTAATGTAAAAATGAAAGAAGGCGATATAGATGCAACAATATCAATATCAAAAAAAGGCGGACACGTAATATTTGCAAACTACAACAGAGCAGTGAGTGCAGAAACATTAACACAAGAACGTGCAGACGAAATAGCAAAAGAATTTCTAAATAATCACGGATACTCAAACATGAAAGAAACATATTATTTAAAACAAAATGGAATTGTAACAATAAATTATGCATACACGCAAACAAATAGCAACAACGAGACGGTAACAATATATCCAGATTTAATAAAGGTAAAAGTTGCACTAGATGATGGAAGTGTACTAGGAATAGAAACCTCTGGATATTTAAATTCACACACAGAAAGAACATTTGAAACAAATATAATTTCAAAAGAAAAAGCAAAAGAAGTATTAAACAAAGACTTAGAAATTATGAGCGAAGGATTAGCATTAATTCCAACAAAGTGGCACACAGAAGTATATTGCTGGGAATTTAAAGGAAAAGTAGAAGACAACGAATTTTTAGTATATATAAATGCACAAACCGGAAAAGAAGAAGACATACTATTAATAGTAAACACACCAGACGGAACACTAACACATTAGCAAAATTTTCGCCCAATAGGGACGCCCCCTTTTTGGGCGAAAAATTTTTGATTAGCAAAGTAACAATAAAAATTGTTGCAAAAAAAAATCCTCTGGAATATAATAGTAAAAAATGATTGGAGGCCATTGTTACTGTAAAGTTACCTTAAGCCTCTCGAAAGGATTGTGATAAATTTTGAATAAAAATATAACTGTTGAAGAGATTTTAAAAGCCACAAATGGAACTCTTATATATGGAAGTAAATTAGAAGAATGTGAGAGTTTTTCTAAGAATACAAAAGAAATTAAAGAAGGAGATGTGTACATAGGTTTTAGAGGTGAGCGTTTTGATGGTGGAAAGTTTTATGAAGACGCTCTAAAAAATGGAGCAAAAGGAGCAATTATAAATAAAATTGATGACTTAGAGATAAAGCGTTTAGAAAATAAATTTGTTATTCAAGTAGATGATACTGTTGAAGCCATAGGACAAATTGCAAAATTGAAGAGAGAAAAATACAACATCCCAGTAATTGCAATTACTGGAAGTGTTGGAAAAACAAGCACAAAGGATATTATATACAGTGTCGTTTCACAAAAATATAATGCATTAAAAACTCAAGGGAATATGAACAATCATATAGGAATGCCAATGACAATTTTAGGATTAAGAGACCACGAGGCTCTTGTAGTAGAAATGGGAATGAACCATTTTGGCGAGCTTAGTAAATTGACAGCCATTGCAAAGCCAACCATTGCGGTTATTACAAATGTTGGTACAGCTCATATTGGAAATTTAGGTTCAAGAGAAAACATTTTAAAGGCTAAATTAGAAATACTTGAAGGCTTACAACAAGGCGGAACAGCTGTAATAAATAATGATAACGATTTATTACATAAATGGTATTTAGAAAATAAGCAATATCAAATTGTTACATATGGAATAAATAATGATAGTTCGAATATGGCTGAAAATATAGAATATAATGAAACAGGCAGTAAATTTGTGTTAAAACCAGATGATGAGCAAATAGATGTACCTGTTGGAGGAGAAGCTTTTGTATACAATAGCTTGGCTGCTATTAGTGTGGGCAAATTATTAAACATTCCACTTGCTGAAATTAAAGAAGGAATAAAAAAGTTTGAACTTAGCAAAATGAGACTGGATATTCAAAAAACAGAGCAAGGTTATACAATAATAAATGACTATTATAATGCAAATTATGATTCGATGAAATCTGCAATAGAATATTTAAAAAACATAGAAGGAAAAAGAAAAATTGCCGTGTTAGGAGATATGCTTGAACTTGGAGAATACTCAAAGGAGTTACATGAAAAAGTTGGGCTCGAAGTCGCAAAAAATAAAATAGACATATTAATTACTGTTGGAAAAGAAGCTGAAAATATTGCAAGAGTTGCAAAAAACAATGGAATAGAACATGTATACACTTTTGATAATAACAAGGATGCAACAGAAAAGTTGAAAAAAATAATAGCGGTTGACGATGTAGCTCTAATAAAAGCATCAAATTCAATGAATTTCAAGGAAATAGTTGAAAGCTTATTGAAACATTAATAATGTAAAAATATAAAGAGCGATAAAAAATAAGAGAAAGGTCTGTGATAAAATATGTCAAAAATAAAAGTTGGAGTAATATTTGGCGGGCAATCTACAGAACACGATGTATCTGTTGTGTCTGGAAGCTCTGTAATAAAGAACCTGAATAAAGAAAAATATGAAATTTATCCTATTTATATATCGAAAAATGGAGAATGGTTTCATTATATAAAACCAGTACAAGATATTGAAATATTTGAAATAGGAGAGCAACCTAAAGAACTAGAGAAAATATCAAATGAATTTGAAACGTTAAAGAAGCAAGATATAATATTTCCAGTTCTACATGGCTTGTATGGGGAAGATGGAACTATTCAAGGTTTATTAGAATTGCTAAAAGTTCCATATGTTGGATGTAAAGTACTAGCTTCTGGAATCTGCATGGATAAAGTATATGCAAAAATGATATTCGAAAAAGCACATATAAATCAAGCAAAAGCAGTTGTAATAAATGCTAAAAATGGCTATACATATGTAGACGAAGAATTAAATAATATTTCAACAAATCTAGAAGGAATATGCGACATAGTAAATGAAAAATTAAAATATCCAGTATTCGTAAAGCCATCGAATTCTGGTTCATCAGTAGGTGTAAGTAAAGCTGAAAATGATGAAGAACTAAAAAATAGTATACAAGAAGCAGCAAAATATGACACTGAAATATTAATTGAACAAGGAATAAATGGAAAAGAGATTGAATGTGCTGTACTTGGAATAGACAATGTAGAAGCAAGCTGTGTGGGTCAAATTTTATCAGCAGACGAATTTTATGATTATGATTCAAAATATAAAAATGCAGAATCTAAAACAATAATCCCGGCAGACGTTCCAAAAGAGATTTCAGAAAAAATAAGAGAAACAGCAATAAAAGCATTTAAAGCAGTAAAAGGAAGTGGTTTGGCAAGGGTCGATTTCTTTGTAGATAAAGAAACAAATGAAATTTACTTAAATGAAATAAACACAATGCCAGGTTTCACAAACATAAGCATGTACCCAAAATTGTGGGAAAATTGTGGATTGACATACTCAGAATTGCTAGATAAATTGATTGAGCAAGAGCTATAAAATTTGTTCTTGTTCAACCTGACCGGTGCTGAAAAGAAGGGAACAGAAAATGGAACTAATTGAAAGAATAAAAAGTGATCTAAAAGAAAATTTAACTGAATACAGATACATACATTCGTTAGGAGTAATGGAAATGGCAGAAGAGCTTGCTAAAGTATACAATGTGGATGTTGAGAGTGCCAGAATTGCAGGGTTACTTCATGATATAGCAAAGGAAATGACAAAAGAGGAAAGTTTAGAATATGTTGAAAAAAATAATATAGCAATTGATGAGGTAGAAAAAATTAATGTTTCATTATTGCATGGGAAAATAGGTGCACACATTGCAAAAACGCTATATGATGTAAGCGAGCAAATACAAAAAGCAATAGAATATCACACAGAAACAAGTCCTAGCATGGACGAGTTAGCAAAAATAATATACGTGTCAGATAAAATAGAAAGAAACAGAAAATCGGAAAAATTTGATTTAGATGCTGAACGTGAACTTGCAAGAATAGATTTAGATGGAGCCGTTTTGTTTATAATAGATGCAAGTATTGAAAAGCTTGTAAAAAAAGAAAAGCTAATGCATCCAACAATAGTCAAAACAAGAAATAAATTACTAATGGAAAGAATGTAAAATAATTTTGAAACAAATCAGAAACTTTTGTAAAAAAACTGTAATAAATGTCACTAAAAACCTTTTAAACCTCAACAAAGTATGATATAATGCAAATACCATGAGGCGGGGGGATATCAAATGATTTTCAAGGACTATTACAAAATACTAGGATTAGAAACAAATAAAGTTAGCGTAGAAGAAATAAAAATAGCATATAGAGAACAAGCAAAAAAATATCATCCAGACTTGAATGCTGGGGACAACAGATATGAAGAACGTTTAAAAGATATAAACGAAGCGTATAAGAATTTGTCTGATGCAAATACAAGAAGAAAATATGATAGAATGTGGTATTCTCGTATAGGAAGAAAAAAGAACAAAGCCACAAAACAACAAGAAGCAAAAAAGACAGCTACAAGAAGTGAAATTTTAAACGTATTATTTGGGCTAGACCACAATAATGACGAAAAAGAACCAGCAAAACAAAGAAAATCAAAAGTACCAGTTCAAGGTGAAAACGTTGAAACCGAAATACCAATAACAATATATGAAGGTTTTTTTGGTCAAACCAAGAAAATTTCTTTACGTACAATTAATGGTAAAATGAAAAACTTTGAAATAAATATCCCTGCTGGAATCAGAAACGGAGAAAAAGTTAGATTAATAGGTCAAGGAAAACCCGGTGAAAATGGCGGAAAAAATGGAGACTTATTAATAAGAATAAATGTTGCAGAGGACAAACAATACAAATTAGTTGGCTCTGACATTTATACAGAGCTAAACATAAGCCCTTGGGAAGCAGTTTTAGGTGCAAAAGTAGAAGTTAACGCAATAGATGAAACAATTGGAGTTTATATACCACAAGGAATAGAGACAGGCGAAGAAATCTGTATAGAAAATAAAGGATATAAAGACAATAAAGGCGGAAGAGGAAAATTTATTATAAAAATAAAAATAATGATACCTAAGAACATAACCGAAAAAGAAAAGGAAATTTATAGACAGTTAAAGAAAATTTCAAAATTCAATCCTCGTGAGACATAATTTAAAAACATAAAAAGGGAACATAAAAATATTGACATATTCTTGAAAACAAGTTATAATATAAGAGTATGCAGAAGAAAAAATATGGAAGAAGTTTCATATAGAAAGAGGTGTAATATATGGACCAAGTACAGGGAAAACATTTTAGTATAACAGATCCACAAAATGTAAACACAGTAATTTATCAAATTAATAAAACAGAAGGTTTGATGGAAGAAAATACACCAAAGTTTACATTGGAGAGACTAAAATGTAGAGAAGAATTAGTAGGGCTAAATAAAAGAAAAACTTTTTTTGTTGATGCACCTAAAGATGAAGGAAACCAATTAATAATTCTATCTTTTGGACAAGATAGAGTTGTTGTTAACATGGGATTACTAAATAAAGATGAAGTTAGAATTTCAAAAAGACCTGTTCCTGTAAAATTTGATACGATATATTCTGAACAAGAAACAGAATATAAAGATGTAAAATATACGCCAAACTTTCAAAGACCTATTACAATAATAGATCCTGAAACAACAGAAGAAGTAAAACCAGTAGTTTATTTTGATAAAGATACAAATGAAGTTAGAGGGAAATGTAAATTGAAACCATATAAGTCTTATTTTGTTTTTGAAGTAAGAGAAAAAAATAATTAAGGGGGATCTTAAATGAGTGAAGAAGTAAAAGAATCTACAAATGGAGGTTCAGAATATGATTTGGGTTGTGGAACATTATATTTAAATGAAAGAGAAAAAAATTTTGATATTCCACCAAAAGAAATGAAATTACTAAGCGACTATTTAAAAGAGCTTAAAGATCCAAATCGTAGCATTAGAATTGCATTACAAGAAGAGAGAGAACAGAGTGTTAAAAAAGCTATAGAGAGAGAAGAAAAATAATAAAGGTGAAGAACATATGAATAAAATGAAAAAAGCTTTTGAAAAGAATAAAAAATATTTAATACTATTTCTAGTACTTTGGATTGTACTAGAGATAGTATTGATTGCGCCTATGTCGGTTGCAATAGCAGAAAGTTCTGTGCAGGGCAAATTCGACTTGGCTTTTTTTATAGAAAATTTAGGAAAAGAAGTTTCTAGTTTTACAGCAATAACTAGAATTGGAAGTGTTGGAGCAGGAAGTGCCTTCGGAAAAGGAACATTATGGCTTACAATTTTGTGTTTAGTTGTTACTGCAATTGGAATCATTAAGTCAAAACCAAAGAACAATTATGAAGATATAGAAAATGGTTCTAGTGACTGGTGTGAAGGTGGAGAACAATACAAAATTTTAAATAAAAATAAAGGAATAATACTTGCAGAAGATAATTATTTGCCATTAGATAAATTAGGAAACGTAAATGTATTGGTAGTAGGTGGTTCTGGTTCTGGTAAATCAGCATCATATTCAATTCCAAACGCATATCAGATGTTGGGGTCATATGTATTTACAGACCCTAAAGGCGAATTGTATGACAAGACGGCAGGTTATTTAAAAGCAAACGGTTATGATATAAAAGTTTTAAACTTAGTAAATCCAGAGAATAGTGATGGATACAATCCATTAATGCACATACAAAGCGAGATTGATGTAGACGTAATCGCAAACACAATTATAAAAGGTCAAGACTCGGATGGAAAAGGTTCTGACCCCTTCTGGGATAATAACGCAGAAATGCTGTTAAAATCTTTAATATATTATTTATTAGAGAAAAGGCCAAAAGAAGAAATAAACTTAACATCATGTGCAGAAATGGTTAGAGCGGCAGCTAGTAGTAATGGAACTAACTTATTAAGGGAATTAATGAGTGAATTGCCATTAAGTCATCCGGCTAGAACAAACTTCCAATCTGTAGAAGTTGTTGCAGGTTCAGAAAAAACATACAGTTCAATATTAAGTACTTTGCAATCTAAACTTGGAAAATTCGATTCACAAGAAATTGCAAATGTAACTTCAACAAATACAATAAATTTTGAAGATATAGCAAACCATAAAACAGCAGTATATGTAATTTCTTCAGATACTCATACAGCGTATAATTTTTTATTAACAATATTCTTTGCACAAATGATACAACAGTTGTATAATTATGCTGATATGAATGGTGGAAAATTAAAAGAACGCACATATTTTATATTAGATGAGTTTGCAAACATTGGTCAAATACCAGACTTTGATAAAAAAATATCAACAAGTAGAAGTAGAGGAATTTCATTTAGTGTTATATTGCAGAATTTAGATCAGTTAGAAGCAGTTTATGAAAAATCATACGAGACTATAATGGGTAACTGTGATACACACGTATTCTTAGGAAGTAATTCATTTAAAACAGTTGAGTATTTCTCAAAACAATTAGGAGAAACAACAATTGCAAGAGATACAAAATCTACAAATAGAGATAAAAACTTTTCAAAACAAGGGTATAGCACATCAGACCAAATAATGGGAAGAGCGCTAATGACACCAGATGAGTTAAGAAGAATGGACAATGAGTTATGTATAATATTTGAAAAAGGTTTAAAACCAATAAAAGCAAATAAGTTTTACTATTTTAGAAATCAAAATATGAACAGAAGATTAAATCAGAATAGATTAGACCATAACAACTTTGATTCTGGAGTAAGGGGAGAATGGAGAAAATTCAATCCACAAAATCCTTATACAGATGCAACAGATAAGCCGGAACAAGATTTAAAAGTTGAATCATTAGATGACTTATTTGAAGACGATGTAAAACCAATAACACCTCCAGTGCAACCTAAAGCAAGTGAAAGCATAAAAAAACAAGAAGAAGCGCCAGTACTTCCGATGGAAGATAATACTAGAGAAGACGAATTGTTTTCGAAAGATTTACAAGAAGAATTGGAAGCAAAATTTGATGAATTATTTGGCTCAGTAGATACAAGTAAGAAAGACAACTAATATTTTTTATTAAAAGCACTAATTAAACTTAGTGCTTTTTTTATGTCGAAAAATGTCATACAAATTAGAGAACAAATGTTTTAAAAACTATTGACTTAATTTAGAGGTTATGGTATAAAATTAGTGTGAGTTGAAAAATTGGATATACATTCTATCTAATTTTTTATGACCTTGAGAGAGGAAAGTGATTAATTATGAAATTTATGCATACAGCAGATATACATTTTGATAGTCCTTTTGCAACATTAGCAGGAAAGGGAAAGTTTGCACAAGAGAGAAGATTAGAACAAAGGAAAGTAATGAAAGAGATGGTGGAATACATAAAGGAAAACAATATTCCATATTTTTTTATTGCGGGTGACTTATATGAACAGGATTACATAAAGAAAAGCACCGTAGAATATGTAAACCAGTTATTTACTGAAATTCCAAATACAAAAATATTTATAACACCAGGAAACCATGATCCCTACATAAAAAATTCATTTTATAAACAATTTAAATGGAGTGAAAATGTACACATATTTACTAATGAAATAGAAGTGGTAGAAGATGAAAATGTTGATATATATGGCTATGGATTTAACGATTTTTATATGGCAAAAAAAAGCAATCCAATACACATAAAAAATAAGCAAAAAATAAATATCTTAATAACACACGGAAGCCTTGATAGTGGTATAGATGAAAATAGAGAGTATAACCCTTTAACAACTAAAGAATTAAGAGAACTAGGCTTTGATTATGTTGCACTAGGTCATATACACAAGCCTGATTATGTTGGAAAAAATATCGTATATCCAGGTTCGCCTATTTCACTTGGTTTTGATGAACTCGGAGACAGAGGATTTATAGCAGGAAATATAGATGAGGAAAACAAAGAATTAAAACTAAAATTTATTAAGACATCTGCAAAAACATTCGCTGAATACAGTTTAGATACGAGTGAGATAAATTCAGAAGAAGAATTAATAGAAAAAATAAATAATACACAGTTTGATGATAATAAATTTTATAAAATAATCTTAGTCGGCAAATGCAGTTTTAATATTGATGAAAATAAAATTTTAGATTTGGTAAACATCGAAAATATTATAAGAATAAGAAATCACACACAAGCAAAATATGAAATTGAAGAAATAGCAAATCAAGTAAGTTTGAAAGGGTTATTCGCAAAAAGAATTCTAGAAAAAATACAAAATACAGAAGATGAACAAGAAAAAAATCGATTAATAAGTGCATTTGATGTGGGAATTGACGTACTTAGTAAATAAGAGGTGAAAAAATTTGAAAATAAAAAATATAAAAGTTAATGCATATGGAAACATAGAAAACAAAGATATAAATTTAGAAGAAGGCATAAACATAATTCATGGAGCAAACGAGAGTGGAAAATCAACACTATTAAACTATATAATTAGCATTTTTTATGGAATATCAAGAAACAAAGATGGAAAAGCTCTTTCGGACTATGAAAAATACAAACCATGGAATAGTAATGAATTCTCTGGAAGAATATCTTATAAACTTGAAGATGGAGAAAAATACGAGATATTTAGAGATTTTAACAAGAAAAATCCTAAAATATATAATGACAAATTAGAAGATATATCGGACAGATTTGAAACAGACAAAAAAGATGGCAGTAAATTCTTTATAGAACAAATGGGAATAGATAAACAAATGTATTTATCAACAGTTGTTTCAACACAAGAAGAAGTGCGCTTAGATGAAAAAAATCAAAACATGCTAATACAAAAAATAGCCAATTTAGCTGGAACTGGTGAAGATAACGTGTCTTATAAAAAAGCATTAATAAAATTACAAGAAAAAATAAGAGACGAAATTGGAACAAATAAGACTAGCCAAAAACCTGTAAATAGAATAGAAAAAGAAATTGTTGAAATAAACAATAAAATAGTTGAAACAGAAAAATACAGAAATAGAAAATATGAAATAGATGCAGAAAAAGAGCAAATTTTATCTGAACTAAAAGAATTAGAACAGCAGAAACAGATTTTACAAGAACTTCAAAACTCTATGAAGAGTGAGGAAGAAACGAAGAATAGGCTTGAGATAAGAGAAAAAAATAGAAAAGATAATATTGCTAAAATAAATGAACTGACAAATCAAAAAAATACAATAAATGCAGAAAGCGAAAGAGTACAAAGTGCGAAAAATCATTTGCAAGATATAATAAAAGGGCATAAAGAAAATATAGAAAAATTAAATAGTGAAATAGAAAAAATAGCAAATGAAAAAGAAGAAACACAAGAAAAAGAAAAGCCAAGCATTTCGTTTATAGTAATAACCGCTGTATTGGCAATAGCACTAATTTGTTCAATTATTTTAATAAAAAATTATATAGTTTCTGGAATATTAGGAGTTGCTATAATTGCGAATATTGTATTTTATGTAATTAACAAAAATAAGCAGAAAGTAAATAAAGCAAAATTAAGAGAGAAGATAAATCAAGAAAAGCAGTACAAAAGAGAAAAATTAGAAAATCAAAAACAACAGATAATTGCTAATGTAAATACAACAGAGAAGGAACTAGAAAAGCAAGAAGAGGAAGAAAAACAAGTAAATAGTGAATTGTCAATGTTAAAGGGACAAATAATTTTACTAGAAAAAAATAATGAAAAAATAACAGAAGAAATAGAACAAGATAATAAAGCGATAAAAGAAGAATCAAACAAAAATAAACAGCAAATAATAGAGAAATATAAAGACAAAAATATAAATGATTTATTATATATAAACGATTACCAAAATTATATTTCAAAGATAGAAGAAACAATAAACAATAATAGAATACGAATTAAAGGATTAGAAATTGAATATAACACAATAGTTCCACAACTAGATGAAATGGTAGTTTTAGAAGAAAAGCGAGAAGCAGACAAAGAAAAATTAGCAGAATTAAGAGAAAAGGAAAGTATCATAAATATTGCAATAGAAAATCTAATGGATGCATATGAAGAAATGAAAACAACTATAACTCCTAAATTTACAAAAAATCTTTCGGAGAGTATTCAAAAAATATCAAGTAATAAATATAATAAAGTTACCATAAATGACGAAAATGGAATGATTATAGAAAACAATAGAGGCGAATATGTAGAAGCAATAAAGCTTAGTACAGGAACAATAGACCAATTATACTTAGCGCTTAGATTATCAATGATTGATGAATTATCAAAAGAAAATTTGCCAATTATATTAGATGAGTCGTTTGCGTATTCAGACAATAACAGACTAAAAAACATGCTACAGTATCTTACAAGTGACCTAAATAACCACCAGACAATTATTTTTACATGCACTGATAGAGAACAAAAAATGCTAGAAGCAATGAATATACCATACAATGTAGTAGAGCTTTAGGAAAATACTTGAAATTATAGGCTTTTGGGTGTATAATTATTACGCTTATAAAAATTAATATAGAGGAGAAAATTTATGTTTCAAAAGTTAGAAGCAGTAGAAAATAGATACGAAGAACTTAATAAAAAAATTGCAGACCCAGAAGTTATTGCAAATACAAGCGAATGGACAAAGTTCATGAAAGAGCATGCAGAAATAGAAGAGGTTGCATTAAAATATAAGGAATATAAACAAGTACAACAGAGTATTGAAGAAGCTCAAGAAATGCTAAATGACCCAGAAATGAAAGAATTAGCAGAAGAAGAGTTGTATGAAAATAAAGAAAAACTTCCAAAGATAGAAGAAGAGCTAAAAATATTACTTATACCAAAGGATCCAGATGATGATAAAAACATAATTTGTGAAATCAGAGCTGGAGCTGGTGGAGACGAGGCAGCTTTATTTGCTGGAACTTTATACAGAATGTATTCAATGTATGCAGAAAGAAAACACTGGAAAATAGAAGTTTTAAATGAAAATGAGACAGGACTTGGAGGATATAAAGAAATATCATTCATGGTTACTGGAAAAGGAGTTTATAGTAGACTAAAGTTTGAAAGTGGAGTTCACAGAGTACAAAGAGTTCCAGAAACAGAAGCTAGTGGAAGAATACATACTTCAACAGCAACTGTTGCGGTATTACCAGTAGTAGAAGATGTTCAAATAGAAATAAATCCAGCAGACATTAAACTAGAAGTATTTAGAGCTTCTGGTGCCGGAGGACAACACGTAAACAAAACATCATCTGCAGTAAGATTAATACACATTCCTACAGGAATAGTAGCAGAGTGCCAAACAGAACGTTCTCAAACACAAAACAGAGAATATGCAATGAAACTTTTAAAATCTAGATTATATGAAGTAGAAAAGCAAAAACGTGATTCAGAACTTGCAAATGAACGTAAGAGCCAAGTAGGAAGTGGAGATAGAAGTGAAAAAATACGTACTTACAACTATCCACAAGGACGTATAACAGACCACAGAATAGGGCTTAGCATATATCAAATGGAAAACTTCTTAAATGGAGACTTAGATGAAATGATAGATAACTTAATTGCAGCAGATAGAGCAGAAAAATTACAAGGAAATGATGAAGAATAATTAGAACTAAAATTTAAAATATTAAATATAGTATAAAATGCAGAAAAAGATGATGAAAATTTTATAATTACATCATCTTTTGTTTTGTATGAGATTACAATTGACTAATACTCAATTTTTGATATAATGTGCTTAACAAAACTAAGGAGAGATTGTAATTTATGAATAATGAAGAAAATGATATAGAGCGTCAAGAATTTGCACGAAGGGTCGGAAAAAATGGAGACAGAATTTTAATGGAATATTTTGATGATATAGGATTGGCTAATAAAACAAATAATGAAATTAATGATTTAATAAATAGATTAAGAATTTGTGGAGTAGACATTAAAAAAATTTTTTCCGAATGCGGACGAGATAGTACATTAAAAATCAGAGTGGATAGAAATCAGGCTATAGTCATTGTATTTGGATTTTTTAGAGAATTTGGAATAGATGTATCTAAATTATTAGAAGAAGGAAAAAAGAGCAATGAAAGCGGTCAAACAGTATATTTATCTTTTAATAAAGGAGTAAAAAGAAACGAAACCACAAGCCCAACATTCGCAGGAGAAGATGTACACGCATATGCAAAAGAAACCGGAACATTAACAGATGTGTATTCATTAGTTCATGAAATATCGCATACACTATATGTTCAAAATCAGTTTGGAGAAGCAAGAATGATTTTAGGAGAAGTTATACCACAGTGCATGGAAAGAATGCTTGATGGATATTTAATAGAGTTGGCTGGAAGAAAAGGATTTGATGTAGATATTGACACGTTAAAAGAAAATATAATCAAAAGGAGGATTAGTACTGCCATTGATAGATTCAGAATGGCAAGCAGGATAGCTAAAAGAGAATACAAATTTGCAAGTGAAAAAGCAGAGTTTTCACGTTATATGTTAGCACAGATTTATGCAACGGAGCTAATGGAAATGGATAAATCAATACAAAAGCAAAGAATATTTGACTTTATAGAAGCTTTAAAAAGTAATGACATAAAGAAAGCAAATGATGCTTTTGATATGCAAATAGGTAAAGAAAAATCTAAAGAAAGAGATAGATATATCAGTAATAGCATATGGAATTTAAAAAAAGATGTATTAACTTTTCAAGAAAATGAAGTACTAAAAGAACAAACAGCCGGAACAACAAGAACAATAAGTAAAGAAGACGAGAAGGAGCCGGAAATGTAAACAGGATTAATAATATATAGAAGAAATTTTGAAAGGAGTTTTGCATAATGCAAAATGAATTAAAGGATTTACTCTTTGCACTACATAATGCTACAGTATTTGTTAAAGCACAAAAGAATGAAGATGGTATATGGGAAATGGAGATACAAATAAAAGATACATATGACTTTACTGAATTTAAAAATTTGAAAGAATATGCAGATAATAAAGATGGCATATTAGAAGATATTTTGTCAACAACATTAAATAATCTAGCTGTAGTATCAAGTGAATATGGGGTTATAAAAATATATGACTTGGAAATAAAATTTAGAACAAAAGAAGAAAAATATTAAATTTTATAAGAAGGTGTTCATATTGAAAAAACATAAATAACTAAAATAACGTCTTTGATGATGTGTACTGTTATTATATTAGGTTTAATTATTTATATTTTTATAATAAAAGAATTTGTAAATAAGGATAATGACTATAAAAAATTAGGATTAGAAATAAAAGAATCAAATATAGAATATAGCACAATTTATGACTATGATAAGTTGTATAAATATAAAGTGTACAAAAAAAAATTATTATAATAATATGGAAAAGTTTAAAAAGCAATTAGAAGATAATGAGGATTGGAGTAAAAATAAATTTTATGAATACATAATGTCAAAGTTTAGTGAAATTAAAGATGATGAAGAGATTAAAATTGACAGAGAAAATCTATATTATTATTATAAAGATGGAGTTTATGCTATTTTTGATTTGAAGAATGCAAAATTATATTGCTTTGAAAATAGCATTTGGAATAACCATAAAGAGTATAGTAATATTTTAGGTATAGAAAAAAAATATAATACAAGAGAAATATACAGTGTAAGAGGTGGACCACAAAATGATGGCTTAGATTATTATGTATATGAATTTTCAAAAGAATGTGGACAAGATATAATAAAGAAGTTAAATAATAATACCAAATGGAGTAATGATAGATTAGATGATAAAATATTAGACAATTTTATATATAATAAAGAATTATTTGAGGTGAAAAACGGATATTATTATTATGAATTAGTATGTAGAACGAGAGATGAAAATAAAAAGAAAAATGTTACTAAAGAAAATGCAACGGGTTGTGAAATTGGTGTTTTTGATGCTGATAAAAATATCTTATATTATTATTGGCAAAGTATTTGATATAAAACTAAGAAAAATAGTAATTTATGAAGATATAGAGAAGGAGATTAGACCAATATGAATATAATAGAAAATTTAAAAGATTTAATAATTTATCAAAGTCAATGCAACGAAAACATATCTGTAGAAGTTTTGTATAACAGCGAAGATTTTTGGCTAACGCAAAAATCAATGTCTAAATTGTTTGATGTAGAAGTAAACACAATAAATTATCATTTAAAGGAGATATTTGAAACTCATGAATTGGAAGAAAATCGAACTATTCGAAAAATTCGAACAGTTCAAAAAGAAGGAAACAGAGAGGTTTCAAGAGAATTAACATTTTATAGTTTAGATGCTATCATAGCGGTTGGATATAGAGTGAACTCAAAACAAGCAACAGACTTTAGAATATGGGCAACTAATACATTAAAAGAATATATAAAAAAAGGATTTGTTTTAAATGATGAATTATTAAAAAACGGGCCAAAATTTGGAAAAGACTATTTTAAAGAATTACTAGAAAGAATTCGTTCAATTAGGACAAGTGAACGAAGAATATGGCAGCAAATAACAGATATATTTGCGGAATGTAGTATAGACTATGATAAAGATTCAGAAATAACACAAAAGTTTTATGCAACAGTTCAAAATAAATTCCATTATGCCATTACGGGAAACACTGCAGCAGAAATAATATACAAAAATGCAGACCATGCAAAAGAAAATATGGGTTTAACAACGTGGAAAAATTCACCAGATGGAAGAATATTAAAATCAGATGTAATGATTGCAAAAAACTATTTAGATGAAAGGCAAATAAAAAGATTAGAGAGAACAGTTTCTGGATATTTTGATTATATAGAGGATTTGGTTGAAAGAGAAAATACATTTACTATGGAAGAATTTGCTAAAAGTATAAATGAATTTTTGGAATTTAGAAAATATGACATTTTAAGAGACAATGGTAAAATATCAAGAAAACAAGCAGAAGAAAAAGCAGAAAAAGAATATAATGAATTTAATAAAAATCAAAAAATAGTTTCAGATTTTGATAAATTACTTATTGAAGCAAATAGATTAAATAACAAAATGTAAAAAATATTATTATGGTGAAATTAATGTAGAAATTGTTGTATGGTAGGAGATAATAAAATGAATAGTAAAGAAATATTAGAAAAAATAAAAATACTTTCTAATGAAGAAAAAATAAAAATTAATTATGAGAATTTAAAGGAAATAATGGAATATATGACACCAGATGAAATAATTGAATTAAGCAATATAATTGGATATCCTGTTTTTACTCGATTATGTATGGGAGTATTACAGCATAAATTTGTCCTACTACAAGATGGTGCAGCAGCAATAATAATTAATAATGAAGGAAAAATATTACTTCAGAGTAGAGCAGATAGAGATTTATGGGGATTGCCTGGAGGATGCCAAGAATTAGGTGAAAGTTTTAAGGATACTATAATCAGAGAAATCAAAGAAGAAACTAATTTAGATGTAGAAGAAAAAGATTTAGAATTAATAGATATAGTATCAGGAAAAACTAGAAGGAATAGTTATCCGAATGGTGATGTTGTAATAAATAATACAGTCCTATATTGTATAAGAAATTATGCTGGAGAATTAAGATGGGATGAAGAATCTAAAGAAATGAAATTTTTTGACTTGAATAATTTACCTAAAAATCAAACTGATTCAGATTTAATAGAAATTTATAAGAAGTATAAGAGAAAATAAAGAGAAAATTTTTGAAGATAACTTACAATTTTCTATTACTATTTTAACAGTTTAAATTGATTCTATATGTGAGTTTAAAATGTCCAAATCTTTGAGTAAAATAAACTTGAAAAATGGACATTTTTTATAATAAAAAAATCAACAATATCAATGCTTTTGAACAAAATAGATGACATATTTTACTGACTAGGGTAGGTGTGTGATAGTGAAAACTATCGCATAGCTACCCTTAAACTATTTATGAGCAAATGTGGATATATTAAAAAATATTAAAATAAATTTTAATATAAGGGAGAATTTTTATAAGAAAGCAGATGTATATATAGTATAGGGAGAGTGAATTAATATGAGTGAAACTTTCAAAATCAATATATACTTCGACGAAAAAGGTGAAGAGTTAGAAGAATTAATAAAACACTTAATAATTAATATCTTAAAAAAGATAGTAAGGTAGGAGAAAAAATGTACGATTTATTAAAAGTTACAATGCTTGGTTTGTTTTTTGGCACATTTGGCACAACATTAGGTGGAATAATAGGTGTAAGGTTTCAAAATCCATCAAATAAAATATTAAGTTTTATTCTGTCATTAGCAGGAGGGCTAATGACCTCTATATTAAGTTTTGATTTAATTCCGGAAGCTTTAAAAATTGCATCTATAACTAATGTTATTTTAGGAATAGCTTTAGGTATATTTTGTATGATTGTTTGCAATTATTTAGTTGATAAAAAGTTTACAGAAAATTCTCAAATGCTAAGAAGCATAAAAGAAGAAAATAAAAAAGATTTATTAAGAGCAGGAATTGTAACAAGTATAGGCTTAGCAATACATAATTTTCCGGAAGGACTTGCAATAGGTTCTGGCTTTGGAGCTTCACTAACGTTAGGTTATTCTCTTGCAATTGCGATATGCATACATGATATACCAGAAGGAATTTCGATGGCTGTGCCGATGAAAAATGGAGGAATGAAAACGTCTAAAGTCTTATATTATGTAATCCTTTCTGGAGTAACAACAGGGATAGGAGCACTAATTGGAAAAATAATTGGTGGAATATCGCAAGATGTAATCGCTGTGTGCCTAAGCTTTGCGGCTGGAGCAATGCTATACATAGTTTCGGGAGAATTAATACCCGAATCAAATAAAATTTATGAAGGAAAGGCAAGTACAATAGGAACAATAATTGGATTTATATTAGGGCTAATTGCAGTAAATATATAGTTAAAAAATGAAACTATAAAAGTTTAGTTAATAAACTAGCAAAACTATTGTGATTATTAGCAGTGTGTGAAAATTCATTAAATATATCAAGCATAAACCTTGATTAAATCCACCCAAATGTTATATACTATCGTTAGAAAAATATTGGAGGAATCAACACATGGAACAAATAAAAAATATAATGTTTATATGTACTGGAAACACATGTAGAAGTGCTATGGCAGAAGGCTTAATGAAGAAAATGCTAGAAGATAAAGGAATAACAAATATAAAGGTGTGTTCTGCTGGACTTCGTGCATCGACTGGAGAATATTCAACAGATGAAGCAATAATGGTAATGAAAGAAGAATATGACGTAAATTTATTAAACCATCAATCTGTAAATGTGAAAAATACAAATATAAAAGATATGGATTTAATTTTGTGTGCTACACATGCTCATCTAACTACATTGGAATATATGTATCCAGAGCTTGCTCATAGAATATTTACAATAAAAGAATATGCATATGGACCAGATGCACAAAATAAAGACATAGATGACCCATGGGGATATCCTGCTGAAGTATACAGAAAATGTGCAAAAGAAATATACGATGCTTTAAAATTAATTGTAGATAAGATTACAAATGCATAAACTATTTTAGTAATAAGGAATCAAGGGAAGGATAAAAAATGAATAAAGAAGAATTAATAAATGGATTGAATGACAAGCAAAAAGAGGCTGTGCTTGCCACAGATGGACCATGCTTAGTAATTGCTGGTGCAGGAAGTGGAAAAACAAAAGTACTAACACACAAGATTGCATATGATATAGAAAGTGGAATTAAGCCATGGAATATACTTGCAATTACATTTACAAACAAAGCTGCAAATGAAATGAAGGAAAGAATAGAAAAGCTTATTGGAGATGCGGCAAAAGATTTATGGATGGGAACATTCCACTCTATTTGTGTGCGTATTTTAAGAAGATATATAGATAGAATCGGATATAAAACAGACTTTGTTATTTTCGATACATCTGATCAAAAAACATTAATAAAAGAGTGTTTAAAAACTTTAAAAGTAGACGATAAAATATTTACAGACAGAGGAGTTTTGTCTGAAATTAGTAATGGAAAAAATGAAATGCTTGAGCCAAAAGCTTATGGTGTAAAATATGCCGGAGACTTTAGAAAGAAAACAATTGCAGAAATATATGAGCTATATCAAAGAAGATTAAGAGAAAATAACGCGATAGATTTCGATGATATCATCAACTTTACTATAAAAATACTAAGTGAGAATCCAGATGTTTTAGATTATTACACAGAGAAATTTAAGTATATTTTAGTTGATGAGTATCAGGATACAAACAAGGCTCAATTTACACTTGTATCATTATTGGCATCAAAGTATGGAAATGTTACAGCTGTTGGTGATAATGACCAGGGAATTTATAGTTTTAGAGGTGCAGATATTTCTAATATATTAAACTTCGAAAGAGATTTCCCAGGAACAAGAATTATCAAACTAGAGCAAAACTACAGATGTACAGGAAATATATTAAAAGCTGCAAATGCAGTAATAAAGCACAATGAAAACAAATATGACAAGAAGCTATGGACAGAAAACGAAGAAGGACACTTGCCTTGCATATATTGTGGAGAAGATGAATACGACGAGGGCAGATACATTGTAGAGCAAATAAACCATTTAAAAACAGAAGAATATTACAAAAATTCTGATTTCACAATTTTATATAGAATGAATGCTCAATCAAGAGCAATAGAAGATATTCTTATGAGAGAAGGCATTCCATACAAGGTTATTGGTGGCTTAAAGTTCTATGAAAGAAAAGAAATAAAAGACATAATTGCATATTTAAGGTTAATACATAACTCTGCAGATAATCTATCTTTAAAGAGAATTATAAATGAGCCAAAACGTGGAATTGGAAAGACAAGCATAGAACAAATTCAAGAAATTTCAGACAAAACAGGTAACTCTATGTATGAAATTATAAGAAATGCACAAGAATATGGATTAACAAGGGTATTCTCAAACTCTAGAGATTTTATAGAACAAATTGAATATTTGAAGTCAAAAAAAGATGAACTTAAAATATCAGATTTAATCAAAGAAACTCTTAATAAAACTGGATATACAAAAGCTTTAGAAAATGAAAACAGTGTAGAGGCTGAAACTAGAATAGAAAACCTAGAAGAATTCTTAACAGTTGCAATAGAATTCGAAGAAGAATCAGCAGACAATACATTAGCCGAATTCTTAGAAAACATCACACTTTCAAGTGATATAGATGGAATGGAAGACCAAGATAACTCAATAACATTAATGACCTTGCACAGTGCAAAAGGACTTGAATTCCCAGTTGTATTTTTGGTTGGAATGGAAGAAGGAATATTTCCTGGCTACAAGACTATAGGCGAGCCACAAGCATTAGAAGAAGAAAGACGTCTATTCTATGTTGGAATAACAAGAGCAAAACAATACTTATATTTAACGTGTGCAAAACATAGAACAATATTTGGCTCAACCAGCTACAATCAAGTATCAAGATTTGTAAAAGAAATTCCAGAAGAATTACTAGAAGGATACGCAGAAGTTGTAGAAAGAAAATCCGTAGATAAGGAAGAATTTAAAGACTATGGATATAGATGGAGCTATGGAAAAGGACAAACAGTAAAAACATTCAAAATGAGCGAAGAAGATAAATCTGCTGTTGCAAAAACAATTGGAGAACAAGGTACAAAATCTGAATATCAATATAGAACCGCAGAAAGCTTCTTAAATTCAATAAAACAAAACAATCAAACAAACGATGTAGATTTATCAAAATATCAAGTTGGACAACGTGTTTACCATAAAAAATTCGGAGAAGGAACAATAACAAAATTAGAGCAAGAAGGCAATGATGTAAAGGTGGACCTAGAATTCGATAAAGCTGGACACAAGAGACTAATGGCAAAATTTGCTGGTTTGGAAATAATAGGATAAATTGCTAAAATCAAGAAAAAACAAAACATACAAATAAAATAAAAATATACAAAATAAATGAATAAAAAAATGAAAATTTGCCATAATAAAAACATAAACCTTAGGAAAGGAAGTTTTTAATTATGGCAAATTTAACTCAAATCGAATTACAAAATTTACGCCATTTGATAGGCGCACATGAAACAAATTATCAAAAATTAAACACATATGCTTCACAAGCAGTAGATCCACAAATAAAGCAAATATTCACAAAATCAGCACAAGATGCTTTAAACACAAAGCAAAAACTAATGTCATTTTTAAATATTTAAGTTATGGAGGATACGAAAATGGATGAGAAAACAATGGTAAACGATATACTAGAAGGCGTAAAATCTGGTCTAAAAACTTATCAGGGAGTAATATCAGAAGCAGAAAATATGCAATTAAGACAAACAATACAACAAATAAGAAATAATGATGAAAGCTTTCAATACGAACTATTCAAAGTAGCACAAACAAAAGGCTATTACAAACCAGCACAATCAGCAACACCAACAGAAATACTAACAGTAAAAAATGAATTGCAATAAAATTATAACACATCTCTAACAGCCAGACAGAGATGTGTTTTTTTCGTTGTCTAATATAAATTCAAAAAAGTACTTGAAAATTTCTCTATTTTAATATAGAATATGTCTGATAATAATAAAGAAGGAGTTGTTTATCATAAACGTATTAAAAAAATCTTTTATGCATATCAGGCGTTCTATAAAGCTTGCAGTACTAATTTTACTGTCAGTAGTAATAATTGGAATGATGATTGTATACTTTTTTAAACCAACATATTCAGTTTCATTAAATGGAGAGTTTATAGGATATACACAGAATAAGAGTGAACTACAAGCAAAAATAAATGATGCAATCCAAAAAGGTGATGGAGCAAATTTAGCTTTTATTCAAATTGACTCAATGCCAGAATACAAATTATGCTTATTAAAAAAAGATGTGCAGACAAATGATGATGAGATTTATAATAAAATAGTTGGACAAGGTACTACATATTATAGATATTATGCAATACTAGAGGATGGCGAAGAAAAATATTATGTATCTAAATTTGAAGATGCAGAAGACATTGTAAAACAATTAAAAGATAAAGAGAGTACAAATAGTGATAAAATAACAATATTAGAAAAATATAATACAAGTGAAGCAACATTCACAGATGTTGAAACTTGTGTGGCAAGCTTATACAAAGAAAAACCAAAAGTGGTAGTAAAAAGAGTGGCTTCAACAGGTAGATCAGCAATTCCGCCTTCATCAGTAAACACAGGGGCAAAAGTTAATTTAGGAATAAGCTTAATAAGACCACTTTCTGGAACACTAACATCAAGATTTGGCTCAAGATGGGGAAAAACACATAAAGGTGTAGATATAGGAGCAAGCAAGGGCACAAAAATAGTTGCAGCAGCTGCTGGAACAGTTACAGTATCACAATATGGATACAGTGGAGGATATGGTAATTATATAATGTTATCGCATGGAAATGGTGTTCAAACAGTTTATGGACACTGTACATCATTGCTAGTAAATGTTGGAGAATACGTTTCACAAGGACAAGCAATAGCAACAGTAGGAAGCACAGGAAGATCAACAGGAAACCATTTACACTTTGAAATAAGAGTAAATGGAATAGCACAAAATCCGCAAAACTACGTATATTAAAATAATAAAAAACTTGAAGAATGTTAAATTCTCCAAGTTTTTTTATTTTACAAAGTACTTTGTTGCAACTTTTACTACATGATTTTTTATTATAAGTGTTGCTGTTTCATGCAATTTAGCAGCTAATGCATCAGAATATTCAATATATGTACCAAACTCTGTTATTGCAGAGTAAAATGACCTTAAATTAGGGTATTTCACGTTTACGTCGTTAAAGATTAAATAGTAGTAATCATTATACGAGTATAACAACGAAGATTTTGAAATTTTGTCCACATTTCCAAGCTCAGATGTGGATAAGAACTCTGCAAAATTGCAAAAATCCTCGAATGTATTGAACCTATATATTAGAGAAGCTGTAGACATATTAGGAACTTTTCTAGATACCTTAAATTTTTTTCTTTCTGGCTCATTCTTTGAACGGCTTCTTGTAATTGTAAGCATAAATGTTCCATTATCTAAAGCGTATGTTTCAACTTTTAGCTGATAATTATCTGTAATAAAACCATAATCTTTTTCTGCTTTATCTAGAACAGATAAGAATAATGATTGTGTTTCACTAGAGTCTGACATAAAAGAGTGTAAATCTAAGTCATTTGCTTCTAAATCTGCACTACTTAATGTTATTTTTATTTTATCATCATTAATTTTCTCAAACTTCATTTAGTACCTCCTAAGATATACTTATATTATACTACTAAAATATATCTAATTAAATGAACAAAATATGGAAATATTGTGTTTATATATTATATTACTGTTATCTAATAAATGTAATATTTAATATACCACATAAAAAGCAAAAAATAAAGCGAAATTTGACGAAAATGAAAAAATATATTTAACTTTTAGTATTGAAAAAAACTCGATTTCAAGATATAATACAAAATGTAAAATTGAATTAGAAAAACGTTGTATCCGTAGGAGATAGAACTTTACATAAAACTAATTCGCAATAAAAAACGGAGGATAAAAACATGAAAAACAAAAATACATGGATATGCATACTATTCATTTTAGCAGGACTTGTTATAGGAGGTTTAATAGGGCAACTTACATCAGGGGTTGACTTCCTATGGTGGCTATCATACGGTCAAGAATTTGGACTATCTGCAAATTCACCACTTGTACTTGACTTAGGAATAGCAAAAGTAACATTTGCATTAATGTTTAAAATAAACATTGCAAGCATAATTGGCGTAATAATTTCAATTTTCATATATAGAAAAGCATTATAAGTTTTATAGAAAAATAGTGGTGGAAAGGATTTATATTGACTATAAAAAAATTACCATCAACAGAAAGACCATATGAAAAAGCACAAATGTATGGAATTGAAAATTTATCAAATTCAGAATTATTAGCAATAATAATAAAAACAGGAACAAAAGAAAAAACATCAGTACAACTCGCACAAGAAATCTTATCAATAGAAAGTAAAAATAAAGAAAATATTCAGTTTTTGCAAGATATTTCACTAGAAGAGCTAACCAAAATTAAAGGAATAGGAATAGTTAAGGCAATTCAGATTAAAGCTGTATGCGAAATGGCAAAAAGAATTTCAAAACCACTAAATGCTAACAAAGTGCAAATAAGGTCATCAGCATCAGTGGCAAATTTGTTAATGAATGAGATGAAATACGAAAAAAGAGAAAAAGTAAAAGTACTAGTTTTAAATACAAAAAATGTGCTAATTAAGATTATAGATGTGTCATATGGTGGCACAAATTCAGCAATAATAGAGCCAAAGGATATATTAGCAGAACCAACAAAGATGGGAGCACCGAAGATTATTTTGGTACATAATCATCCGAGTGGAGACCCAACGCCGAGCAAAGAAGATATAGAAACAACCAAAAGATTATATAATGCAGCTACATTATTAGGCATAGAGCTATTAGACCACATTGTAATTGGAAACGAAAGATACACAAGCGTATTTTCAATAGGAGGATTGAGGTAAACAATGAATTTTTTTACATTTGTATCGAAAGACATAGGGATGGATTTAGGAACATCTAATATTTTGCTAACAATAAAAGGAAAGGGAATAGTTCTAAACGAGCCTTCTGTTGTGGCAATAAATAGACAAAACAACCAAATTGTTGCAACAGGGCATGAAGCAAAGGAGATGCTTGGCAGAACTCCAGAACAAATTAGGGCAGTAAGACCAATGAAAGACGGTGTTATTGCGGATTTTACAGCAGCACAGATGATGATTAAAAATGTAATTACAAAAGTTTGTAAAAGATATAATGCTGGTAGGCCAAGAGTTGTAGTAGGCGTTCCATCTGGAATTACCGAGGTTGAAGAAAGAGCCGTTGAAGAAGCTGTAACTCAAGCAGGAGCAAGAGAAGTGTATTTAATAGAAGAACCTATGGCGGCAGCAATCGGTGCAGGAATAGACGTGGCAGAACCAACAGGAAATATGGTAGTAGATATAGGCGGAGGAACAACTGAAGTAGCCGTAATATCTCTAGGTGGAATAGTTGTAAGCGATTCTATAAGAGTTGCAGGTGATACCATGGATGATGAGATTATTAATTATATAAAAAATAATTTAAATCTAGCAGTAGGAAGTACAACAGCAGAGCAAGTTAAGCTTGAACTTGGTTGTGCAATTACGCTAGTAACACAAAAATCTATGGAAATAAGAGGTAGAGAGCTTACAACAGGATTACCAGAAAACAAAATTGTAACATCTGAGCAAGTTCAAGAGGCAATGGCTCCTTCTATAGAAAAAATTATAGATTTAGTTAAAGCAACCCTTGAAAAAACACCACCAGAGCTAGCATCAGACATAATAGAGCGTGGAATAGTGTTAACAGGTGGAGGAGCTTTAATAAAAGGAATAGATACATTAATTTCTCAAAAAATAGAAATTCCAGTTTATGTAGCAGATAGACCACTTGATTGTGTAGCAAATGGAACTGGTAAAACAATAGAAGATATGGACAAGCTTAGAACGGCGTTAATTAGGAATAGAAGAAGATAAACTATAGCCAAAATTGTAATTATTTTTCAATATATCAGAAGGAGGCATTAACTATAAATGTATAGGAACAAGAAAACCGGCATAATAGGAGTAATTATTACTATTATAGTTTTAGTTGTAATTGTAATTATTTCAAACATAAAAATTGAAGATTTTTCACATATAGGTGGAGCATTAAGTTCTTTTGTAATGCCAGTTCAAAATGGAATTACTTACATAAAGAATAAATTTAGTGGAAACAGCACATTTTTCTCAGACCTTGCAACTATAAAAGAAGAAAATAAAACCTTAAAAGAGCGTAACAGTGAACTTGAAAAGTCTTTAAGAGAATTAGAAGTAATAAAGTCTGAAAATGAAACATTAAAAGAATATGTAAATTTAAAGGATAAATATACAGAATACACAACTATTCCAGGCTATGTAATTAATAAAAATACAAGCAACTACAGCAACATAATAGTAATAAACATTGGTAAAAATGATGGTGTAGATGTTGGAATGCCAGTAATTGCTGATGCAGGATTAGTCGGACATATAATTTCTGTTACAGATACAACTGCAAAGGTACAAACTTTATTAGATACATCTAGTGCGGTAAGTAGCGTAGTTGGAACTGCAAGAGATTCTGTTATAATAAAAGGAAATCTAGAAAATTCAAACATGCTAAAAGGAACATATATACCAACTTCTGCGGCATTATTAGAAGGTGACAAGGTTGAAACCTCTGGGTTAGGTGGAATATACCCAAAGGGAATTACAATAGGAACCGTAAAACAAATAATAGAAACAAAAAATTTAACTAACAGATATATTTTAGTAGAACCTGCCGTTAATTTTGATAAGTTGGAGACGGTTTTAGTAATTATTAAATAGGATAAGCATTTTTATGAAAGGAGCTGAGTTGGAAAAGGATTAAATTTTGGCAAGGAAAATGAATTCAAAAGGTAAGGGCGCATACTTGTTGTATGTAACCGCGTTTTGAATGAAATTTGACGTAGCCAAAATTGTAATTATTTTTCAACGTACAACGATGAAAAAAACAATTACAATACTATGTTTAATATTAATATTTTTTCTAATATATTTTTTGCAAGCAAATTTTTTTACTTGGTTCAACATAGCTGGTATAATGCCTAATCTATACGTAATTCTTGTACTATTTATAGGTTTGTTTATGAAAAGAAAATTAGGTGTAGTATTCGGTTTTTCATTTGGACTATATTTAGATATAATACTAGGCAAAACCGTTGGAATATCTGCTTTTGCACTAGGTGCAATCGGGCTAATTGGCGAGATATTGAGTAAAAATTTTTCAAAAGATAGTCGTTTTATAGTAACACTAATGGTTATAATTACAACGGCAATCTATGAAACAGTTTTATATATTTTTACAATGCTTAGAACAGAAGGAACAATTGAAATATTAGCATTTTCAAAAATACTTTTTGTTGAGCTTGTGTTTAACACATTAATAACAATAATAATATATCCATTAATAAAAAAAGCTGGATATTATGTAGAAAATTTATTTGATGATAAGTTTATTTTAACAAGATATTTTTAAATTATTAATAATATTGTGCAAAGTTTTCTAATGGATAAATTATTACACAGTAAATTTAAAAAAATAGAAATACTAAAATTTAGTTTTATTTGTAAGAAGGTGATTAATTGGGAAAAGAAAAAGCTAAAAATGATAGAATTAGATATAATATATTAACAATATTAGTATATATAGTTGGAATTGTGCTACTTGCTCAATTATTTAATCTTCAAATTGTGCATGGAGAAGAGTATAGGGAAACTTCAAACACAAAGCTTACAAGGGAAAGTGTACTAAAGGCAGATAGAGGAAGTATTAAAGATAGTTCTGGAACAATGCTTGCAACAGTTGATGCCCAGTATTCAATAGTTTTATATAAAACAAAGGTTAATAACGAGACTTTAAACACAACAATATTGAAATTGTTAAATATATTATCCACAAACAGTGACTCATATGTGGATAACTTTCTTATAGATGTTAATCCATACAGGTTTAAACTGGAAGAAGAAGAGAGTCAGAAAAAGTGGAAAAAAGCGAATAACATAGATGAAGATGCAACTGCAGAAGAAGCTTTTAACTATTTTAAAAATAAATATGATATTGCATCTGACAATGTAGAAGACATAAGAAAAATACTGGCAATAAGATACGAAATATCATATAAGGGATATAGCAGTACAAAATCTATAGAAATAGCAAGCAATATAAGCAGACAAAGTTTAGAACAGATAAAAGAGAGAAATGCCGAATTTTCTGGTGTAGAGGTTGTTGAAACTCCAGTAAGAGCCTATCCACTAAAAACAACAGCTTCTCATATATTAGGGAGAATTGGTAGAATAGAAAGTAGTGAGCTTGAAGGGAACGAAGACATATATAATCAGAACGATATCATAGGAAAATCTGGAATCGAATATGTATTTGAAAAATACCTAAAGGGAACAGATGGAGTAAAGCAAATAGACATGAACGTTGATGGTACAATAACAGACGAATATGTATCAAAAGAGGCTGTTTCTGGTTCTGATGTAATATTAACAATAGATTCTAAGCTACAAGCTGTAACAGAGCAGGCATTAGCAGACAACATAAATAAAATTGCAAACCATGGTTTCTCGCAAGAAAATAACCCAGCAGATGCTGGTGCAGCGGTTGTTTTAAATGTAAAAACAGGGGAAGTAATCGCGATGGCAAGTTATCCAGACTACGATCCATCGGCTTTCGTAAATGGAATAGACACAAATACATGGAATTACTATATAAATGGGGATACAAAACCATTGGAAAACAAGGCAATATCTGCAATGTATTCTCCGGGTTCTACGTACAAAATGGTAACAGCACTTGCAGGACTCGAAACAGGTACAATTACCCCAAAAACAAAAATAAATGATACAGGAGTATTCAGAAAATACAATAGCTCTTGGAAATGCTGGAATAGACATGGACATGGATATTTAAATGTATCGCAGGCAATAGAACACTCGTGTAACTACTTCTTCTACGATTTAGGAGATAGACTTGGAATAGATAATCTTGCAAAATACTCATATTATTTAGGGTTAGGACACAAGACAGGAATAGAGCTTAAAGGAGAAATAGATGGTGTACTTGCAAGTAACGAAATTGCAAAACAAGAAAACAGAGTATGGAATCCAGGAGAAACAATTTCTGCTGCAATAGGTCAGAGTTACAACACATTTACTCCATTACAAATGGCAAAATATGTTGCAATGATAGCAAATAGAGGCAAAAACTTAGATGTTACAATAGTAAAATCTATAATAAACCCAGACGGAAGTGAAGTTTCAAGAGATGAATACGAATCATATGTAAATGAGAAGCTAGGTTTACAACAAGAAAATGTAGAAGAAATGAACTTCAAAGAAGAAAACATAGAAGCCATATTAGAAGGAATGAGAGGAGTTACAAGCGAATCTGGAGGAACAGCATATTCAACCTTTAGAAACTTCAACATAGAAGTAGGAGGAAAAACAGGTTCTGCTCAAACGGGTGTACAAGGTAAAACAAACGCATGGTTTGTTGGATTTGCACCATTCGATGACCCTGAAATTGCAATAGTAGTATTTGTTAGAAATGGTGGTCACGGAAGCTACACAGCAGAAGTTGCAAGAGATATAATAGCCCAATACTTTGGAATGAACACAAATCAAGTTACAGAAAACACAACAGCAATACCAACAGTCCAAATAATAAACTAAAAATGAACATCTGATAAAGCTAAAATAGAAAGTGCAAATATTAATATAAAAGAGGATGTAAATATGAAAAGTTGCATAACAATAAATCTAAAAAAAGACGACATAGTAATAAAAATAAATGAAGATTTTTCACAAGAAGATATAATGTACTCACTAAGAAAGAAAATACCAGAGTTAAAAAAATTATATCAGAGTGAAAAAACGCCAATAGTAATAACAGGAAAAGTACTAAAAAATAGAGAAATAGACGAAATACAAGAATTAATAAAAAAGCACCTCGATGTAAAAATAAAATTTGATAGCCCAAGAACATTAGGACTACACGGAATTACAAAAACATATTGCAAAGAAATAGCAACATCAGAAACAAAATTTCATAGAGGTTCAGTAAGGTCTGGACAAAAAGTAGAATTTGAAGGAAGCCTAGTAATACTAGGAGATGTAAACGATGGGGCAGAAGTAATTGCAGGAGAAAACATAATAGTTTTAGGAGACTTGAGAGGCCTTGCACACGCCGGTGCAAAAGGCAACAAAGAAGCAATAATAGCAGCATCTTCAATAGAAGCTCCACAGCTAAGAATCTCTAACATAATAAAAGAAAGAGAAAGAGAAGAAATATTAGAAAGTACACAAAAAACATATGCATACGTAGATGCAGATGGAAAAATGGAATTAGAATAGTCAGAAAAAATTATAGCATAAGCAACCAAAAATATAATAAAGTTTAAATAAATCCTCAGATTTCAAGAAAATTGAAAGCCTGTGGATTTTTATGTATAGATGAAAATGTTATTTTCCCAAATTTTTTACAAAATATAAAATTTGCAATACAACAAAATACAACAAAAAACGACAAATTGAAAAAGTTAAAGAAAAACTATTGCACACGTGTGAAAACAATGGTATTATTTTAGTGAAGTATTTATATCTATAACGTATATAGAAATAAATAC